>MDTB01064087.1_pt1 | contig 10569 bp, 8 predicted proteins | sample 811161 | NCBI WGS metagenome assembly MDTB01 (sample SAMN05326650, study PRJNA326480) | marine metagenome | isolation source: seawater | place: Mediterranean Sea | collected 2009
ATTTGCTTTGATAACACCTGTAATTACATTTACTGATGGTCTTTGTGTTGCAATAATTAAGTGAATTCCAATTGCTCTTGCCAATTGGGCTAATCTCGCAATAGGAGTTTCAACTTCTTTACCAGCTGTCATAATTAAATCGGCAAATTCATCAACTACTAAAACCACATAAGGTAAAAATCTATGATCATCATTTGGATTTAGTTTTCTATTTTTAAATTTTTTATTATACTCAACAATATTTCTGCAAGAAGCATTTTTTAAAAGCTCGTATCTGTTATCCATTTCAATACATAATGAGTTCAATGTATTAATTACCTTTTTATTATCGGTGATTATTGCTTCCTCGCTGTCAGGTAGTTTCGCTAAATAGTGTCTTTCAATTTTGTTATACAAGGTTAATTCAACTTTTTTTGGATCTACCAAAACAAATTTGACTTCGGCAGGGTGTTTTTTGAATAATAGTGATGAAAGGACAGCGTTCAAGCCAACAGACTTTCCTTGTCCAGTTGCACCAGCCATGAGTAAATGAGGCATTTTTGCTAAATCAAAAACTAAAGTCTCATTGCTAATAGTTTTGCCAATAGCAACCGGTAATTCCATTTCAGATTTTTGAAATTTTTCTGATGAAATTACTGAATGCATAGAAACTATAGTTGGTTTTTTATTTGGCACTTCAATTCCTATTGTTCCTTTTCCAGGGATGGGAGCAATGATCCTAATACCAAGCGCAGAAAGAGATAATGCGATATCATCTTCTAAATTCTTAATTTTCGAAATTCGAACCCCAGCTTCAGGTATTATCTCATATAGGGTAACTGTTGGTCCAATTGTAGCTTTAATGTTTGATATTGAAATATTATAATTAGCTAAAGTTTCAACAATTCTGTTCTTATTTTCCTCTAACTCTTCTTTATCAATTGTTATTTTTTCAGAATCATACTGTTTTAAAAGTTTAAGTTTTGGGAATTGAAACTTACTTAAATCAAGAGTTGGATCAAATTTTCCAAAATTATCCACTAGTTCATTTGAAAGATTGTCAATTTCTGACTTTTCCTCAATGATTTTTTCAACTTCAATATTTAAATCATCTCCAATTTTTTCATTTTCATTATAAGTTTTTGATGGCTTAGATTCTAAAGAATTAGTATTTGATGATATAACTTCACTTACTTGATTTTCAAGAACAGTATCATTATCATTTGAATCATTTTTTTTTATTTCATTAAAAACTTCTTCCTTATCGTCAATAAAACTTTCATCAACATTATTTTTTTTAAGACGATAAAAATAATTTCCAATTTTTTTAAAATCATCAACTCCAATATTTAGTCTAAAAGTTAAATAAATTAGTGTCATAAATATGATTAAAAATATCACTCCTAAACTGCTCACGTATGAATTAAGTAATTCATTAATTTCATAACCAATTATTCCTGAAAAAATGCTTTCAGCATTAGTTGAAGCAAAAATGATTGAAAAATAAAAAATCAGGTAAAATCCCCAAGCCCAATTTTTAAGTAAATTATTATTCTTAATTTTTAGTAAAACATGAAGTGCACTCAAAAAAATTAAAAAGGGTAGGATGATTGAACTAATTCCAAATCCATTATAGATAAAAAATTCACTAATTCTGGCACCTAATTTTCCTAAAATATTTGAGTTAATTTCATTTTTGTTAAAGAAATTATTTAGTGAACTTTGATCAATTTCACCAGTGAAAAAATATGAAACAAAAGAAGAAAAAAGGAATATTGCCAAAATAATTAATGCACTACCAATAAACAATCTCTTAGAGCTAGATAGTTCTTTTATTTCTTTTTTTTTCTTAAATGAAAATATATTTTTCAAAAATTAGTAATTAAATTAATTAGCATGCAATTTAACAATCATTTATCCAAGAACGAATTTTTTAATAAAATTTTAAAACTTGATTTTTTTGATCTTTATATCCAGAGCAGCATACAATAAGGTTGTTATTGGACTAAGCCAATTGAAAATAGCGTAGATAAAATAATCAAAAACAGATACCCCTAAAACCCCATAATGATATGCTCCACAGGTATTCCATGGAATTAGGGCAGAAGTTACTGTCCCTGCATCCTCCAAGGTTCTACTTAAATTTTCTGAGCTCAATTTCTTTTTATTAAAAGCTTTTTTGAACATCTTTCCTGGAATAACTATTGCAAGGTATTGATCTGATGCTATTATATTAACACCTAAACAGCTAGCTGCAGTACTTAAAAAAAGGTCAAAATTACTTTTTGCCCGTCTTAGCAATGATTTTGTAATTGTATTAAGCGCTCCAATTGCATCCATACACCCCCCAAAAACCATTGCCGCAATAGTTAGATAAATTGTCCACAACATTCCTTTCATTCCACCACCTGCGTACAGTCTTTCAATCTTAGGGTTTTCTGTCTGAATCTCTGAATCAGTAAAAATGGATTGAATGATTGAAATATAATTAGATTCATTTAAAGACTGGAGTATATCATTTTGAAAAACTAAGGCTAATATACTTGCCCCAGTAATGCCAATTATTAATACAATTACAGGTCGAAATTTTAAGAACGCAAGAAAAATCACTAAAACAGGGACAATAAAAAGTATTGGTGATATATGAAAATCGTTTAATATAGTAGTAGAAAGAGTTGATATATCATTTAATTCATTTGAATTAGTTGTTTTTAAATTAAATCCAATTACAACAAAGCAAATGAAAGTAATAATAAATGTAGGAAAGGTAGTGTAGGTCATATATCGAATATGTGTGTACAAATTCGTTTCAGTTATTGCTGGGGCAAGATTTGTTGTATCACTAAGAGGGGACATTTTATCTCCAAAATATGCCCCAGAGATTACAGCACCTGCTGTCATTCCAGCTGGTATATTAAAAGCAATACCAACGGCAATTAAAGCAATACCCACAGTTGCTGAAGTTGTGTATGAGCTTCCAGTTGTAAGTGATACTAATGCTGAAACTACTAAGGTTATTGGTAAAAAAGCTTTATAGGAAACCATATCTAGTCCATAGTAAACCATTGCTGGAATGATGCCGCTAACTTTCCAGGTTCCTGCTAGTGCACCTACTAAAAATAAGATAATTATTGGGGTTAAAATACTTTTAATATTTTTCACAATACTAAAAATTACCTTTGAAATCTTTACATTTTCAATTATTCCAATTAATAATGCAACAATAGCGGATAATAAAATAATATAATGGAAGGTATATTCCCCAAACCAGTCATTATTTTCAAAGAAAAATATGTTAAAAAAAAGTAAGGATGTCAGAAATATGACCGGAATCAAAGATTTATAAATACTTATTTTATAATCTTTTACTGGCATATTAAATAATTTTTAAACTTTTTAAAGATTCATGAATTCCTAGGAATGTTCTTGAAATATCTTCGTCAAGTCCTACAGAAAACCTGATTAACCCTTCACTAAGTCCCATTTTTTTCTGATCATCTTCTGAAATTTCTGATGAGGTGGAAGATCCAGGAGTACAAAATAGTGTTTTATAAAAACCAAGACTTACGGCTAAATATCCTAAGTTTTTCTTTTGCATTTCTTCCATAAGTTTGTTAGCATTTTCTTTCAAACCCAAGTCAATACTTAACATTCCGCCATAACCAAACTCTTTATTCATCATTTTTGAAAATAAATTATGAGATGGATGTGATTTTAATCCAGGGTAAATGGTTCTTATTCCAATTTTTTCAAATGATTTTGCTAAAAATATTGCATTTTCACTATGTTTCTTAATTCTTATGTGCAAGGTTCTCATATTTTTAAGTACTGATGCTGCTCTAATACTGTCCATTGTGGTTCCCATTAGCATAAAAGCTCCATTATTTACATCACGAATAGATTCTATAAAGCTATTTGAACTACAGATAACACCAGCTATGGTATCACTTGTACCATTAATAAATTTAGTAAGACTATGTATGACTATATCAGCACCAAAGTTTTTTGGGGCAACAGAAAGTGGTGTAAATGTATTGTCAACTACAAGTTTTAAATTATATTTTTTTGCTAAAGATGATATTTTTTTCAAATCAGCAACTTCTAACAATGGATTGGAGGCAACCTCACAATAAATAATTTTTGTATTAGATTTTATTGAATCCTTAATTTTATTTATGTCTGTTATATCAATAAAGGATGTACTTATTTTATAATCAGGAAGAAAATTTTTAAAAAAAGCATAGGTGCCACCATATATTGTTCTACTAGAAATTATATGATCATTGGCTTTACAAAGTTGAAATATTGTTGAAGTTATAGCACCCATTCCAGATGAAAAAACGTTTGCAGCTTCAGTATTTTCCAGTGCGGCACACGCCTTTTCTAAATATAAGTTACTTGGTGAGGAATTTCTTGAGTATAAGTAGCACCCATCGGAGTTTCCTTCAAAAGAATCAGACATTGAGTTAGCCGATAGAAATGTGTATGTAGATGAGTCTGAAATGGATGGATTTACTCCTCCAAATTCACCAAAAAATTGTAAATCTTGTATTTTATTTGTTGGCTTAGATTTCATTAGCTTAAAAGTTGATTTAGTTTGTTATAAATACGAAATTACCAAAATCAATTTTAATACTTTAAAAATCAATTTAAGATTTAAATATTTGTATTTTTGAATTTTAAAATAATTCTGATGAATTCTTATGATTTTCTTGTAATTGGTTCTGGCCCTGGAGGATATGTTTCTGCTATTCGAGCTTCACAGCTTGGAATGAAAACAGCAATTATTGAAAAGTATCCAACAATGGGAGGTACATGCTTAAATGTTGGATGCATTCCTAGTAAATCTTTACTAGATTCATCGCACCATTTTGAAAATGTTCTTCACAATTTTGATGAGCATGGCATTGTAATTCAAGGAGATATTAAACTTGATTTGGATAAAATGATGGCTAGAAAATCTTCGGTTGTTGAGCAAACTACTAAAGGATTAGATTATCTTATGAAAAAAAATAAAATTGATGTTTTTGAAGGCACTGCTTCATTTATTGACGCTAATATAATTGAGGTGAATAATGGAAAGGAATCAAAAAAATTAACTGCAAATAATATTGTTATTGCAACAGGTAGTAAACCAACTAAACTTCCTTTTATTGATTTTGATAGAGACAGAATTATTTCATCTACAGAAGCCTTAAAGCTCAAGGAGATTCCTAAACACTTAATTGTTGTTGGTGGAGGGGTTATAGGCCTTGAATTGGGACAGGTTTACAACCGGCTAGGATCTGAGGTAACAGTCATTGAATTTCAAGATAGAATTATTCCAAATATGGATGGAAGTCTTTCTAAGGAGTTAGCAAAAGTTTTTAAGAAAAGTGGTATAAAAATAATGACTAATCACAAAGTGAAAAGTATTAGTAAAAAAAATAGTATCGTTTCTGTTGTGGCTGAAAATAGTAATGGTGAAGATCAATTATTTGATGGAAGTTATTGTTTAATAGCCATAGGCAGGAGTGCATACACCGAGGGGTTAAAGCTTTCAAACATCTCTCTTGAAACGGATAAACGTGGCAGAATTAATGTCAATGAGAACCTTCAAACATCACTTTCTCATATCTATGCTATTGGGGATGTGATAAAAGGCTCCATGTTAGCTCACAAAGCAGAGGAGGAGGGTGTGTTTGTTGCTGAACATGTTAATGGTCAAAAACCTCATATTGATTATAATTTAATTCCTGGTGTAGTATATACATGGCCTGAAGTTGCCTATGTTGGAAAAAATGAAGAAGAATTAAAAGAGAAAGGTATTAATTACAAAGTTGGTCAATTTCCCATGAGAGCTCTAGGAAGAAGTAGGGCGAGCTCTGACTTAGATGGTTTTGTAAAAATTTTAGCTGATTTCGAGTCTGATGAGATTTTGGGAATACATATGATTGGTGCACGATGTGCAGATTTAATTTCAGAAGCAGTTGTAGCCATGGAATACAAAGCATCGGCTGAAGATATTGCAAGGATATCACATGCTCACCCTACTTTTTCAGAGGCAATTAAAGAGGCAGCATTAGCTGCAACAGAGAACAGAGCGATACACATATAGTTTTTCTCTCAAGTTCTATACTTCCAATTATAATTATGTTAGGTAAGTTTCAATCACATATTAAAAGTAATTATTCATTTTTACTTAAAGAAAAGTTTATTCTTTGCTGTTCTGGGGGAGTTGATAGTGTTGTATTACTTCATCTATTTAAATCGATGACAAGTAATTTTATTGTAGCACATTGTAATTACAATTTGCGTAAAGATTTTAGTAATAAGGATGAACAATTTGTGAAAGATTTATGTAAGAAAGAAAATTTAAAGTTTTGCTCTAAGTCCTTCAATACATTGAAAATAAAAAAAAAGTTAAAAAAATCTACTCAAGTTGTAGCTAGACAGCTTAGGTATGATTTCTTTGAAGAACTTTCAAAAAAAATAAATAGTAACTATATAATAACAGCTCATCATATGAATGATAGCATGGAAAGTTTTTTTATCAATTTATCAAGGGGATCTGGAATTGATGGTTTAATTGGCATTCCTGAAAAAAACGGTAAAATTCTTAGGCCATTGATAAATTTTAGCAAGATAGAAATTCTTGAATATGCTAAAAAAAATAAAATTAACTGGAGAGATGATGCTTCAAATCAATCAAATATTTATCTGAGAAATAAAATTAGAAATGAACTTCTTCCTTTGCTAAATTCATTGGAAGGAAATTTTACTAAAAACTTTAAAAAAAGCCTAAGATATTTAAAACTATCGAATGCATTAATATATGATAAAATTAAAGATCTAAATAAAGAATATTTAAGTTATGATAAAAACGATATTTTAATTGACATCAATAAACTAAATTCATCTAATCATAAAGAAGCTTTCCTATATTATTTACTTAGAGATTTTGGATTCAATGATTGGGATAAAATATTATTACTAGATAAAGGGGAGCGCGGTAAGAAAATTTACAGTAATACTCATATATTATTTAGATCTGAAAAAAGACTAGTTTTAAGAAAAATTATTGAAAATAACATTGTAGAAGTAATTTTAGATAATGCAACTGAAGAGATGAAATTTGGTAACTCTTCAAAAATAAGTTTTCATATTTCTAAGAAAATAACTAAAAATCTTGGTGATTTAGTTAGTATCGATTTCAATAAACTCATATTTCCATTAAAGTTAAGAAATGTAAAAAATGGAGATTTCTTTTTTCCTATTGGAATGGTTGGAAAAAAAAAGGTTGTAAAATATTTAAAGGACATGAAAATAAACTCAATTGATAAGCTTGATAAGTTGGTTTTGGTAAATGGAGATGATGAAATTATATGGGTTGTTGGAATGAGGTTGGATAGGAGATTTTCAGTTTCTAGCAGCTCAAAAAAAATTATTGATATTAAAATTGAAACTAATTAACTTAAATATCTTAGAATTTTTTTTACCAAGTTTAATTTATTATTGTAGGGTGCATACCTTAAATTATTTTCTAACCACATCATTCTTTTTACTATAGATTTTTTGTGAGTAAATAAATCAAAACTGGATTTGCCATGGTAAGATCCATAACCACTATTTCCAATTCCTCCAAAAGGTAAGTTTGGGTTTGTTAAGTGAATGATGGTATCATTAACTACTCCTCCTCCAAACCTGTATCTACAAATAATATTTTCACTAAATTTTTTGTCATTAGAAAAAACATAAAGTGCAAGTGGATCTGGGTTTGAAAGTATTATTTTATCAATTTCTGTAATCTTTTCAAAAGAAAAAATTGGTAAAATAGGCCCAAAAATTTCATTTTGCATAATTTCATTACTCATATTTGGTTCATTAATTATGGTTGGATATATTTTCCTCTCATCAGCGTCATATTCACCACCAAACAAAATCTTATTTGAATTGATTAAACTAATCAGTCTATTAAAGTTTTCTTTATTTACAATTTTTGTTGTATTTGGGTTTGCAGTTAAATTTTTACCAAATGTTAATTTAATCCTGCTTGAAAGTTCTTTTATAAAAGATGATTTAATAGATTTATGAACTAATACATAGTCTGGTGCAACGCATGTTTGTCCAGCATTCATAAATTTACCCCACACAATCCTTTTACATGCTGTTTTTAAATTTGTTTTCTTGTCGATAATGCATGGGCTTTTCCCTCCAAGTTCAAGAGTGTGTGGAGTAAGCTGTTTTGCCGCCTCTAATGCAACAATTTTACCAACACGAACACTTCCTGTAAAAAAAATATAGTCCCATTTTGATTTTAAAAGTTTTGATGAAACTTTATAATCTCCTTCAATCACACATACCAAATCAGAGGGAAATATTTTTGAAATTATTTTGTTGACCAGTTTTGAAGTTTCAGGTGTGTGTTCACTAGGTTTTAATACAACAGTATTACCACATGCAAAAGCTGATAAAACAGGGAGAACTGCTAATTGAAAAGGGTAATTCCACGGGGATATAATTAGTACTTTCCCGTATGGTTCACTGTAGACAAAGTCTTTTGAGGGAAAGTTAATTATTGAGCTTTTTACTTTTCTTGGTTTTGACCATGTATTTAAATTTTTAATGAACAATTTGATTTCATTGAGTAGAAATCCAATTTCTGAGGTATAAACTTCAAATTCTGGTTTGTTTAGGTCTTTATTTAGTGCAGAATAGATGCTATCCTCATTACTAATAATTTCTTCTTTAAGTTTATTTAAATAGTTAATTCTTTGACTTACACTTAATTTGGACTTATTTTGAATATTATCAATTTTTTGTAATTCTTTATTCATACTTTATATTTCTTTCCAAATATCGTGCTCAAATAATGGAGCACTTATAAAAATTTTTTTCTTGGTTACCGGGTGTAAAAAACTTATTTTTTTTGCATGCAAACAAATTCCCCCTGATTTATTGCTTCTCTCATATCCGTATTTTAAATCACCTTTAATTGGGCATCCTATAGCACTTAGCTGCGTCCTAATTTGATGATGTCTTCCCGTTTCTAAAATTACTTCTAATAAATAATAATTTTTGAGCTTATTAATTATTTTATAATGAAGGATGGCCTTTTTTGAATTTTCAGCTTCTTTTTTAAAGTAGGTGGACTTATTATTTTTTGGATTTTTTTTAAGCCAATGGACTAAGGTGTCCTGTACTTTATCAGGTTTATTTTTTGTTATTGCCCAATAAAATTTTTCAATTTCATGGTTTTTAATCATGTTGTTAAGTCTTTTTAAGGACTTTGAAGTTTTTGCAAAAATAACAACACCTGATGTGGGTCTGTCAATTCGATGAAGAACCCCAAGAAAAACATTATTTGGTTTCTTGTATTTTTTTTTTTAGATATGACTTTACAATTTCAGATAATGGATTATCTCCTGTTTTATCACCCTGAACAATATCACCGACTCTTTTATTTACTGCAATGATGTGATTGTCCTCATATATCACTATAAGATTATCAATATTAGATAATTGTTTCAAAATTAATATTGCTCATTTTTATTTGGGAAATCCCCCTTTTTGATATCTTTTGAAAAATTGGAAATAGCGTCAATCATGTCATCATGTAAGTTCATATATCTTCTTAAAAATCTAGGATTAAATTCCTTGGTCATTCCTATTAAATCATGAAGTACTAGTACTTGTCCATCAACTTTGTTTCCAGCCCCAATTCCAATTATTGGTATTTTAATTTCTTTTGTAACTTTTTCTGCTAGGGAACTGGGTACTTTTTCTAATACTATTGCGAAGCATCCAATTTTTTCTAAATATTTAGCATCAGCTAGAAGTTGTTTAGCTTCTTGTTCCTCTTTTGCTCTCACAGTATATGTTCCAAATTTGTAAATTGACTGTGGTGTTAATCCTAGATGCCCCATAACAGGTATTCCTGCGTTTATAATCCTTTTTATGGAATCCTTAATTTGTTTTCCACCTTCTAATTTAACTGCGTGTGATCCGCTTTCTTTCATGATTCTAATCGCGGATTCTAAAGCAGCTTGAGAATCACTTTGATAAGTACCGAATGGAAGATCTACTACAACAAGTGCTCTTTTAATAGCTCTGATAACAGAGGATGCATGATAAATCATTTGATCTAGAGTTATTGGTAAAGTTGTTTCATGCCCTGCCATTATATTGCTAGCAGAGTCTCCAACTAATATGACGTCAATACCAGATTTATCTACAATACCTGCAGTTGTGTAGTCATAGGATGTAAGCATTGAAATTTTTTCACCGAAATCTTTCATTTCTTGTAAAGATTTAACGGTAATTCTCTTATAAACTTTTTTCATCAAAATTTATTGTAAATAGTTGGTAAATGTAATAAATAATATGAAATGCAAAAATCAAATGTTAATATATTTAAAATTATTTTAACCTGATAATAGCTTATATTCAAGACATTATGTCATGAAAAATTTAAATTTACTGACAAAATTGTATTAAAAATCAAATGGCACAATGATTGAATGTTTATATAACAAATAATAAAAAAATTAAATATGAGTAAAATAATTGGAATTGACTTAGGAACAACAAATTCTTGTGTTTCCGTAATGG
>MDTB01115973.1_pt1 | contig 10569 bp, 8 predicted proteins | sample 811161 | NCBI WGS metagenome assembly MDTB01 (sample SAMN05326650, study PRJNA326480) | marine metagenome | isolation source: seawater | place: Mediterranean Sea | collected 2009
TGCTAATTTATCTCAATTTTCAGGGGCAGCTTCAATTGTGGGGATTGACTTGCCATCATCATCTGGCGGAGCAGATATTGTGACAGTATCTGTCGAAACGATAAAATCAAAAGATTTTTTTAATAATCTTATTGCAGAAAAGTTATTTTTAGCTGAATTAATGGCGTTTAAAAAATATAACAATCAGACAAAAGAAATCTCTTTCGATGAATCTAAATACAACTTTAAACAGAACTCTTGGGTTATAAACAGAGAGAATAAAAAACCAACATTTCACGATAGTTACGAAACATTTATTAAAAATCATTTAAGCGTTGAAACAGACTTAATAACAAAATTAACCAAAATATCTGTCAGACATCCTTCTCCAGTAATTGCAAAAAAATGGACGGATATTATCATTTTGAAAATTAATAACCTTATGAGAGATAAAAAGCTGGGTGAACTCAATAAATCAGTCTCATTTCTGAAAGAAGAATTGAATAAAACAAACGTAAATGAATTAAAGGTTGCAATTTCTGATTCAATTGAAAGAGAACTAAACTCTCTGATGTATGCAAAAATTACCGAAGACTATATATTCAAAGTAATAGATAGACCAAGAGTCGCTAGTGTTCAGTCGGCTCCTAATAAGAAATCAATAGTTATCTTATCAACATTGGCTGGATTAATTTTATCCATATTATTTTGTATCTTTGCAGAATTTGCGAATGGATACAGATCAAGAAGAGACTCTGAAGTTAGTTTATGAAAAAAATTTATTTCTCACTTTTGAGGATAAATAGATTAAGAAGCCTAATTTCTTTCTTTTTAGCTTTTATTTATTTAAAAATTTTAAGAAGAAAACCAAAGCTATTTTCTGGTGATTCATCGAATATTAGTAAAAAAACATTATCATCTAATATGAGAATTATTAATGAAAATGGAAATCTTCCTTCACATCCTACCGAGAAATTTCTTTTTAATATCGGACTTAATCAGGGTAATCCAAAATCAAATATGATTATCGAACCAGTAAACTCTATTTTAGCTTCAAAAATTTACGATAAAGAAAAACTAAAGGTTCTTTCAATCGGACCAAGATCAATGGGAGAGATTTTGAATATTCAATCTCATGGATATGAATATAAAAATATATATGCTATTGATTTATTTTCAATTTCAAAAAAAATTAAAATAGGCGATATTCATGATATTCCTTATAGTGACGATTTTTTTGACATTGTATTTTGTGGTTGGGTCATAGCTTATAGTGAAAATAAAAAGCTTGCTGTCAGAGAAATATGTAGAGTTTTAAAGTCTGGGGGATTATTTTCAATTGGAGTTTCATATTCTCCAGTGAGTAATGATGAGCAAATTAATAAAAGAGGTTATTTGGTAGGATCTAAAGACAGACTGAAAGATTCTTATGAAATAGAAGATTTATTTGATGACAAGATTGACGAAATATATTTTAGAACCAACCCTAAAAATTTAAGAGAGCATTCACAAATAGTTATCACCGGTTCAGTAAAATGAATATGTTAGATAGAACTATAGTTTATAGTTACAAAGTCCCGTATCAAATTAGAGAGTTACTTTTTAAAATAAGACTCTTTTTTTTTAAAAAGGTTCCTGCCTTTTCAATACGAAAAAATCTTAATAATGACCCAGCACTTTTAGAGGAACTAAAAGAAAATGGTTTAGTTTTTTTAAAAAGCAAGTCCTGTCCAAATGATTCTCAAACTAAATCAATGGTTAACCATTTGGAAAAACTGGATAAAAAAAATTTTTATGATCATAAAGCCAGTAAAATTTCCTATGAAACAAATGATTTAGCTCAACATGAGCTTTTTATTAAATACTCTCTTGATGACGACATTTTATGTCTTGTGAAAAATTATTTTAATGCAGTACCAAAAATTGCTTTTTTAAAAGCATGGAAGGTTAATTCTGGCACAGATGATCTTCCAGAAATGTCATTTCATATGGATCACCATGGACATAGGTTTTTAAAAGTTTTTTGGTATTTAAACGATGTAGAGGAAAATTGTGGACATCATGAATATATTCAAAAAACACATTTTCAACCAGAATTTGATAAATATCTTAAAGACGCACCAGATGAGGTCAAGGAACAAATAATAAAAAAGAGAAAGCTAAAAGGCAAATATAGAATTGACAATCAAATTTTAATCGATCATTTTCGAAATGATCTAATAAAAATTTCAGGAAAAGAAGGCTCTGGTTTTATTGAAGATACTCGGGGATTGCATAGAGGAACTGAAATTTCTCAAAATACCTTTAGAATAATTTACCAAGTATTATATGTCCCTTACATAACTGATAAGGATAAGAACACTCATTTGCGTATTCGTAATAAAAATGCCTTTGAAATGTTCCTTAGAAAAAATACTAAAAACCATGACCTTTATAAATTCATTTTTTCTGAACTTCTTTAAAAAGTTTTTTTATGAAATATATATCTTTTTTTAAAGAATTTTTTCTTGAAAACGAAAAAATTAAAACATTTTTTATTTTTATAATGATGTTGTTTGCAATGCTATTAGAAACTTTTAGTATTGGAGCTTTGATTCCTCTTTTTACGTTATTTTCCGAACCTGAAATATACGAAAAGTATGAGTTTCTTAGAAACTTTTCTCAAAATGACTTAATCATTTATTTAACATTTTTTATTTTTCTTACATTCACTTTTAAAACAGTTTTTATGGTCTTTTTAAATAGGTTCCAAGCAAACTTTTCATATTCAGTAATGGCTAGAATATCTTCGAAACTTTTTGAGAATTACTCCTCAGTTTTTTACAGTCTATCTTCAAAAAAAGATACTAGCAAAACCATAAGAAATATTATAAGAGAGCCTTCGTTATTAGTTGGAGGAATTTTCCTTCCGATTTTTACAATACTGACAGAGATTTTTATCATAGTTGGTGTTTTAATTCTTCTTTTAATTTATTCACCTTCAGCAACCATATTTGTAATTTGTTTTTTGTTATTAAGTTCAGGAATTTTAATTGGATTTACAAGACCTGAGTTGAAAGGCCTTGGAAAAGAAGTTCAAAAATTTGAATCGAAAAGAATTAAACAAGTTACATATTCTTTAAGTGGAGCAAAAGATTTGGTTATTGCAAATCTCGAAGAAGTTTTTTTGAATTTTTTTAAATCTTATACTATTCAGGCAACTTCCAACTTGGCTAAGCAAGCATTTTACAAGCAAATCACTAGGACTTTATTGGAGTATTTTTCGATATTAGCTATATGTGCGTTGATAATATTTTTGATTTTTATGCAAAGAGAGCCTCTTCAAATATTATCGTTGGTTGGCATATATTTGGTTGCATTTTTTAGAATCCTTCCAGCTTCAAACAAAATAATAATTAATATAAATACTCTCTCCTTTAACAATGCAACTTTAGTACTTTTATCTCACGAATTAAAAAAAACTAATAAGAATAATTTGGTTTCAAAAAAATATATTGATAATGAAAAAATAATCAAGGATTGGGTTTCTATAAAAATAGACAAAATTTCTTTTTCTTATGAAAACTCCGATAGTCCGTTAATACAAGAGTTTAATCATGAAATTGTAAAAAATGATTTTTGTGCAATTACAGGAAAAAGCGGTTCTGGGAAAAGCACCCTTATTGATATCATTATTGGAATTATCAAACCAGATAGTGGGACGATAACTACCAAATCAATTGAATCAGAGAGCAGGGGATTTGCTATTCCCAAAGATAAAATTGCCTACGTTCCACAGAAAACTTTTTTGTTAGATGAATCTATATTAATTAATATTACACTCCAAGATTTTTATGAAAATAAAATAAATTATGATCGACTTGACGAATCCATTAGGATGTCTTGTTTAGAAGAGCTTATTTCTGACATTCCAAGGGGGGTTAATTATGAAGTTGGTGAGGAGGGTATAGCTTTATCTGGAGGTCAGATCCAAAGAATTGGACTTGCAAGAGCCTTGTATCGAAATCCAGAGTTTCTCATATTGGATGAAGCAACATCTGCACTTGACTTTGAAAATGAAGAAAAAATTATGAAGAATTTGATGGATAAGAAAGAAAATTTAACTCTTTTGTTTATTTCCCATAGTGAAAATGTATTAAAATTTTTCAATAAAGTCATTAAACTTGATTAATTATGTTTGAAAATAAAAATATTCTTATTACTGGTGGTACTGGGTCATTTGGAAAAGCATTTATAAATAGACTTATAAATGACCATCCTGAATTAAATAAAATAATTATCTTTAGCAGAGATGAGTTAAAACAATTTGAAATGTCACAAACTATAAACTCATCGGTACACGAAGGTATAAGATATTTCCTAGGAGATATACGCGATGCTAATAGATTGAAGAGGGCTCTTGAGGGAGTAGATTATGTTATCCATGCCGCTGCTCTCAAACAAGTTCCAGCAGCAGAATATAATCCTTTTGAATTTGTTAAGACAAATGTTGTTGGTGCTCAAAATTTAATCGACGCTTCGCTTGATAATGACGTAAAAAAAGTAATTGCACTTTCTACAGATAAAGCTACATCACCAATTAATTTGTACGGCGCAACAAAATTGTGCTCAGATAAATTATTTGTTGCCGCAAATAATATTGTTGGAAAAAGAGACTTAAATTTTAGCATCGTTAGATATGGCAACGTTATGGGTAGCAGAGGCTCAGTTATTCCTTTTTTCTTGTCTAAAAAATCTTCAGGAGTTTTACCAGTTACTGATGAGAATATGACAAGATTCAATATCTCTCTATCTCAGGGAGTTGACATGGTAATGTGGGCCTTAAAAAACGCCATTGGTAGTGAAATTTTTGTTCCAAAGATTCCAAGCTATAAGATTACTGACGTCGCTGAGGCAATTTGTCCTAAGTGTAAAATAGAAATTATCGGCATAAGGTCTGGTGAAAAAATTCACGAAGAAATGATTTCAATTTCTGACAGTTTGAACACCATTGATCTCGGAAATTATTTTGCGATTCTTCCTCCAGATTCAAAAAAAACTAGAGATTTATACATTAAGGAAAAAAATGCGTTTCCTGTTGAAAAAGGATTTTTTTATAATTCAGGAACTAATACTGATTTTCTGAGTGTTGATCAATTAAAAGAACTTTTCTCAAAAGAATTTGATGCATAAACATATTCCATACGGAAGACAGGATATATCTGATGAAGATATATCCGAAGCAGTTAAAGTTTTACAATCAGATTACTTAACCCAAGGGCCAGAGGTACCAAAATTTGAAGAAAGTATTCGTGAGTACGTAAATTCAAAATATGCCTACGCAGTAAATAGTGCAACCTCTGCTTTACACATATCTTGTCTTGCTTTGGAAGTAGGAAAAGATGATATTGTCTGGACTTCAGCAAATACGTTTGTTGCATCTGCAAATTGTGCATTATATTGCGGTGCTGAAATCGATTTTATAGACATAGATAAAAAAACTAATAACATTTGTGTTGAAGAATTAAGTAAAAAATTACTACGCGCAAAAGAAAACAATAAACTTCCAAAAGTTATTATTCCAGTTCACTTAGGCGGTAATTCTTGTGACATGAAATCTATTTCTAAACTCTCTAAATTATATAACTTTAAAATTATTGAGGATGCTTCTCATTCTATTGGCGCTTCTTACGATAATTCTAAAGTAGGAAGCTGCAAATATTCTGATATTACAGTCTTTAGTTTTCATCCTGTAAAAATTATTACTACGTGCGAAGGCGGTGTTGCAATAACAAATGATGCAAAAATTGCAAAAAGATTAGATTTATTTAGAACCCACGGAATTACAAAAGATTTTGCAGAAATGCATACTGCTGCACATGGCCCTTGGTACTATGAGCAGCTATGTCTTGGATTGAATTATCGAATGACGGAAATTCAAGCAACTATAGGTAGGAGTCAACTAAAAAGGGTTGATGATTTCGTCTCAAGAAGAAACGCTCTTGCTACAATTTATGATGCTGAAATTTCAAAAGAATATTTTGAATTTTCAGTTTTGAATGATTTGTCTTATTCAAGCTATCACCTTTACGTAATTAAGTTAAAAGATATATTTGATAGAAAGGATCATCGCTTATTTTTTGAACATCTTAGAGATCAAAATATTGGAGTTAATATTCATTATATTCCAGTACATTTTCATCCATACTATAAGAAACTTGGCTTTAATGTTGGAGATTTTCCTAACGCAGAAAATTATTACCACAGAGCAATAAGTATCCCTCTTTTTTATGGGCTAGAGGAAGAAGAACAACTTTATGTTATTGATAAAGTAAATAATTACTTTAAGTAGAATGGAACTTGTTTTAGGTTCGGCTCAATTCGGTTTGGACTACGGCATCTCGAATGATGATGGGATGACAACTTTAAATGAAATTTCTAAGGTACTTAGATATGCTCAACAAATTAAAATAAAAAAAATTGATACTGCCTATTCCTATGGAAATTCTCATAAAAGTCTAGCTTCTACAAATCTTGAAAATTTTAAAATAATATCAAAACTTCCCAAACTAGATGGTGTTAAAGTTGATAAAGATTATGCACTACTAATTGTAAAAGAGATATTAAGTGATTTGAATTTGAATCAAATTGAGGGACTTCTTTTTCATTCTTCAAAAGATCTTTTATCTAAAAATGGGGATTTTTTCTATAAATTATTAATAAATCTAAAAGAAGAAAAACTTGTTAAAAAAATTGGTGTGTCTGTTTATGATCCAAAGGAAATTAAGATCCTAATTAAAAATTTTGATTTGGAAATAATTCAGGCACCGTTAAATATTTTTGATAGAAGAATAATACATTCTGAGATTACAAAAGAATTAAGGAATAGAAATATTGTAGTTCAGGTTAGGTCTATATTTCTTCAAGGCTTACTTTTGATGAATATTAATTCTTTGCCAACTTATTTTGATAGGTGGAGTGAGCACATGACGAAGTGGGATAAATTTAATAAAAGCAATAAACTAAATGCTATTGAAAGTTGTATAAATTTCATAAAGGATCAAAATTTGATAGATGAAGTTATTGTTGGCATAAATAATTTGAAACAATTGAAAGAAATCTATGGTTACTTTATGAAAAAAAATAAAATTCATATTGATGAAGAGCTTTTTAATAATGATCTTGGTTTAATAGACCCAAGAAACTGGGAAGTTTAAAGTGAGTAAAATAGCAATAATTCAAGCTAGAATGGGTTCAACAAGATTGCCTGGAAAAGTCCTTGCAAAAATTGGTGATCTTTCAATGCTAGAGATAATTTATAGAAGGCTAGAAAAATCTGAAACTCTTGACAAAATTATTATTTCAACTTCTACTGAAAAAGAAGATGATGTAATAGAAGATATTTGCAAAAAAAATAGTTTTTCTTTTTTTCGAGGAAGTTCAAATAATGTTTTAGATCGTTTCTATCAAACAGCGCAAGAAACGAACGCAGAGAGTATTTTGAGAATAACAGCTGATTGTCCTTTAGTAGATTCTGAACTGGTTGATAAAGCTTATGAATTATTTCAAGAACAATCATATGACTATTTAAGCAATACAATTGAACCTACATATCCAGATGGATATGATATTGAGATCTTTACCTTTGAAGCTTTAAAAGAGTCATATTTACATGCAGAAGATGAATTTGACCTTGAACACGTAACCCCATATATCTTGAGAAACAAGCAATTCAAGAAGTACTCTTTAAAAAATAAAGAAAATTTTTCACATATTAGATTAACTGTCGATCAAGCTGAAGACTTAGCTGTAGTAAGAAAGATTTATGAAAAATTCAAACCTGAAATATTTTTTTCTCTTGAACAAGTTATAAAAGTTTATAGTTCAAACTATAATTTATTTATTGAAAATCAAAAAATACAAAGAAACGAAGGCATGAGTATTAAAAAAGGACAAAAGTTATATAAGAGAGCTAAGTCAGTTATTCCTGGTGGGAACATGCTTCTTTCAAAAAGACCTGAAATGTTTCTACCTGAGCAATGGCCAGCTTATTTTCAAAAATGCAAAGGTTGTAATGTTTGGGATCTCGATGGAAATGAGTTTATTGATATGGCATCAATGGGAATTGGAACAAATATATTGGGCTATTCTCATCCAGAGGTTGAAGAAACAGTGATAAAAGCAGTTCAGGACGGAAATATGTCAACATTAAATTGTCCCGAAGAAGTTTATTTGGCGGAGAAGATGATTGAAATCCATCCTTGGTTTGAAATGATAAAGTTTGCCAGAACGGGTGGAGAAGCAAATGCTATGTCTATAAGAATTGCAAGGGCGGCTACTGGCAGAGATAAAATTCTTGTGTGTGGATACCACGGTTGGCATGATTGGTACATTTCGCTAAACCTTCATGATAAAGATGGTTTAAGTGAGCATTTGTTAAGTGGTTTAAATCCAGCAGGAGTGCCCAAAGGTCTTGAAGGGACCGTCATGGGATTTGAGTATAACAATTTTGAGGAACTTCAAGAGCTCGTTTTTAAAAATAAAGATGAGATAGCTGCTATAAAAATGGAAGTTAAAAGAAATGACGAACCAAAAGATAATTTCCTTGAAAAAGTGAGAGAACTTGCTAGCAAAAATGGCATAGTATTAATTTTCGACGAATGTACGTCTGGATTCAGAGAAACAAACGGTGGACTTCATAAAAAATACAATGTGAGACCAGACCTAGCAACATTTGGAAAAGCTCTAGGAAACGGACATGCAATTACATGTGTGATAGGTACTGGAGACATTATGCAAAATGCTCAAGAAACTTTTATAAGTAGTACGTTTTGGACCGAAAAAATTGGTCCAGCAGCAGGACTAAAAACACTAGAAATTATGGAAAGAGATAAATCATGGGAAAAAATTACATCAATTGGTGAGAAAATTTTAAAAAGATGGTTGGATTTAGCAAAAAAATATGATCTTACTATTGATACTTTTGGATTACCTTCTCTTTGTGGATTTAATTTTTCCTCAAAAAATTTTTTAGAATATAAAACATACATAACTCAAGAAATGCTCAAAAAAAATTTTTTATGCGGAAATACGATTTACAGTTCGGTGTCTCATACCCCTAAAATCATTGATAGTTACTTTAATGAATTAGAACCACTATTTTCAAAAATTAGAGACTTTGAGGATGGGGAAGAAGTATTAGACAAACTCGAAGGGCCTGTTTGTCACAGTGGATTTGAAAGATTAAATTAAAGAAAGCTCTAATGAATTACAGAATAAAATTATCTGATTTTAAAGAATTAGATAGTTTAAAAGATTATAAAAAATGGTTATCGGACGATGAGGTTTTTAAACATTTACCATCCGAAACACCAAAAAGTTCTCTGGATCAAATAAAAAAATATATAAAATTAAATAACAATTCAGACTCTTTATTTAAGCCTGTGATATATAAGGAAAATAATAAACATATAGGCAATCTTAAAATATACAACATTTCAAAAAATGAGAAATTTAAAAGCGCCGAATATTCTAGATTTATTGGCGATAGAAATTATTGGGGCATCGGACTTGGATTTGAACTGGGAATGTTGGCGCTTGGCTATTGTTTTGATAACTTAGAATTGGATTGCGTTGAAGCTGGATGCTCAGCAGAAAATATTGCAGCAGTAAAAAGTAATAAAAGACTAGGATTTAAAGAGCATAAAAGAATTAAGAACAAAGAAGGCAAAATAATAATTAGATTCAAAATTATGAAAGAAGAACTTATGGAATGATTCAATGAGTAATAAAATAATTTTTATACCAATTGAATTGCCAGTAAGAGAATTATCATCATCTGCTATGTTGGCATCATATCTGTCTTCAAAAGGTATGAAGGTCGTGATCGGATCTCAACTTCATATAAAAAATCTTGCTTTAAATTCAAAAAAAACTATTTATTTAGATAAGACTCTTTATTCTGCACATAATAGTTTTTACAGAAACTTGTTTAAAAAAAACATTAAAATTTTTTGTGATGATATTGAAGCTTCCGGATGCCACGTTCCTGAAATATATGCTCAAGCAAGATTTAGCCAAAAAAACATAGATTTAGCAAAAGGAATCTTCTTTTGGGGTAAAGACGATTTTAGTGCTGTTAAAAAATATTATGATATTTCTGATACGAAATGTTTTAAGAGAGGTAGCTTTAGAACTTTTTTTTGGAAAAATTATTCTCAAATTATTCCGTCAAATATAAAAAAAATGAATGCACTAAAAGAAAAATATGGAGATTTCGTGTTTATTCCTTCAAATTTTGGTGGCAGCATGAGGTTAGATGGAACCAAGGGGGTCATTAATCAAGCAAAAATTAACTATCCTCATTTGTTAGATAAAATTCAAAAAAGAATCAATCACATTGAAAAAAGAAGAGAGCTGTTTATGAGTGATCTAGTTAAGATAGCCGACTGTTTTGAAAACATCAATTTTATTTTTAGGCCTCATCCAAACGAAGAAATATATAAATGGACAAAAATTTTACCAAAAAGAAAAAATTTATATATCGAGTATGAAGGTTCAGTTACCGAATACATAATGGCTTCAAATGTAATTCTTCACAGTGGCTGCACA
>MDTB01030450.1_pt1 | contig 10568 bp, 9 predicted proteins | sample 811161 | NCBI WGS metagenome assembly MDTB01 (sample SAMN05326650, study PRJNA326480) | marine metagenome | isolation source: seawater | place: Mediterranean Sea | collected 2009
CAATCTTTCTGGACTCATTGGTGAAGCACCATAGAAAATTGTTTCCATGCTTGACATGTAATTTTCTTTTGCTCGAGGAGAATCAAGGAGGAAATAGAGCATCACAGGTACAAGCATTGTAGCGGTTATTTGATGTTTTTTTACCATGTCAAAAAAAGTGTCCGGTGTGAAGCCTTGCATCACATAGAAAGCTCCTCCTTGTTGCAATACGGGCACAAAAAAAGCAGCAGCAGCATGTGAAAGAGGTGTAGCGATCAACATACGCAACTTCGAAGGAAACTCCCATTCTGCTATTTGAATTTGGCTCATATATGCTGTTGCTCGATATGTACTCATAACACATTTGGGCTTTCCCGTTGTGCCTCCAGTAAAAGTAATTGATGAAATATCATCTGGATTCACATCTGGCGCCGAAAGAGGCCCAGGAGAAAAATTTTCCGATAGTTCAAGATAATCCAGTCCAAACTTCGAGGGTCCGAAAGAAAGTAGTTTTAAATTGGGGATACGATCTTTAAGCGCTGCAGCGTGGTCGTCAAATACTGTTGGATCATAAACTAATGCGTCGATCTCGGCTGCTTCCATTGCATATGCATGATCATCCATTGAGCCTAGGGGATGAAGAGGAGAGCCCGCACAACCCGATAATTGCATGGCCGCAATATTGTAAAGCACTTCAGGACGGTTCGCAGACAAGACAGCTATTCGACTACCGACACCAAGATTTTGTTCGAGAAGCGCCTGCACCATCTTGCTTGTTGCGTCTCTGACTTCTTTATAAGTTGCTGTCTTCTCTCCTAGAAAAAGGCATGGTCTTTCATCATAGCGATTCAATCCTTCGATTAGGAGGTCTGGCATGATCGGGGGTGAATATACGTCTGTATTTACCAATGGTCTCTCCAAGTGAATTTATAGTGCTAGACCATTTTTAAGCACCCTAATGGTTTCCTCGTGTGCTCTTTGGTTGATCTTAGCTTCAGCAAAAAAATGTGATCCATGGAATGTTCCTGGAAACGAATGTAGCTCAGTTTGAACTCCTTCTTGCATTAGTTTTAATGCATAGAGTATGCCTTCATCACGAAGAGGATCAAATTCCATGGTTGAAACATATGTTCGCGGTAATCCTTGTAAGTTGTCTGCTCGGGCTGGAGCTGCGTAGATTGGCACATTATCACCACCGGGAGTGTAGTCGTTACCAAGGTAATATTTCCAACTAAGCTTTGATAGCTCCTGATTCCAAATTGGAGTGTCGGAAAACTTCCGCATACTAGGCGTAGTTAATCTGTCATCGATTTCAGGAATTCCCAAGTATTGAAAGCAGATAGGAGGACCATTACGATCTCTTGAAAGCAAAGCAAGTGCAGCACATATGCCTCCTCCTGCGCTGAGCCCATAAATACCCAAACGCTCTCGATCTATTAGAAGACTGTCGGCTAAATCAGAAGCCCATGAAAGCGCAGCATAGCAGTCATTAAGACCGCTAGGATATGGGTGTTCAGGTGCAAGTCTGTAACCGACAGATATCACCACAATTTCCAGCTCTTTACACAAACTGATGCAGGTGGCCTGTTCAGAATCGAGACTCCCTATGACGAACCCTCCGCCATGCACGTGTATGAGTCCACCAGTTTTCTCTTTAAGGTGTTTTGGAGTGTAAATCCTGACTGGAATTTTGTGACCACCGGGTTCAGGTTCCAAAAATTCATTTGCCACCTCGACGCCCGAAAAATCCAAGTCGATTGCACCTGCAAAAGTTTCCAAAGTTGATCGACAGACTGCAGGATCAGAAAAGTCAAGCTCAAGAGTGCCTTCGGGAAGCTCACGCATCATCATTTTTATTTCTGGATCGAAAAAATATTCCATAAAATCGCCTCTATGCAATTCCTATCCTGACTAAGTTACTAATGAGTAACATTGTCATACGTTTACATGATTTTTTGTCTTTCAAGAAGTTTACAGGGCTAGTTGTTTCCAAGCATTTCTCGTCTAATCTTGGGCCTCGTCGTTTTTGGTGACAACCATATGTCTAAAAATTTCTCTCCAAAATTAGGATCGTTAACATTACCAATTGCTTGTTCGTTGTAAAAGAATTGATTCTTCTCATTCTTATACAGTTCGAAGGTTATAGTATCGCCAGATTTTATATTTGGCCAAATACTTTCTAATGTTTTTATCCAGCTTGGTTGATTTCTGTCGTTTGCCATTTGCGCATCCCATTCCTTCTTAGTTTGTTTGATTAATGCGCTAGATTTAATATTGCGTTCGTAGATTATTTTAAGTTGGATCGGGCGGATTCCGTCTGTATATTCACCAGACTCTGTTTTTAATTCCGAAGTATAAATATCGAAAAACAGAACGCGTAGCTTTGCAGTACCGACAGTTTCTAGCTCACTCAAGGGCTGAGCAATATTATCCTTAGCGAAAATGCAAATAAAGAGAACACTTAGAAGATAAGACAGCCTCACTCGGAAGGTGCCGGCTTAACCATATAACTTGATATTTTATACAAGGATGGGAGGAGTACAGCCCATATTATCGATAAAGTTAGAAACGTGTACTTTGTATCTAAACCAAATTCAACAGCCCCAACTCTTTCGCCTACTCCATAATTTAAAGGGACTATCAATGCACCTAATATTATAGTTAAAATCGGGCGGTAATGTAAAAATGATAGGCTTCTAGTAATTGTTGTAGAAAAAGCAATCCAAAGTGTGCACATCCACAACGGTAGTAGCACGTCGTTTTTAAAATTAAAGACGCCGCAGATGCTTAAAACAGAGTCAACACTAATCCCTATTGCCCCTATTAAAAAAGCGTGACGAATTTCTAAAGCGAAATTTTCTGTAATTAAAAAGTGCAGGGCTATTAAGGCGATGGTTAGCGGCAGCAGGTCATTTTGACCCAAAACAGCACTAAACCAAACTGATTGGAACCAAATAGCGTTAAACCAACGTGTATGAGAAATACTCTGTATTTTATTAAGTGGGCCATTAGGATTCTTGAGAAGATTCATCATTAGAAAAGATACTCTGGGTCAGTAGGAAGAATTTCGGGCCAACTTTACTTTTCAGGTCGCGGCTTGCCATGTTCGGCAAGGTAATGTGCACTAAGTGGAAGTGCTTCGGTGCTTTCATTAATCTCAAAAAGGCGATGGTATCGCGACTCTTTAATTAACCACCTGCCATTAAGTTTCTGATAGCGATCATAATAAAAGGCAGAGCCAGAGGTCTTGATTTTATCATCTAGTAGCCACATTTGATCTGAAAGGTGCCAGACGCCAGTTGCCTCAATTTCACTGAGAATTTCGATTTCCGGATGATGTCCATTATGTTGCGCAACAGACGAACGGTTAAATGCTGCTCCAATTGCTTCAATGAATGCTTCTTTTCCCGTTAAAGACCATTCATATGTACCGCCAAAAAAATCAATAATGACTTCTTCATGTAACAGCTCCGATAGCTCAGTAACATTAGCCGTGTCTATACATCTAAAATATGCGTGTTTAAGTCTTTTTATTGCCTCAATATCCAGGAGCAACTGGATTGCGTGCTTAAGTGACTGGGGATCATTATCGGCAAGTTCCCTCGAGACATTATTATTAATACCAAGAAAATCTTTATTAAGCTCAGGTATAGGATTAGTCATATTACTCTCCAATAAAGAAGCGATTTTTATAATACCTTACATGACATTCGCGGTGAGGAACTTGAGATGATTAGATTTACCTAACTGATCTCATAAAATTTTGCGGTTTCATCAAGAGCAATTCCTAATTTTTCAATTAATATATCGATTTCAGAGGTACTACAAATAAGTGGTGGTGCCATTATCATTGCGTCCCCAGTCTGCCTTACCATGAGTCCATTCGCATTAGCTCTATCTCTACAATATATCGCGCCCGCAGAGTCGGGTGCTAGACGCTCTCTAGAGTCCTTATCTCCCACAAGCTCCACTGCAGCAAACATACCCTTTCCACGTACTTCACCCACGATTGGATGATTCTTAAACTCTGCTAGTCTTCCTTGAAAATGGGGAGCTAACTGCAGATCAGCCTTCTCTATTATCTGGGTTTCCATAAGAATATTGAGGGTTGCTAAACCAGCCGCGCAAGAAGCCGGATGTCCTGAATAGGTAAGTCCATGAGCAAATTCGCCGCCACCGCTTAATAAAACTTCCGCTATCTCATCTTTAATTAAAACGCCACCTAGAGGCATGTATCCGTTGGTGATGGCTTTGGCAAAGGTCATTAGTTGTGGCCTGAGCTGATAAGTCTCACTCCCAAACCATTTACCAGTCCTCCCAAAGCCACAAATCACTTCGTCGGAAATAAGTATGATATCTCTTTCATTACAAATTCGTTGTATTTCGGGCCAATATGATTCTGGTGGAACAATAACGCCACCGGCGCCTTGAATAGGTTCTGCAATGAAGGCAGCAACATTTTCCTCCCCAATTTCATCTATCTTTTTATCAAGCTCCAGAGCAGCATTTCTTCCGAAGATATCTGGATCTTGATCTCCTCCTAGTTCAAACCAATATGGTTGATTAATGTGGTAAACATAATCAAGGCCCCGAGCTTGTTTATGCATTGTACTCATTCCACCCAAAGATGCGGCGGCTATAGTGCTGCCGTGATAAGCATTTTTTCGGCTTATAAATACTTTCTTGTTTGGTTTTCCTAATAAATCATAGTATCGATGCACCAGTCGTATGTTTGTGTCGTTTGCTTCGGACCCGGAGTTAGTAAAAAACACATGGTTAAATCCGGAGGGAGCTACATCCACTAGCAACTTTGCTAATTCTACTGCTGGCTGGTTAGAGCATTTAAAAAAGTTGTTGTAGTAAGGCAGTTCTTTCAATTGCTCGTAAACGGAGTTAATAATGTTATGCTGGCTATAGCCTAGGTTGCAGCACCACAATCCGGACATGCCATCTAACATTTGATTACCATCGCTATCGAAGATGTAAATATGCTCAGCTTTGCTAATTATCCTCCCTCCCTCACTAGCATATTCTTGGAAGTTAGTGAAAGGGTGTAGGTGATGAGCTTGATCAAGAGTCTTTAGATCATCTGTTTTTGAGGTTAATTTCATATCAATCCTTAAACTAAAGAACTAAGCACTAAATCATAGGTTGAAATAGTCTCGTGATATCATAGTGCCTATTACGATAATAGTGTATCGAGAGTTAAAATAATCATTACATATTGATTGGGAGAATAATGCCGAATCATCTAGAAAGCCTAGAAATATTTCTTCAGCGTCATCCCGATACTGAGGTATTAGAGGTGATGTTATTGGATCTTGTAGGGGGATGGCGAGGTAAATGGGTTGGCCGAGAAAAGATGGACTCTGTTGTCTCTGGAGAAATGAAGTTGCCTCACAGTACACTAGCGTTTGATTCCTGGGGTCGAGATCTTGAAACTTGGGTTTTCGAGACTGGCGATTGTGATGCTATATGTATTCCCGATCTTTCAACACTAGTTCCAGTACCCTGGGCCGACCGACCTACGGCACAGATGATAGTGTCGCTTCAAGAAATAGATGGGACTGCCTCAAGGATTGACCCGAGAAATATTCTAAAGCATCAGATTGATCGTTTGGCAGATATTGGATATTTCCCTGTGATTGCTTGCGAGATGGAGTTTTTCCTGCTCTCCTTGGAACAAGATTCACTTGGACGTCCAACTCATACCCAGACCGATCGCGTCGGTGGAAGGATGGCCGCAGGGCAAACATATGGACTCGAAATAATGGGAAATATGTCAACTTTCGTACATGCTTTAAGAGATGCTGCAAAAGTACAGGGTTTGCCGCTTGACGCCTTGATAAAGGAGAGTGCTCCTTCGCAGTACGAAGTCAACCTCCAGTACTGTTCGAATGCACTTGTGGCGGCCGATCAGGCGGTAATGTTACAGCGATTGATAAGAGGAGTGGCTCAAAGCCAGGGTCTCTTGGCAACCTTTATGGCAAAGCCGTTTGGGAATATTGCTGGCAGTGGATTTCACATGCATTGTAGTTTGCTTGATGAAGCGGGTAATAATGTTTTTAGCAATGATTCGTCATCAGGAAGTCCGCTCCTAAGGAAAGCGGTAGGAGGCTGTTTAGCTAGCCTTAACGATTGCATGTTGCTTTTCGCACCAAATCTAAACTCTTATCGTAGATTTCAGGCCAAATCTCATGCGCCTCTTTCTCCGAGCTGGGGTTATGAGAATCGAACAGCAGCCATTCGGATTCCAGCGAGCGACCCTAAGGCAACGCGTCTGGAGCACCGTGTTAGCGGAGCTGATGTCAATCCTCACCTGGCGGTTAGCGGACTTCTCGCTGCTATTTACAGAGGCATTTATGAAGGAATAGACCCACCAGATCCAATTGTTGGTAATGCATATAATCATTTAGATAATTCCTTACCATGCTACTGGCCTGATGCGGTGCATTTTTTTGAAAAATCTAAAGTAATTCGCGAATCTTTCGGGGGACAATTTCAGAAGATTTTTTCTCTTATAAAGCGTCAAGAAATGGCAGAGTTTGATTGTCAGGTAACGCCGCTAGAATATGACACATCGCTGTAAGTTATTGTTAACTTATACTTAACTAATAGGAGGGCAACGTGCCGTCAGAAGAGCCAAACAATCCGATCGAAGACACATCCATGTATGCGAATATCTACAGTTTCATGGGTGTGCCGTTTAGCCGCAACTTCCTTTCGGATAAATTTGATGCTTTTGTCATGGGAATTCCCTATGACTTGGCAACCAGCGGTCGAGCTGGGACACGATCCGGCCCTACCGATATTCGTCAAGCGAGTGCTAATTTACGGTGGGAAGAAAATCGTTGGCCATGGGAATTTCCCCTTCAAGATCGAGTTTCGGTTGCAGACTATGGTGATATTCAGTACTGCTGGGGTGATAGTGATGAGATGCTAAGAGAAGTTGAACGCCATTCCGCAAAAATTACCGGAGCCGGTAAAACATTGATTTCTCTGGGTGGTGATCATTTTGTTACACTACCATTACTCCGTGGTCATGCCACAACCTATGGAGAATTAGCTCTAATTCATTTTGATGCACACACTGACACCTATGATGATGGTGGCAAATATAATCATGGTTGTATGTTTCAAAGAGCGCCTGAAGAAGGACTGATTAATCCAGAGTACTCGATCCAAATAGGAATTAGGACGGACTATGATCGTTCCATTCATAAATTTCAGGTAATTGATGCTCATCAAGCTAATGAACAAACTGTCGACACAATTATAAAATCTGTCAGAAAACGTGTAGGAGATAAGAAAATCTATCTTACTTTTGATATAGATTGTTTAGATCCAGCTTTTGCTCCAGGTACAGGGACTCCCGTGGTAGGAGGTTTAACGAGTTCCAAGGTCTTGCGTATTTTGCAGGGTATTGCTGATCTTCCAGTTGTAGGCTTTGATGTTGTCGAAGTTTCCCCGGCTTTTGATCAATCGCAAATTACGTCCTTGGTTGGAGCCACACTTGCTTTGCAATTTTTATATATGGTGGCAAGCAGACGTAAGTAATCTTTCCGATCAGCAGTTTTATACGTAGATATACTATAATAAGGAATTACTTCGAAGTAACAGGCCGTGTGAAGCACACTGTAGAAAGAGAGACCAATAATATGAAATACGGTAAATCCTGGAAGAAACTTAATTGGCGTGATCCGTTTTTATTGGAGCAAATGCTATCAGATGAGCAGCGTATGGTGCGAGATAGCGCCAATCAATATGCAAATGATCGACTTGCACCTAGAGTGAAAGGGGCATTTAGGGAAGAGCGGGTGGATGACTCAGTCTTTAGGGAGATGGGAGAACTGGGTCTTCTTGGATCAACTATCAAAGGTTACGGTTGTCCAGGCGTTGATTATATTTCCTATGGCTTGATCGCACGTGAGATTGAGCGAGTTGATTCCGGATATCGATCGATGATGAGTGTTCAATCTTCATTAGTGATGTATCCGATTTATGCGTATGGAAATGAGGCGCAGCGGGAAAAGTATTTACCCAAATTGGCTACTGGTGAATTTATTGGTTGTTTTGGACTTACTGAACCAGACTACGGTTCTGATCCTGGCGGCATGGTCACACGAGCTAGATCAGTCGATGGGGGTTACTCACTATCTGGAGCCAAGATGTGGATCAGTAATAGTCCCATTGCCGATGTCTTTGTTATTTGGGCTAAGACAGATGATGACAAAATCAGGGGTTTTATATTAGAGAAAGGCATGAAAGGACTGTCTTCACCAAAAATTGAAGGAAAATTAGCACTGAGAGCCTCAGTGACTGGTGAAATAGTGATGGAGGACGTTTTTGTTACTGAAGATCAATTACTTCACGGAGTGGAGGGTCTTAAGGGTCCCTTCGGTTGTTTAAATAATGCTCGGTATGGAATAGCCTGGGGTGTAATGGGGGCCGCCGAATCTTGTTGGCATGCTGCCCGAGATTATACTTTGGAGCGGAAACAATTTGGACGCCCGCTGGCTGCTACGCAGTTAATACAGTTAAAGTTGGCTGACATGCAGACTGAGATAGGATTAGCGCTGCAAGGCTGCTATCGAGCAGGAAATTTAATGAATGCTGACGAGATTGCACCTGAACTTATTTCATTAATTAAGCGAAATTCATGTGGTAAGGCGCTGGATATAGCAAGAGCCGCCAGAGACATGTTGGGTGGAAATGGGATTTCTGATGAGTATCCCGTGATGCGTCATATGGTGAATCTAGAGGTTGTTAATACCTATGAGGGAACGCATGATGTTCACGCTCTTATACTTGGTCGAACTCAAACAGATATCCCAGCATTTTAGACATACAAAATTTAAGTTAGAAACGCAGAGTGATTATCACGAGAAGGAAATTCCTCAGTGAGTCTTAGATTGAAGTTATCACTAGTTGGCTTCACCTTATTTTTTTCTTTTTTCATTTTTTTTAGGTATGAATTTTTTCCATTACACAGTTCAATACCAGCTAATTCTTTTAGTAAGACTTGGTTAAGCTCTGGTTCCTATGAAGTAGATCTATATCAGGATGTTATGGTGGATCAATCACGAACTACCTCTGTAAATGGTGACTATGCAGGCTCTGCTAAGCGAAGTTTAGAGGTCCATGTATGGGCGCCTAAGTCTGTTAACACCCAATTCCCATTGATTATCTATAGCCATGGCTTTGTGTCGACCTGGAGAGGTGGAGCATATCTCGCCGAGCATCTTGCCAGTAGAGGTTATGTTGTAGCGGCTCCTAATTTTCCACTCACTAATTGGTATGCACCTGGCGGTGCCAACATTGCTGACATTGTTAACCAGCCTGCCGATGTAAGCTTTATTATTGACACGATGCTTAATCAAAGCTCGTCCGGGCATCATAGGTTGTCTGAATTAATTGATTCAAAAAAGATTGGTGTTATGGGTCTCTCTCTCGGTGGTCTAACTTCTACACTATTAGGTTTTCATCCTAAGTGGCGAGATGAAAGAGTTGGTGCAGTGCTGTCTATTGCAGGTCCGACTGCTATGTTCAGAGATGATTTTTTTCAACATAATAAAATTCCATTCTTAATGCTGGCAGGAGATATTGATTTAATAGTCCCATATCTTGCTAACGCAAAACCAATTCCTGATAAAGTTTATGGAGGTGAATTAGTTACGGTGCGTTCAGCATCTCATACCGGATTTTCAGGTGTGGCTAAATCATTGGGGTGGTTAGATAATCCAGATAGAGTGGGATGCTTTTTCGTTAATAGGAACTTGTTGGATGATGATCAAGACTCCTTGAGGAGTGCTTTTTCTTCAAGCGGTGTTTCTATCGAAGAAAAATACGAGGCAGAGGTTTGTACAGCAGATAAATTTCCAAAGGCGATGGATCTTAGATCACAGCGTATCATTGCTACTTTAGTTGTAACTAGTTTTTTCGAAAGGCAATTTAGTGATGATTTGTTGGTAAGAGCTAGAGCCAGAGATTTTTTAAGTTCTGATTTGGCTCGCGAATTTGATTCGGTGACAGTGTCTCATATCAATCGAAGAAGTTATATCGATGACCAGGAGATGTTATGAAAGGTTTAAAAAAAAGAGTAGCAGTTGTTACTGGAGCAGCATCTGGGATAGGAAGAGCGATAGCAAATAGATTTGCTGAGGAAGGAGTGGAGGTGTTTGGTGTTGATTTACAAGTTGGAGATATGCCCGACAACCAGTCTTTTATCGGTCACGTCCAAGTAGATTTGACACATGAGCACTCTACTAATCTGATCCTAGATTTCTTGTCTTCACATGCCAAAAAATGCGACATTCTTGTTAATGCAGCTGGTGTCAGCGAATTCGGTTTTTTTGATGATAAAGATATGAGTCTCTTTGAGCGAACTATGGCAGTAAATCTTGAAGCTGTGGCGCGCATCACCAGAGCTTTTCTACCTTTACTAAGAAAATCCAATCAGGGAAGAATAATTAATATCGGTTCAATATGCTCTGAGTTTGCTAGTCCAGGATTATCTGCTTATGTCATTTCTAAGCATGCCGTTCTCGGATTGACTCGTGCCTTGGCCTCGGAACTTGGTTCAGAAGGAA
>MDTB01064919.1_pt1 | contig 10568 bp, 7 predicted proteins | sample 811161 | NCBI WGS metagenome assembly MDTB01 (sample SAMN05326650, study PRJNA326480) | marine metagenome | isolation source: seawater | place: Mediterranean Sea | collected 2009
GTTCTTGACCAAGCAATTCGTCATTGTGGACTCGCTGCGCACATCAAAATAGTTCTCAAAGTAGGTAATCCAACCACACCAGCTGCAAAGCCTAGTAAACAAGAAGAAGCCCGCCCATCACCACTTAATCCTCAGTTTACTTTTGAGAGTTTTATTTCTGGCCCATCTAACGAATTTGCCTTTGCTGCAGCGCAGCAAACTGCACTAAGTCCGGGGCAAAGTTACAATCCTTTTGTTATTTTCGGAAGTACAGGCTTAGGTAAAACACACCTGATGCACGCTATAGGACAAGAAATAGTCACCCATAACCCACGTGCTGTTATAGTGTACTTACATGCAGAAAAATTCCTATCCGAGATGATTCAAGGTTTTCAGCGTGGAACTATGGATGCTTTCAAGGAAAAACTACGCTCAGCGGATGTTCTTTTGCTTGATGATATTCAGTTCTTTGCTAACAAAGAACGTTGCCAGGAGGAGCTTTTTCATCGGTTTAATGAAAAGTTAGAGGATAATAAACAAGTAATTCTCACAAGCGACCGCTACCCTAAAGAACTAAACGGTTTTGAAGACCGCCTAAAATCTCGCTTTACCTGGGGCCTTTCTGTTGGTATTGACCCGCCAGAGCTCGAGACAAGAGTTGCTATTTTAATACAAAAAGCCCATTGTCTTGGCTTTGATTTACCCCAAGATGTTGCTTTTTTTATTGCGGATAAAATCCAAACAAATGTTCGCGAGCTCGAGGGCATTCTTAAACGACTTCTTGCACACGCACAGTTTACTGGTGTCCGTATCGATCTAAGCTTTACTAAAAATGCTCTGCGTGACTTATTAACTATTCACAGTAGGCAAGTTAGTGTGGAGCGTATCATTCAAGCGGTTGCCAGGTATTACAAAATAAAGACCAACGATATTACCGGGAAGCGTCGCCAACAGGTTGTTGCACGACCTCGCCAGCTTGCGATGTTTCTTGCTAAAAGATTAACCTCGCGTAGTCTTCCTGAAATCGGCCGCTTATTTGGTGGCCGGGATCATACTACTGTGCTTTACGCTTGCCAAAAAATGGCTCAACTTATTGTCAGCGATGCCGATCTTAAAGTAGACTACGATAATTTATCCAATGAGCTCTCGCACTAAACTAAAAAGGAGATTTTTATGACAACCGCACAAGCAACCCGTGTTCACTTTGAGGTAAGTAACGCGGATCTTATGCCAGCCTTGCGCCGCTTAAGTGGGATTGTTGATCATGCTCAGGTTATACAAATTTTGAGCTTTGTAAAGTGCGAACTACGTAATGACTGCCTGCTCGTACTTGCAAGTAATTCAGAGATTGAAATGCATGTACGCCTCCCAGTAAGCACAGTAGAGCAACAACAAAAGACATTTACACTACCATGTAAAAAACTTCTTGATATCTGCAGGACTCTCCCCGGTAGCGCGACTCTATCTATCGAGCAAAACGGCAACTGGACAACAATTAAGGTTGGTAAAACACAATTTAAACTTGCTGCTTTGGATGCCCAAGGTTTTCCCCAGCTTGATGAATTTTCCGCTGAGGCGGAGTTTAGCTTAAGTGAAACAGAATTCCTTTGGTTATTACGTCGTACTGCATTTGCAATGGCCCAGCAGGATGTGCGCTTTTACCTTAATGGGATGCTGCTTGTTCTTGCACCACAGCGTATTGAGACGGCAGCTACTGATGGACACCGTCTCGCTTGTAATAGCGTGCATTACCCTGAGGACTTACCTGAGCGCAAGTGTATAATCCCTAAAAAGACAATTCAAGAACTGTGCAAGCACTTACAAGATCGCGATAGCATTATTCGAATACGTCTAGGCCAACAACACATTGCATTCCTTGGCGAGTCTTTGGAGCTATACTCTAATCTTATTGAGGGAGAGTATCCGGACTATCATAAGCTACTTCCTTCCGCGTTTAACTACACAGCAACACTCCCCTTGAGTACACTCCAGGATTCGTTACAACGTCTTATTACACTCGCTAATGAAAAATACTATGGAGCCAGTCTTGATTTTGCTGATAGCAGCCTTACTTTACGTGCTAATAATATTAATCATGAAGAAGCGCATGATGAGCTTGTAATTGACTATGAAGGTAAGGCGATTACAATTGGCCTGAACATCAGCTACGTGCAGGAGCTGCTTCAAGTTATCTCTACCGAGCTAGTTACTATAGGTATAGTAGATAGTGAAAAAAGTATTTCTTTTAATGAGGTTGGGAGTAATAACCAGAGCCGGTTTATTGTGATGCCACTGACATTGTAAAATAATTATGCCAGTTGCTGAGTTACATCTTTCGCACGTACGTCTATTTGAAATATGGCAAGCTGAGCTATCTACGCACACCAACATCTTTATTGGAGACAATGGTACAGGAAAAACAACTGTTCTCGAATCGTTGTATGCCCTTGCTTATGCTAAGTCATTTCGCAGCTCACAGCTCCATGCACTACGCCAAAATCGTAAGACGCCATATCGTATCGAGTCGCGCCTGGATATAAAAGAAGCATCGTATGTAGCTAAACTTCACGATAGCCCTTCAGGCCTTATTCGAACACTAGATAACCAACCCGCCTCTGCGCGACAACTCGCACAACTTATTCCTACCGTTTTTATTGATACAGGAACCCATCGTAGTCTTGCTCAAGCCCCTTCGTATCGACGTGACTTTCTTAACTGGTGTTGCTTTTATGCTTTTCATGACTACCATGAGCTACTGCAGCGCTTCCAGCGCGCCCTCAATCAGCGCAACCACTACCTCAAGCATTACCCACGAGGAGACGATATTAGGACCTGGGATACCCCATTTATCTTCTATGCTAGCCGTGTTCACGACTACCGCTGCCAGATGGTAGACACACTTCAAGTCTTGATGGATGCGGTATGGCAGACATTAGCGCCGCCATGGCCGCCGGTAAAACTATGCTACCGCCCAGGATGGGCTGATGGAGTAGAGCTGAGTGATGCATTACAGCAGACGCAAGCCTCTGACTTCCAGTATGGATTTAGTCACTGCGGACCACAGCGTGCCGACCTAAAGCTTACTGTTGCTCAGGCCGGATCAATCTTTGATTTTTTCTCTCAGGGCCAGCAGAAGCTTTTTACTTATGCTCTCAAGTTGGCGCAATTACAATTACTGGACTCGCTGCCATCATCACCACCAGGTCTTCTGCTGATTGATGATTTACCCGCAGAGCTTGATACAAGAAGTCGTGAGGCAATTATATCTTTTATTAGTGAAACGTCGTGGCAAAGCGGTATTACTGGACTGAGCTCGCATGCTTTTCCCCACTCAAGTACAATTAAATATCATACAATGCCTACCCCTTAGGCTTTTATAGAGAAAGTGATATTAGAGATGACTAAGACTGGATCTGAGCATCCAAATCATCACATCGTGAGCGCGAAGCCGTTCATCGAGCATATCTGTTGTTGCAGGATCACTACATACTGCGTATATGCCAAGTAGGTGCTCGCGTAATTCCAAATGCCCATCAATCAGATGCTGAACAAAGTCATCACTATTTTGTAATCCTGTAGCTGGTTCACTCACTGTGCGCTGCGCTATAAACTCCTCCATACATGCTGGAGCCATACCACCATGTGAGCGAATATGCTCAGCTATCATATCCACTGCCTCCAGTAACTCCCTATACTGTTTATCTGTCATTGTATGGATAGCATAAAAACAGCTTCCTTGAATATGCCAATGAACATTTTGTGTCATTACCGCTACTGTATAGGTATTAGCAAGTAAGCCACTTAGTTTTTTTAAGGCCTGTGGTTGCATGATCCCTCCGAATTTTTTCTTCCTCTGCTCCTTATAGCGCATCGATCGCATTCTTACATATTTTTTTGTTTTCTTGTTGGTTTTCGTGTACAATCATCATGAGTTATTTTAATAATTTGAGAGACTTTACTATGCCAGATGCATCCCCACTCTATGACTCTTCACAGATAAAAGTATTGAAAGGCCTGGATGCTGTTCGCAAGCGCCCAGGGATGTATATAGGCAACACTGACGATGGGTCTGGATTACATCACTTAGTCTTTGAGGTGGTGGATAACTCAATGGACGAAGCTCTTGCTGGGCATTGTAATAGTATTACGGTAACTATTCATGCAGATGGTTCCATCTCAGTTAGTGATAACGGTAGAGGGATACCGGTTGATATACATCAGGAGGAACAGCGTTCTGCAGCTGAAGTCATCATGACCGTATTACATGCTGGTGGGAAGTTTGATGATAATGCATACAAGGTATCTGGTGGTCTTCATGGAGTCGGTGTCTCTGTCGTAAACGCGCTCTCTGAGCGCCTGACCCTAACTATAGATAAAAACGGCAAACGTTACCGCCAGCAATATAATACTGGTGTTCCGTTGGAGCCTTTAGCGGTCATTGGCGAAAGTAAGCTAAGCGGAACAACAATTCGCTTCAAACCGTGTGCGGATATTTTTGCGATTACAGAGTTCCAGTATGATATACTAGCAAATCGACTTCGTGAACTTGCATTTTTGAATGCAGGAGTCCATATTCACCTTCATGACGAGCGAAGTGGTACGGATGAAGTCTTTCATTACGAAGGGGGTATCTGTGATTTTATTACTTACTTAAACGCAAATCGCACCCCTATTCACCAAGATATTTTGCAAATACAGCATCACCAAGATCCGATTAAAGTCCTTTTGGCTTTGCAGTGGCAAGATAGTTATCAAGAGCACATCCATTGTTTTACTAATAATATTCGCCAACGCGATGGGGGGACCCATCTATCTGGGTTCCGTAATGCATTAACCCGAAGTCTCAATCGTTATATTGAAGAAAATAGTCCCAAAGGCAAAGCACATCTCGTCCAAGGCGAGGATACACGCGAGGGCCTGACTGCTGCGGTATCTGTTGAGATGTTTGAGCCACGATTTTCCTCACAAACCAAAGATAAGTTGGTTTCTGCTGAGATAAAACCAGTAGTTGAAGCTGCTTTAAATAAAGTACTTGAACATTTTCTGCAAGAGAACCCGCAGCAAGCGAAAAAGATTATTAGTAAAGTACAAGAAGCGAGCCGTGCCCGTGAAGCGGCGCGCAAAGCCCGTGAGGTTTCGCGTCGTAAAAATGCCTTAGAGCTATCCAACCTACCAGGAAAGCTTGCTGACTGTAGTGAGAATCATAACGTAGAGGTTTTTATTGTAGAGGGTGACTCTGCTGGTGGGAGTGCAAAATCAGGGCGTAATAGGACCAATCAAGCTATTCTGCCTCTCAAAGGTAAGATTCTTAATGTTGAAAAGTCCCGCTTTGATAAAATGCTTGGAAATGAAGAAATTGCAGTGTTAATCAAAGCACTTGGCTGTGGTATTGGCAAGGAGGCTTACGACTTAGCCAAGCTACGCTATGAGCGTATTATTATTATGACGGATGCGGATGTTGATGGCGCACATATTCGCACTCTTTTACTAACATTCTTCTACCGACAGATGCCCGAACTTATAGAAAATGGACATATATATATTGCACAACCCCCTTTATACAAAGCAACATACCGTAAGCGTAGCGAGCATCTTAAGGATGATGAGGCACTAGATCGCTATCTACTCAATCTCACCTTAGATGAAGTCTCGCTATACCCGCACCCAGAGAAGCCTGCTATTTCTCATGATCTATTACGAGGACTATGTGACGATTACTGGGGTGTCAATGATGTAATCAATAGATTAGCCCACTACCATCCCCGTGCTCTCGTGTATGCCATGCTCTGTGCAGCGCCCTGTAACGATCAACTCCTACACACTCGTGAACAAGTTGCTTCCTGGGCAACAGAGCTCATTCGTTTTATAGATAACACCCTGTCGTTCTCGTTTCACGTGGAACAAGATGAGGGTGGCCGTCTTTTCTTTCCTCGATTTAGCTACATAGATGCCCAAGGCCTAGAACAGTCACACAGTATCCTTCCAGGCTTTTTCGCAAGTCATGACTATCAGCAGTTGCTATACTGGGCAGAGAAGCACCAGCCGTATTTATCTTCTACCACCGTGTTGCATATAGGGGACCAACAATATCCATCTCCGCATTTACCGGGTTTAATTAGCACACTTAAACGGGAAGCTCAGCAAAAAATCACATTACAGCGTTTTAAAGGTCTTGGGGAGATGAACCCCGATCAGTTGTGGGAGACCACGATGAACCCAGATACCCGTTGTCTAACGAAAGTGCGCGTAGAAGACGGTGTACAGGCAGATAGCCTCTTCTCTGTTCTGATGGGAGATCAAGTCCAACCGCGCAAAGATTTCATTGAAGCGCACGCGCACCTTGCTGAAAATATAGACACGTAGTGCCTTTCTTTTTTGCCACACTCTCTCCCGCCAAGAGGTTCCAACAGCTATGCTGGCCACAAGGAGTAAAGCGTACTGAGATAGCCTTTTCAGAGTCAACATCGACTCTCATTAAGACACTACAGCTCTGTAGTTGTGATGACTTACAGCGACGGATGGGGATTAGCGCTAGTCTGGCAGAGTTAAATGTAGGACGCTACCAGACACTCGGAACACCACAGCAAGAGCCCTGTGTTCCTGCCCTTTGGGGGTTTGCTGGCGATGCCTACCGAGCACTTGCTATAGATAATTTATCAATAGAAGAACACAAGCGGGCGCAATGTTCTGTTGCCATTCTCTCGGGACTGTATGGATTACTGCAAGCCACGGATGCAATTGCGCCATACCGTTTGGAAATGGGTGCGTCCGTGGATGATATACTAGGGCAAAACCTTTACACATTTTGGGGGCATAATATCACTACACGTCTTAGTTTGCTCCTCCGCGAGCATGGTGCGCAGTTTCATCTGAACCTTGCATCACGTGAATATTCTCATGTTATCTCACGTCATCTTTTGCCAGTGCCAACCATCGATATGGTGTTTGCACGTGCAACGCCGGACGGATACCGCGTCATTGGTACAGTTGCAAAGAAACTCCGTGGAAAGACATTACGCCTACTCCTGCAAGAAAATATAAACTCACTTGATGCATTACATCGGCTAAATCTTGGTAGCCATAAGTACTCTCCTGAATTATCGGATGCATCAACATATGTTTATCTAGAGAAAGCATAGCCGACAATATGCTCCACGTGAAACACATCTATATCTCTATTGGGTCTCTGTCCCATACATAACAGAGTGATGCTGGCAATTTCATGCTTCGAAGCACTCGCCTGTACTCTACAAGAGCCCTGTTAATCGCTGATGCGTGACGCGACTCAATAACAATGCTCATACGAAACCAACCACTTCGCTTTGCATAATAACTAGCTACTGGCTTAGCGACACTAATATCTGCAGCAGCAACCCGGTTAAATGCCTGATAGACTTTTGCTGATACATCCGTACAGCGGCTGACACATTTATCTTGAGCACACCAAACTACTTGGCTAACGTATGGCGGTAAATTGTAGCGCACTCGGCTTTTTAACAAGTGATCGGCCATTGCATGATAATCATGATTCTTGAGTGAGCCCCAAAGCGGTTGCTCAGGATAGGCAGTCTGTACATACACCGTTGCCTCATCGCCCTCGCGACCAGCTCGTCCAGCCACTTGATGCAACTGCGCCAATGTCTGCTCTGCTGCACGAAAATCCCGACTATGAAAAGCCGCATCTACATCGAGAGCTACGACCATATTTAATCGTGGTATGTTATGTGACTTGACGAGCATCTGCGTCGCCACAATCAGTCGCGCCTGTGGCTTTGCTAAGAGCTCAAGGGCCTGTATTAATCTAGTCGGGGTTGAGCATGAGTCACTATCCATACGAACAACGTCTGTGGTTGGAAACTGCTCAGCAACAAAACGAGTGATTTTCTCTGTGCCAAAACCGAGCGGGGCACAGCTTGACTGGCGACACTTTGAGCATTCTATACTACTTACTTTCTGCGTGTCACATCGATGACAACGTAATAAGCCCTCTTGCTGGTGATAGGTATATGGACGCTCACAGCCTGGACATAGCTCGGTATACCCACAAGAGCTACACCACCATCGAGGTGCGAACCCTCTTCTATTCACAAACAATAGTACCTGCCTATCATGCTGTAACTCATGCTTTATAGCTAATAGAATACGGCCATCAACCCCGGCCTGAAGGGTGTGACCACGGGTATCCAGTATAGAAATATGCGGCAGGGCAGCTCGAGCATAACGCGTTCTCAGTATATGCCATTGGCCGCTTGCGCGGGAGCGCGCATGTAACATCGCAAAACTAGGAGTTGCTGAACCTAATACTAATGGAACCCCCTCGCTCTGAGCACGCATAAAGGCCAAACCACGAGTAGAATAACGCAGGCCGCTTTGCTGCTTATATGACGTGTCGTGCTCTTCGTCCATAATGACCGCAGCCAGTTTTTCCAGAGGTAGCCATATGCTTGAGCGCGTCCCAACGACAACGCCCGGTTTACCACGACGCAGCCAATTCCATAGATATTGGCGACGCTGGTCTGTTAGGGCAGAGTGCCAGACATAAACATGCCCCCCACCGAGGTGCTCACGTAACCACGGTATTAATGGTGATATTAAACCAATCTCTGGGACGAGCCATAGCACCTGCTGACTGCGCTGCAACCAGTACTGACAGATACTCAAATATATCCATGATTTGCCACTACCAGTGATTGCATCGAGCATATGCCATGAGTAACCGGATTGAGATCCGAGGATAGCTGCCACTATCTTTTCCTGGGTATCACTTAATGTTATTGTACTATCTGTTTGAGCACCCACTGGCGCCTCGCCATCAACAAGGTAGCCATCACGGTGTAGCACTTTTATTGTTCGTGCTGAAAAACCAGCGTCCCTGATACTTAAGTAATCAGCACCACATGGCCGGGCTGCTAGCCATGCACATAGACGCTTTGCCGCCGCGCTTGCTGCTTTTTTAGGGGAGGGATGGGCCAAATAAAGCCACTCGGGCGTATCTCCTGAGTCATAGATACAGCTTGGTCGCGCTATAGACACAACCTCACTAGGGTCACACTGGTAATAGTCAATAGCGCGCTGCAGAAACTTTAGGTAAGATTTCTGCGTGTAATCCCGGGCATCATCTACCACACAGTCGATGTATTTTATCTTACTAATAGGCACATCTGTATCATTGAGTAGACTTGTTATAAGTGCTTTTTTTGTGCGCTTGCGATACGGAACATGCACACAGCTTCCTATTGTAACATCTATTTTTTCTGGTATAGCGTAATCAAGGACAACCCCTTGATCAAGGAGGTAGCACGCAGCTAGAGAAATCGTGCCCATCGTATACTCATGCCGACACAGGCTGAGAACGCGCCACGTTATTGGCATTCTCTGCCGGTGCAGGAAGGTCTCGTAGTAAGCGCGTCAGGACAAGAGCTCCTAGTACACAACCGATTGCCACACTGATTATTCTATCCGTTGCTATAACAGAACCTGCTAACGGGGCGCTTAGCAACCAAGAAATTAAACTGGGCACTAGTGATGCAAGCACCAACAACCATGCAACACAAGAGGATTTTAGTGAGGCCCGATGTTCTTCTGCATTATGAGCCACTATTAACGGATAGATGAGAAACTGGCTACTTGCGGCGATGCCGAGGCCGCAGAAGGACAAAGCAAAATAAACAGGGTGTGAGAATGGCCGAGCATACAAGCTAAGTAACACACCAAAAGCAAGAATGATACCGGCCACAATAGCCGGCTTATTCTTTTTGATCCTACTACTCAACTCTCCCCAGAAAATAGCACCGAGTAATTCACCCACATAAAGTAACGCACAAATCCTCCCTGATGTGACCGAAGAGAGATTGCCGTGAGCTTGTAAAAAAGCATTTCCCCACGAGGCCCCAAATACAACAAGGAGAATATTGAGGCAACCCGGTAACAAAATACAAGCAGCATTATGCCAGGATCTTTGTACACGCAGGCCTTGTGGTGAAGCAGCAACCTCGTCACTACTGTGCGCTTCCTCAACGCTAGTCATGAGTATACTCCAAATGCACAAGCCCAATACACTGTTAAGCCTCAGGATGGTGCGCCATGTAAAGACAGGTAGCAGTTCACTTATAACCCATTGACTGAGTACGCCCCCAAGAGCACCCATTGCAAAGATAATTCCGGTTATGCGTGCCAAGGCACTCGCACTGAACCAGCGCGAGGCAATCTGTATGCAGGTAACGTAACTAAATGCAGCAGCCACACCAATAACGGCTCGAGCGCCAACTGCACTAGATATTCCTGTGGCGCAGCTCATGGCAGCGCTTCCGCATACCATAATCATTAGTGTGGAGCTTAGCACTGCTACTGGTGGATGCCGGCGTAATATCCAGGCGACCCATGGCATAGTTAAGAGCATAGCCCCGTGATACGATGACGAAAGGAGCCCCCGATGCCACAGGCTCAATCCTAACGATTCCTGCATGACCGAAAATAAGCTGTTGAGCAATGCCATTTGCATATACTCATAACTATACACTAAGCCCGCCAATATACAGACGCGATATGCTTTTATCTTGCTACATCCCAACATAATAGATCTTTAATCA
>MDTB01068192.1_pt1 | contig 10567 bp, 9 predicted proteins | sample 811161 | NCBI WGS metagenome assembly MDTB01 (sample SAMN05326650, study PRJNA326480) | marine metagenome | isolation source: seawater | place: Mediterranean Sea | collected 2009
CACGATGATCATGATGATCACAAAAAACATGACGACCATGATGACCACGATGATCATGATGATCACAAAAAACATGACGACCATGATGACCATGATGATCATGCGGGGCATGATCATGTCCAAGGGGGCACAGACCCGCATGCATGGTTAAATCCGGAAAATGCCAAGATTTGGCTTAAAGAGATTGCAAATCAACTCGCAAGACTCGATCCAGATAATTCCGCTACCTTCCAGAAAAATGCGGTAGAAGCAGTGATGGAGATTGATGTTGCATCTTCAGAAATCACTGAAAGGCTAGCGAAAACCTCTATCGAGAAGTTCCTTGTAAATCACAATGCTTTACAGTACTTCGAAAAGCATTTTGGTATTGAGTCCTTGGGCAGTGTGTCTGTTGGCGATTTTCGAAGCCCAACACCGAGTCGCTTAACTGAAATACGACAGCTTCTGAAGGCTGAGAAAATTCAGTGTATATTATGGGAGCCATTCGTTAATCCCTCGTTGATAAGTACAGTTACCGACAACCGAGAAACAAAGAATACAAATGTTGACGCACTTGGATTGGATATTCCACTGGATGAAAATTTTTACACTAAGCTTTTGGGCTCCATAGCAACTAGTTTTGAAAACTGTTCAGACAAAAGCAAATAAAATTGATATAATGGGTTATTGGTTCATTGTAATAGTTTTTTCTATGCTGTATCAAAAAGTTTAATACTTTTTGGATAAAACTATTTATGAGAGGTTAACTTTTGACTTTTAGATCTGCACCGGTGCCAGAAAATGAAAAAAATAGACTTAAAGCAGTATATAATGCAGGTATCCTCGACGTAGTAAACGAAGAATTGTACGCAATATACTGCCATTTATCGCGAAAAATCTCAAAATGTCCTGAAAGTTGGGCAAATGTTATTGATAAAGATAGGCAATTTAACTTTGTACTAGACGCAGAGAACGTAGACGATGACGATAAAAAAGAATTACGGGAATTGCCAAGGGAAGTTACCTTTTGTCAATATGCGCTAAAAAGTTCTGAACCGCTAATTGAAAACGACCTTACAAAAAGCAGTATATTTAGGAATCATCCGTCTGTACTCGAACCCAAAGGCCCCAGATTTTATGCGGCTTTTCCTTTAGTCAATTCTGAGGGATACATTTTAGGTACGCTTTGCGTTAGAGATTACAGAGTAAGGAGGCTATCAAAAGAAGCTGTAGACTTACTGAAAAGTCTCGCGAAAAAACTATCTCACCAATTAGATATTCAAGCTCAACAAAGAAACACTTCGGCAGAAAAAGTCTTACAAATAATTGAGAGGCTAAATTCAGAGTTTGAACATATTTCTTTAGCAGACGCAGTTATTATCATGCGATGCTTTTCCAGTTCTTATATCTCAAAAAAAGAAAAAGATAGACTAAGGGATCTTAAGTTAATGGATAAAAATTATCATTTTTCTAAGAAAGCTAGAGAACTCCAAAATGAACTTCGGCTTGACGCAGCAATAGTTAAAAGGTTAAAAATGCCTTCATTGGAGTCGACTAAACTAGATAATCTCTTCAATCAATTGAGTTGAAATGTACGGTAAAATATTAAATCTCAAATTCGCAAATATGGAAGAAGCCAAGTTGGCTGCATCTTTTTTTTCTGAAAATATTGCTACAAAGATTTCTGAGCTTAAAATAATTGGTTTTAACGTATTTATTGGTCAAAAAGGTGACTTAAACGTGTCTATAAAATTTGAAAAGGTCGAGTCTGTAAAGAAATTTGAAATGAGGTATCCTGAAATCATAAAAGGTCTCCGTAAAAGTTTAGTCTTTAAAGAAACAGTATTTATCGGAGTTTGTGCTTTTACATTTGAGCAAGAAGCAGCACTAACTGAAACCTAGACACTTTAACTTTTTGGCGGCGGAGCTAAACCATAGGAAAAAATATGATGTTATTAATGGAGCTGGAATAATAGGAACATAGACTATTACTCAGAATAACTTGTTTATTATTTGAGTTTCTTTTTATTAAACCAATCTTGACACCAGCCAGAACAGAATAACTTTTGATCATCTTGCTTAATTACTCCATGCATATCCGACTCATAAATTAGGTATCCACAGTTATTACATTTTATATATTCTTCTATATACAGACCATTACCAGAAAATTTCATCAATTAGCCTCCCGAAAACCGTAATTTAACTTTGCAGATTCTTCGCTTATAAAACCTTCCTTCAGATCCTCTTCAACAAACTCTTTTTTCCTAAGTTTTGGATCGCCATAACCTCCTCCTGCAGGCATGACGAGCCTTACTCTATCTCCTTTTTTAATTGCGATATTCGAAAATTTGCTCGGTGAAGGCTTACCATATAGCTCAGTAGCATTCTTCCAACTGTCCATGCCACTTTTCTTGAACAATGTTGCTCCCCTTTTACCAGATCCACCGCCATTAAGCCCCCAAGAGTCTGCCTTATGCCTATCGGTCATCTGAGAAATCATGATCTCGTCATTTAAGCAAAGCATTGTTTTAGAATATCCTAAGCCACCCCGATATTTTCCAGGCCCACAACTATCAATACTAAATTCCCATTCTTCTATTCTCCAAGGATACCTCACTTCAAAGACCTCTACGGGAGTCACCCTACAGTTACCGTTTATTGAGTCACATGCATCATTACCATCTGCAAAACTTCTACCTCCCCAACCAACAACTTCAATATCGTAACATGCGAAGTACTCATTTGAGTCAGCATGTACCCCTCCAAAAACAAAGTTTCCATGGGTACAACCCTCAGCTGCCATTGAAAGGTGAGGCACAGCATCCGCTAGAGCTCCAATTACCACGCCAGCAATTTTCGGATGTGTTTCAGTATTTCCTCCAACCTCAGGAGAAGGGAAGTCTACGTTAACAACCGATGTTGGTGGTGCAATTATTTTTATTGGCCTAAAACATCCAGAGTTTTTCGGAATACTTGGATCAGTTAGGTGCAACATAGCATTGTAGGTAGCTGAAATAGTAACTCCTAAAGTAGCATTTATTGGCCCCTTAGCTTGGCTAGAGCTATCTGAAAAATCAGCGATAATATCGCTTCCCGCTTTATGGACTTCAACCGCAATTTTATATTTTTTATCTTCAATACCATCATCTTCTACAAAGTCTGAAAACTTATAAACTCCATCAGGTATTTCCTCTATTTCTGATCTCATCCTTCTTTCAGAATAATCCATCAGATCATTACAAGTTTTTATAACGGTATTTGCACCATATTTATCAAATATGCTCTCCATTTTAGTAACTCCCAAGTCAACTGCGCTGATAAGAGCGCTCAGGTCACCGAAATTATACCTTGGAGTTCTTACATTTGCTAACAACAACCGCCATATATCCTTATTGTGTACACCTTTTTCAATAATCTTTATTGGAGGTATCCGCAGCCCTTCATGAAATATCTCAGTAGCCTCCCCACAAAAGCCTCCCGGAACCATTCCACCAACTTCAGCAATGTGACCGATTGAAACTGCAAACCCCATCAACTCATTGTCAACAAAAAAAGGTTTAAAAAATGTATGCTCAGGTGTGTGAAGACCACCACGATATGGATCATTGTGCAGAATAACATCACCTTCGTATATTGTATCAATCGGTATCTCTTTTACCACAGATTTTACCAACAATGGCATTCCGCCGATTTGTGCTGGGCAAAACTCTGCGCAGGCAATCATATCACCGTCTTTGTTAGCTATAGCACAAGAGAAATCGAGAGCTTCGTTAAAAATTGTCGAGTAAGATGTCTGCATAAGTGTAATACCCATTTCCCTGCAAATAGCCACTAAACTTGAGTCGAGTATTTTCATCATCACCGGGTTCATTTCAAGCCTCCTGCTTTAAAGCTATATGAATATTTCCATAATTATCAACACGAGCATAATACTCTGGTAAAATAATTGTTGTGGACGCTGACTCTCTTATAACTGCCGGACCAGTCACGGATTGGTCAGCAAGAAAATCGATTCTATCATAAATCGGCGTTGGCAAAAACTTATTCTCAAACCAAATATTGCGCTCAGCTTTTTTTTTGGGGAGCCCCCGTACCTACCTTCAAACTATTAAACTTTGGTTTAGTGCCTTGTATAACAACACTTATAGCTACGTTCACCATTTCAATTGTTTCTCCAGGTATCGAAAAATTAAAACGCTTTTCATGTAACTGATGAAAGTTATTCCACAGCCTATCTAACCCATTAGCTGAAAACGTGTTTTCGCTGTAAGGGAGTTTAAGTTCGTAGTTTTGTCCTAAGTATCTCAAATCTACTGTCCTAAAAACTTCAAATTTAGATCCACCATTATTTTTAAGAATCTCGGCGACGGCCAATCTCTCTAATTCAACAAAAAGCTTATTACTACCATCAATATCAAAAGTTTTTGATGACTGCTGAATTGTCCTTTCTTTATCTACCCTCGCATCAGCCATCACAAAACCAAAGGCCGAAAATTGACCAGGATGTAAAGGCACTATACCATTAGGTATACCCTCCAACTGCATCAACTCATTTACATGCAAGGGACCGGCTCCACCAAAACCTAAAAGCGAAAAATCTCTTGGATCATGTCCCTTTTCGAGCAACACTGTTCTCAAAGTCCCAACCATATTATTATTTGCAATCTGAATGATGGCATAAGCTGTTTCTTCAGTACTTAGATTAATATCTTCAGAAATTGGTTTTATTGCCTCAACCGCTGCATTGACATCAATCTTCATTTGTCCGCCCAAAAATTCTTCTGGGCTTAATCTACCAAGAACCACGTTAGCGTCTGTAACAGTCGGTAGTTTCCCACCACCACAATAGCAAGCAGGACCGGGCGATGCGCCTGCACTCTGCGGGCCAACCTGAAGCAGTCCACCTTTATCAATCCAAGCTATCGAACCCCCACCGGCTCCTATAGTTCTGACATCAATCATTGGTACCTGTATAGGAAGTCCCCATTCTATTTCAAAATTCGTAGTAAATCTCTCTTCATAATTAATCACTGCGGCACAATCAGTGCTTGTTCCACCCATATCTAAACTAACAAGATTGGGAATCTGAATTAATTTTGACAGCTCCCGAGACGCAACTACACCACCTGTTGGCCCTGATACCGTCATTTGTACGGGTCTTTCCATGGCACCCTCAAAAGAATTCTCGCCACCGTTTGACTGCATTACAACGATTTGGCCTTTAAAATTTATATCTGCAAACGAGTTCTGAATTTCTTTAAAATTCGTTCTAACAATTGGCTTTAAATAAGCATCCGCAATTGTCGTTGAAGCCCTCTCATATTCTTTCCATTTAGGTAGAACCTCAAATGAGGTTGACACTGGAACGTTAGGCAACAGCCTACTCAGCACTTCTTTCGCATAAAGTTCATGGCTGGGATTAATATAAGAAAATAGAAAGTTGATCGCAATTGCGTCAACTTCTCCACTTACTTTAATTTTTTCCGCTACCGACAATAAATCTTCCTCTTCCAACACTTTCAAAATGTTTCCCTGAGAATCGACTCTTTCATTAACTTCAAAGCATAGCCTCCGTTTCACCAACGGTTTAGCTTTTACCCATGTCATATCATAATGAGCTTTTCTATTTCCTCTCTGGATAAACGGAATGTCTCGGAAGCCTTTCGTGGTTAAATAAGCAACCTTAGCTCCCTTCCTCTGAAGTATCGCATTTGTGGCAATCGTTGTGCCTAATCTCAATTTCTCAATGTTTTCGATATCATTTACTTTTTCCACCCCCCTGAAAACTCCTTCAAAAGGTTTATCTGGTGTACTCAAGTTTTTCCAAGCTGCAATCTCATTCGTATTCGAGTCAAATGAAACAAAGTCTGTAAAGGTTCCACCAATATCAATACCCAAAAAAAGTGCCATTTTTTTCCTCAATCAACTAAGTAGTGAATAAAAACTAATCTCATATTAATTAAAAATCAATTCTTATTGTTTAGCTGTTTGTCGAAAAAGAACACGGTCAACCGCTAAAGATATATTATTAATATTTTAGTTGTTGCTTTTTAGAGTATGCAGTTTGCATGACTTTTGTTACTCTCTTTAATTCAGAAACAAATAATGTCGAGTACTGTAAAAAATCTGGATAATCTCTAACCGCACCTACCATAAAAGTATTTGTCGTGTCAGCTAGGTACACCAGGTTCAGAGAATTATTTTCGTACAGGTTAGTATTTGCCACCAGAATTATCTTAAGGAACTTTACGCATAGTTTTAAGTAAGTGTTATAAAACGTGTCCGAGCAAAATCCATTAGGTAATAAATTTACGGCTTCAAACAAGGCGTCTCTCTCCACAACTAATTGATCTAGTCTACGCCCGTAAGTGTACATACCCGAATAAACTGACATTCTAGAATCGTTGGTAGCGAGACCATTTTCAAGTACTACCTGCGGTTTCCCCTCAAACCCACTAATGATTGAGGAAGTAGCCATAGGAGCTAAAGCGCTAATAAGCATATCCAAGTATACATGCGGATAATCAGTATATTTCTGGGCATTTAACTCTAATCTATCAATTAAACCTAATTCTAAAACTATAGCTCTATTGTATAAGATGCCTGAAACATAATTATTAGACAAGCTATAGCCGTGTAATGCTTCAAAGCCACTATTAAAAATTTCATCTCCTCTGGAAAAAGCATTTCCATATCCCTCATGACAAGATTTAACACCTATTCCTGCTCTAACTCCCCCGAGCTCAGGGTTTTTTCTAAATATGTTTAACAGCTTTTCAAGAGCATCCATATTGAATTCATCTTCATCGCTCATAATCATCAAATATTTTGTGGATGCAAACCGAAAACAGTCTATAAAATTGCCGACAAACTGTGTATTAGCTTCTTTAGATATATATCGAATTTTAGAATTTTTATGAGATATTTCTTCTATCTTAGCATAATATTCAAGCTCAACATCTGAACCATTATTGAGAATTAAAACCACAAGGTTTTCGGTAAGTCTGTCCATAATCGATAGTAAATTTTTAAATGCAAGGCCTCCACGATTAAAGGTTGGAATGCACAGTGTTAGCTCAGGGCAATAAGCTTTTGTTTCTCCTTCAGTATTTGACATCACAAAATTCATAAAAAGCCTCAAAAAAATTTTAGAGCGAATAAATTAAGTTGATTGAAAACAGACCCGCCTAAAACCAAAACAAGAATATTCTTCGAAAAACACTTATAGGAGAAGCTTATTTTTTCGACTAAGTATCGTCAATGACTTCGCCATTAGCGTATTGCCTAACTTCGATTATCTCTCCGTTAAGTCCATAGTATTCCCAAAGACCATGTGCATTTCCATCCTTGAACATTACCTTCTCTTCAAGCTGACCATTATGATAAAATGTTTCACTTAAACCATGCTGCTTTCCATCTTTGTACTTGACTTCAGCTTCTAGGGTTCCGTCTTCAAAAAACTTCTTTAAAATCCCATGAAGTTTTCCTGCCTTATAATTTGCTTCATTACGAAGAACCCCTGATTCATAATATGAATGCGTAGGGCCATGGTTTTTGTCGTTCTTATACTCCATCCTCATAAGTAACTTACCGCTTTTATAATACTTTTCCCAAGTACCTTCCTGCTTATCATTTTTATTGACGCCAGTAGCTTCCAATTCACCATTTTCATAAAAAGTTTCTAGTAAACCTTCGAGTTTACCCTCGACATAATTAACTTTCGTGGCTAATTGACCAGATTCATAATAGTATTCGAGTAACCCGTCTATCTTTCCGTTCTTGACTGTCACCCTATCACGTAGCTGCCCACTCTCAAAGTAGGTCTCAAAAATATCGTCTTTTCCTATTGATGCTAAAGGATCTGTATTAACGTTCATATTCATTGTATCACCAAACTCTTCTGTTAAGTTGAATTAGCAAAAAATTTGCAAGAGGTATGCCAGAGTAGGAAAAAATAAATTAAATAATTATGTAATTATAATTCTTTTAACAAATTTACCTTCAAAATTTCTAATTTACTACCTCCTTCTGTTTAAACGGCGTATTTCAGAAATAATTAAAATAACTAAAAAAAAGTTTTAGCTAAAAAATTAAATCTGTTATATTATATGATGTATTTAAGTTCTTTAAAATTTTGTTTGGTTCGAGTGCTAGAATAGTTCTGCAAAAACTTTGACTGTTCAAATCAAATCTTAAGGAGCTTTTGAAAATGGAGAAAGTTACATTGACAAATATATTAGTGACAGGAACAAATAGGGGAATAGGCCTCGAATTCGTTAAACAACTGATGTCGCCGAGTAACCACATATTCGCAACATGTCGCAATTTAGGGCAAGCCGTTGAATTAAGAGAATTACAAAAAACAGCAATTGGCGATTTAAGCATTTTATCTTTAGATTTGACAAATAGAGAGTCTATTGAGAGCTTCTCAGATCAAATTGGTGACAAAAATATAGATATTTTTATAAATAATGCGGGAACCTATGGCCCAGGATTCTATAAGCCTGAAGACGCAAGAACAAAATTCGGTTTTAAGAACTTAAAAGACGGCTTGTTCGACATCGATGATTGGTCAGAAGTATTTAGAGTGAATACGATTGCGCCACTACTTATTACAAGATCGATAGCAGACAATCTCAAAAACGGAGTGGACAAAAAATTGGTTTTTGTAAGCTCATTTATGGGCTCTATTAGCGATAACGTTGATGGTGGACATTATATTTACCGGACTTCAAAATCCGCATTAAATCAGCTAGTAAAAGGCTTGGCCATCGACCTAATTAAAGAAGAGCTTACTGTCATTGCTGTTCATCCGGGTTGGGTTAGAACTGATATGGGAGGAAAAATTGCTGATATTGATGTAAACACTAGTGTGACCGGCCTTCTTGAGGTAATAAATAAAATTGGTATAGAAGATACTGGAAAGTTTTACAATTATGACGGTACAAACCTTAATTGGTAAAAGGCTTTAAACTTTAGTTTTATTTTGGAGCATTTAACACAGTCTTTAGCCTCTCACTTTGCCTAAGTGCCAAGGCCACAATAGTTAGTGTTGGATTCGCTGCCGACGACGTAGTGAAGATGCTTCCGTCAGCGATATAAATATTTGAAACTTCATGTAGTGCGCCCCACTCATTTACTACACCATAAGCTGGATCTAGACTCATTCTTGCGGTACCCATGTTATGAGAGGCGGGAAATGGAGGAGTATGATAGGACTTTACAGCGCCGGCATGCATATGAATATTTTCCATCGACTTATAAGAATGTTCAAGCATTGCAATATCATTGTCATGTGGATCGTAATAAACCTGCGCCAACGGAACCCCAAACTTGTCAACCCTGGTGGGATGAAGAGAAATTCTATTTTTAAGCTGAGGCATATCTTCTCCCAATCCATACATGCCAGCCATGCTGCCATAATGCTCCATAGCCCAAGCAAAGTCTTTCCCCCACCAGCCCGGATTAATAGACGAAGCGATAGCTGGCAACGACAACGACAAAAGTTGAATATAGTAGCCGGCCGAAAAACCTCTCGTCTTATCATGGACGGCCTCGTCACTTACCAAACCCGGCATCATTTCGCCTCTATACATTCTTACAGGCTTTTCAAAAACAGACCAGACCGAGGATGTCATATGTCGCATAAAACAGCGCCCAACACGATCAGAATTGTTACCCAACCCATTTGGAAACTTTCCAGAGGAGGAACTGAGCAGGAGCCTTGGTGTTTCGATTGCATTGCCAGCCACGACTACCAAACTGCAAAGTTGCCTAATCTTTTCTCCTCTCTTGTCCACGTAGATTACTGCCTTAGCTTTTCCATTCTGATCAAGCTCTATTTCAATAGCTCTGCATGATGCTCTGAGATCCAGACGACCTGTGGCAAGCGCATTCGGAATTTCTACGTATGCCGTGGACCATTTTGCACGTCTACGATCTCCAGAAATTGTAAACCCATCTTGACCAGAACCAGGACGTCCCATATATTCTTTCGCATTTATTGCAAGACGACCTCTCGAAATCATTTTGTAACCGGCTTTTTTTGCCCCATCATACATTACCTTGAAGTTGTTCACAGTTGGATGATGTGACAGACCATTCGTTCCAGAAACACCCATTTTTCTTTCGGCAAGCTGATAATATTTTTCTAAATCTTCCAACGAAATCGGCCAATCCGCCAAATCAGTTCCAGAAATCTTTCCATAAGTGCTTAAAGCTTTAAACTCATGCTTCTTCATTCGAAGCGCAGTTCCAGTCCAATGAACAGTAGTACCACCAACAACTTCGCAAAGCCAAGCCGCTGACTCCGGATTGTCTTTTGCAACCCTCCAGTTTCCAAGTGCAATTCTCGGATCTTTCCACGCCAACTGAGTATAAGCCGCATCTTCATCTTGGAAAAAATCCTGAGACTTTATAAAACGTCCTGACTCAAGCATAACTACGTCTATACCTGAGACGCATAACGACTCTGCAACTGTTCCGCCAGATGCACCAGAACCAATAATTATAACTACTCTGTCATCACTTAACGAAAACTTCGCCATAACAAAATTCCAATTTAATTTAAATCCTCAGGAGGTTC
>MDTB01158209.1_pt1 | contig 10567 bp, 14 predicted proteins | sample 811161 | NCBI WGS metagenome assembly MDTB01 (sample SAMN05326650, study PRJNA326480) | marine metagenome | isolation source: seawater | place: Mediterranean Sea | collected 2009
AGAAACAGTAGAGTATTTAAGATTAGATGAACAAGTTGATACAAGAGTTATCAAAAATCTTATTCTGGCATCTACAAACTTTGTAGAAAATTACACAGGCAGAGCTTTAGTTAACAGAACTCTCAAAATGAGTATTGATAGCATTGATGAATACGATATTCCACTGCACGAAGGATTAAGAACAGGTCCAGACCTAACTCTAAGAAAAAGATATATAGAGCTTCCAAGACCACCAGTTGTATCTGTTTCAAGTGTAAAGTATTATGACGATAGCGATACTGAAAGCACATTTGCAACATCTAAATATTATGTTGATACAGTAAGAGAACCAGCAAGAATAATTTTAAGAACAGGAGAGACATTTCCAACGGCTCTAAGGGTAGGTAATGCTGTTGAGGTCACTTATATAGCTGGATATGGTTCAACTGGTGCTAGTGTTCCAGAAGCCTTAAGATTAGCTATGTTACAATATATAACTTTTAATTATGAGCATAGGGGTGAACTTGAAACTGGAAATCCAAGATTACCACAATCATTGAAAAATTTATTACAGCCTTACAGATTAGTACAATTCTCTAATTCATATTTTGGAGCAAATGGTAGATACAGATGACAATAGGCAAAATGAACAGAAGATTACACTTCCAAACTCAAGGTCGTACTTCAGATGGTGGTGGTTCACAAGCTGTGAGTTTTAGTGATAGTTTTCAAACATTTGGTCAAATAATACCTAAAACTGGTACAGAAAAACTATTTGGTGACCAATTAGAAGAAAATATTACTCATATAATAAAAATTAGATACAGAACTGATGTAAGCCATAAGAACAGAATACAATTTAGACCAGATAGCAATACAACAAGAACATTCAACATAAAAAGAGTTTTAAATGTTAACGATAGAAATAAATATCTTAATATTCAATGTGTTGAAGGGGTTGCGACATAATGGTTAGAGTTAATGTTAAGGTTGTTTCAAAGAACCCAAAATACAAACAGTATGAGAAAAAGGTTCAAACTAAGTTTCAACAATCAGTTTTTAAAGCTGTTAACATGGTAAGAAATACAGTAGTTCAAGGAATTAGTGCTGGTGGTCAAGGTGAAGTTTATGAAAAGTATAACCCCAGAAGAACTCATCAAGCGAGTGCTGATGGTGCATATCCAGCGACAGACACTGGTTATTTAATTGGACACATTAACTCTAAAATATATTCCAATGGTATGGGTGGGGAAATTCAAAGTAATGCAGAATATTCTAGCTTTTTAGAATTTGGAACTTCAACAATGAGTGCTAGACCATTTATGCAACCATCATTAGAAGAAAATAGAAACAGAATAAAACAATTATTTAAGGATATTAAGTAATGTCATTACATGGTTTTGCATTACAGCAATCAGTTTTTACTACGATAACTGGTGGTACATTAACAGACGTATCTGGCACAAGTATTACAAGCAAAGTATTTGATGATGTTCCAGAAGGTACTGCTTATCCTTATGTAGTTATTGGCGAAGAAACAGCCATTCCAATGGGTGCAAAAGACGTAGATGCACATGAACACACTTTAACCATTCATGTATGGTCACAGTATAGAGGAAGAAAAGAAATAAAAAATATTATGTCACAAATCTATACTTTACTACATAATGTTGCTATAAGTGTTACAGGAGCAAGTCTAGTTCAAATCAGACATGAGTTTGCAAGAACTTTACTTGAAAACGATGGTATAACTCGACATGGCATCATCAGATTTCGTGCCGTAGTATTTGATAATTAAACAGGAGTAAAAATATGGTGGCACAAAGAGGTGGAGCATTACTGTTAAAAGTTGATATTAGTGGAACGATGACTACGATTGGTGGTCTTAGGTCTACATCAATAACATTAAATGACGAAGCTGTTGATATTACAAACAAAGATGATGGACAGACAAGAAAGCTATTAGCACAAGCTGGAACATCTTCTATTTCAGTAAGTGGTTCTGGAGTATTTACAGATAGCACTGCTGAACAAACAATTAGAACAGCATTTAATGCTTCAACATTTAAAAGCTATAACATTATCATTCCAGATTTAGGAACTTATGCTGGTTCATTTATGATTGCCAGTTTAGAATTTTCTGGTGAATATAATGGTGAAGTGACTTATTCTATAACATTAGAATCAAGTGGTGCAATTTCATTCTCATCTGCATAGGAGTAATTAATGGCTTGGAGCGAAGTTACTATTCAGCTTAAAAGTGGTTCTGCAACTGGCATGATGAATACAGGAGAGGTCACTGTATTTAATGTGCCAGTAAAGACCAAAGTAAAAGCTGGGGATAAAATTAGCTGTGATGGTAAAGAATATGAAGTCACAGATGTTGAAAATTCCAGAGATGAATTTTTAGCAATTCATGTTGGTTCAAATGAGCCAATAAACGAAACCATTGAAGAGGAGTCAACAGAGGAGTCATAAACATGACAGACATAAACCCCAAAAGGGGAGAAATCTCAATCAAACTCGGTGAGAAAGAATACAAAGGTAGGGTAACTCTTGATGCTATGATGAAGATAGAAACATCAATGAATATGGGGTTACTGCAAATCGCTCAAAGATTATCAGATGGTGCTTTAACTTTAAATGAAATGGGAACTATCATAACACCAGTTATTAGGGGTGGTGGAAATGACTTGTCTCAAAATGACGTTTTAAAAATGGTCTGGGATAATGGAGCTATGAACTGTTTTAAAATTGTTAGCGACATTATTGGTAATGCACTTAATCCAGATGGTGATGAAGCAAAAAAAAAGGAAGCAATAGCAGAAGCAAGTTAGAAAAACTTCCTTGGGATAATTTTATGGAATTAGGTCTGGGTTCTATGCAAATGCAACCAGATGTTTTTTGGAATTGTAGTTTTGCTGAATTTTATTCAGCATTAGAAGGTTTTAGAAGTTTTCATGGAGCAGATAAAGACAAGCCTATGACTAAAGATGAACTAGAAGATTTAAAGGAGTTATATCCAGACTAATGGCTACTACAGTTGATACATTACTAGTCAAAATTCAATCAGATATGTCTGACTTTAAAAGAGACTTGGACAAAATACAAAAAGACACTGCAAAATCCACTAAAGGTATAACAAAGTCTTTTAATGTCATGGCTATGGCAATTAAGGGAACTATAGCTGTTGTAATAGCATCACAAGTAGCAAGAATGGCTAATTCTATGGTTCAGTTAGCTGGTTCTGTAGCTGAACAGACAGATAAAGCTAAAGTTGTTTTTGGACAAAATTTTGGTGCTGTTAGAGAAGAGCTAGAAGCATTTGGTGACGAAGTTGGTCGTGCTACACATAATTTAGTAGCTATGGCATCTTCTGTTCAAGATACATTTGTTCCACTAGGGTTTGCAAGGTCAGAAGCTAGTAAACTATCAGTGCAACTTACTAAATTAGCTGTCGATACTGGTTCATTTAACGATGTTCAAGCTCCAGAAGTTATGAAAGCATTTCAAAGTGCTTTAGTTGGTAATCACGAAACTGTAAGAAGATTTGGTATTATTATTGACCAAGCTCGTATTGAACAAGAACTTTTCAATATGGGTATTATGGATGGAGTTAAAAGTGCAACAGCACAACAAAAAGTTACAGCTAGATTAAACATTATTACTGCTGGTTTAGGCGATGCTATAGGTAATGCAAAAGATACTGCTGATAGTTTTGCTAATAGTCAGTATGCTTTAAATGAAGCCTTACAAGAATTTCAAGTTGAAGTTATAACACCTTTATTACCAGTATTAGCTAGTTTTCTAAGAGCATTAACTGATATAGTCAATCTCTTAAAAAATCCATTTGGAGGAGAAGTACCATTAGAAGGTCTACCTAAAGTAATAGCAGAAACTGTAGAAGAAATAGCTAAATTAGAAGGTATTATTGAACAACTTAAAACTGGTGGTTTAGACCCTCAAGGAAAAAAAATCACAGAGCTAGAAGATATTTTAGCAGAATTTACAAGAGAGTTAGATAATTTACGAAATTCTAAAGAAAAAAATATAGAATTAGATAACAAACAAATTGATTTAAATAATTCTTTATTGAAAAGTTTTGATGATTTAAGAAAAGGTTCAAGGTTTGGTGGTATTGGCTTTGGTCAAGGTAGACCAGATTTTGTTCCTAAACCATCAACAGACCCATCTGCTTTAAAAGAATTCAAGAAAAATTTAGATTCTATAAGAGATGCAAGAATTAGAGGAATGGCATCTCAAGGGGAAGCATTTGTTGCTTTAATGGAGGAAGCAGAATTTGATGAAGAGTTTTCAAAACAGAGAAAAACAAATCAAGAAGAGTTTTTTTCTAACACAAAAAAATTTACAGATGGTTCTATAAAACTTTCTCAAGCTAGAGTAAAAGCATTACAGGAAGAATTTGAAAGAACAAAAGCCGTTACAGAACAATTAAGAGATACTTCAATAAGAGCTTTTGATAGAATTGCAGATGCTACTGCTGATTTATTAGATGGAACTACAAATGATTTTGATGGAATAAGGTCAGCTATGTCAATGTTCTTAAAAGATTTACAAAGAACAATCTTACAAATGACAGTATTCAATAAAATTAAAAATCAAATATTTGGCACAAACTTACCTACATCTTCTGGTGGTGACATATTCGATAATATAATAGGATTATTTGCTGGTGGTGGAAGTGGTTCTTCAGTTCCTATGATAGATGCCTTTGCTGGTGGTGGTAAGGTTCAAAGGGGTAGACCATATATGGTAGGAGAGAGAGGAGCAGAGTTATTTGTTCCAAATACTGGTGGAACAATAATGAATAATATGAATACAAAAGGTATGGGTGGTGGCTCAACTGTTGTAAATCAGACTATAAATGTTGATGCTGGTGTTTCACAAACTGTAAGAGCAGAAATAATTAATCTTTTACCAGTAATTAAACAAGATACCATTTCATCATTATTAGAAGCAAAAAGAAGGGGTGGTAGTTTTGCTACTGCATTATCATAATGGCTTTGAACTACACAACATCATATCCTTTATCTTTTCCAACATCGCCATCTAATTTTCAAAAAAGCCGTTTTGAACTAGAAAGAAGAAGTGCAATCACAGAAAGTCCATTTACTGGCAAACAACAAGTTCAGTTATTAGCTAATTATAGTTTTTGGAGAGCAACATTAACATTACCACCAATTAAAAGAGCAGATGCTGGAAATTGGACAGCATTTTTTGCAAAATTAAGAGGAAGGTCTGGAACATTTTTATTAGGTGACCCAGACGGAAGTAAACAAGGTTCTGGCACTGGAACTATTACATTAGCTTCTGCAACGGCTGTTGGAGATACAAGATTATCAACAACTGGATATAATGAGAGTAGTGGGGTTGTTTTAAAGGCTGGTGATTATTTATCTATAGCTAACGATTTACATATAGTTGTCAATGATGCCACAAAATCATCAACAAATGTCAATGTCGATATAGAGCCACAAATAAGAGCAATACATAATCAAGGTGCAACTGTGGTCATATCTGGAGCAAAAGGAGTTTTTAGATTAGATACAGAAACTGCTGGTTGGGAAGCAGACCAAGCATCTTTGTATGGTTTTACATTTAGTTGTAGTGAAGCAATATGACCAGAACATTAACAACAGCAGTATCAAATCTATTAGATGATGAAATTGTAAAACCTTTTCTTGCTGTAAAGTTGCCTTTCCCATCTGGTGGAACTTTAAGATTATGGACAGGACTTGGGGATATTACTGTTGATAGTGAAACATATTCTGGTGCTGGACAATTTCTTGGAATATCTATTGTTGAAGAAAGTGAAGAAGTTAAAGCAACTGGGATAACACTTTCTTTATCTGGTGTTCCATCTACATTACTTGGTTCTTTAATTACAGAGGAATTTCAAGGGATGTTGGTTATCGTACATCTAGGATTTTTGGGCGATAGTAATGCTGTTACTGGTTCTTTTAAGATATTTTCTGGTATTGCAGATAATGTAGAGATTGCAGAAACAGGAACAACATCTACAGTTGCTATGAAAGTAGAGAGTCGATTAATATTATTAGAACAATCTTCATCAAGGCGATATACAAACGAAGACCAACAAACAAGTCATGCAAATGATACAAGTTTAAGATTTGTAGCCACATTACAAGATAAGGAAATAATATGGGGAAAAGCCTAAAAATATATGGTTGGCAAGACCGATTAGGTATAACTTTTATTTATTATCGCTCACAGCCTTTTCTATGGGGTAAAACTGATTGTTGGTGTTTTGTATCAGATTGTATAAAAACACAGACAGGAATAAACCCAATGGAGATTGTCAATGGTTTATATGACACAGAAGAAAAAGGTTATAAACTATTGGAAGGAGCAGTAGGCAATGATGGTGTTTATAGAAAATTTGATACAGAAAAAAACTTCTGGTCACATTTTTTAGGAAAACCACAACCTAAGACTTATGTGCCAACATTTGGTGATATTACATTAGTAAAATTACCTAAAGTAAAAAAATTAGTAGGTGGTGTAGTCAGTGCATTTAATACTGTTTTTGTAAATGGTGAAAAGGATGAGCTTCTACAATGTCCGTTAAACAGAATAAAAGTTATCTGGAGAATATAGAATGCCACCAGCAGTAGTCACAGCAGTCGTAGGAGCAGTAGCAACTGCTGGTACAGCTATTGCAACATTTGTTACTGGAACAGGATTTTTTGCTAGTTTAGCAAAATCTTTTATTATAAGCACAATTACTTCCATAGCAATTAATGCTTTAGCACCTAAACCAAAATTAGGTTTTCAAGAACAAACTTTAAGAGACAGAAAAGAAATGATAAGGCAACCATTAAGTCCTAGACGGATGATATATGGTCGTTCAAAAGTTTCTGGAACAATATTATTTTTAGAAAGTGCTAATAATAATCAAGATATTTATATAGTTATTGCTCTTGCTGGACATGAAATAGATGGCATAGACAGAATATATTTTGGCGATACACCAGTTGCATTTGATGGTGATGTAACGACAGGATTTCGTTCTGCTCATTCGTCTAGTGACTTTGCAAGTTATGCATCTATCCAAGTTCTTACAGGAACAACAACACAAACACTTCCAACAGCTTTTACAAATGTTGTTGAGTTATCTTCAACAGATAAATTCAAGGGAATTGCTATATTATGTGCCAAGTTAACTTATAATTCTAAAGCATATCCAAATGGTGTTCCAATTATTTCTGCAATCGTTAGAGGTAAAAAAATATATAATATACATGATACAACTGTTAGATATTCTAATAATCCAGCTTATGTTTTTAGAGATTATTTAAAAGATACAACATTTGGTTTATCTGTTTCAGATTCCGAATTAGATGATACACAATTAAATTCAAGTGCTACAACTGCTGATAGTGCTGTTGTTCATAAAGATGATAATGATAATAGAACATTTAGTGCTGTTGCAACAACTGATGGTTCTGTCAATCATTATGTCCATGATGGAGCAACAATTTCATTACATGATGGAGATAAGATAACGATTAGTGGCACTTCATATTATGTAATTTTATCAGACGGATTAACAAAGATACACAATACAACTTACAAAGCACAAGCATTTAGATTAGCAACTAATTTAACAAATTACAGAACAAGAACAGCAAATCATACAATAGGAAGTGGCACAGTAACTTGTGAAAGAACACATGAAATAGGATTTGGTTGTGATGGTACTTTGTTATCAAGCTCACAACATAAAGAAAACATAGAGTCAATTCTTACTTCATGTGGTGGTACAATGACTTATTCTGGTGGGGTATTCCGTATGGATGTTGCTTCATATACTGCACCAGATAATAATAATGATTTAGGTGATGATGACATTATTGGAGATATTTCTCTTGTTCCTAAAATACCAAGAAGAGATAGATTTAATGGTATTAGGGGAACATTTATAGGTCCAGAGAATGGTTATCAAGGTGCTGATTTTCCTAGCTTTCAACAAACATCTTTTTCTAATGCTGATGGAGAGGTAATATTTAGAGATTTTCAACAAAATATGTGTATCAGTGGTACACAAGCACAAAGAATTGCAAAGACATTGTTATTTCAATCAAGAAATGAATTGACAATGAAACTTAATACAACTCTTAAAGGTCTTAGATTATTGCCAAATGATAGAGTAAGAATTACACATTCTAGGTTTGGATTTACAAATCAGATTTTTAAGGTCAATGAAGTTTCTATAGCATCTTCTGCTGATACAGGAATTGCTGTAAGTTTACTATTAAGAGAAGATACACCACAAGCCTATGATTTTGATGTTAATTCAGAAATGGTTATTGTAGACCCAACACCAGATACAGATTTGCCTACATTTAGAACAGTAGCAACACCAACAATTTCATCTTTTGCAAATGTAGGTGATTTAAATAATGATGGTACATTTTTATCAAGTGTAAAAGTTGTATTTGCAGAAAGTACAAGTGGGTTTATCAAAAAAACAATCATTGAATTACAAGCACAATTATCTGGTTCATTTGTTACTGTCGATACACAAGTTGTTGAGTCTGGAATAACAGAAACAAGATTTGGTGGTTTGATTGTAGGTAGAGTTTATAGGGTTAGAATAAAGTGTGTTTCTTTTGCAGATGTTGAAAGTGCTTTTGCTACATCTTCAAACCTTACAATTACGGCTGATACAACAGCACCAAGTGCTTTTGGTGCATTGACTGCTAATGCTGTGGGTGGTGGAGTAGAGCTTGTTTTTACAAATCCTAGTACAGATGATTTTAGAGGTGCAGAATTTGTAATGAGAACTGGCACTGGAAATCCAAACTCTGGTGGTGATGCAACAATCAATTTTTCTGTAGCTGGTTCAAAATCAAAAGCCATGAGAGTTGTAAGGTCTAATTTAACGGCTGGAACACAACAAAGATTTTGGATAAGGTCTACAGATTTCTCTGGCAATGGAAGTGCATTTTTTCCAAACAATGCAGATGGAATTACTGCTACACCAACCAGTGGTCAAATTGATGTAAAAAATTCTGCTGGTAGCAGTATTGTTTCAAATGGTGTTGTTACTTTAGGAGCATTTGGAACTGTAAGCCAAATAACTGGTGGAAATGTAGCAAATCTTATAGCTGATAATGCAATCATTGCTGGTAAATTGTCTGCAAATGCAGTTGTAGCCGATAATATAGCCAGTGGTTCTATAACATCTGGTAAATTAACAACTGGCTCTGCTGTGATTACAAATACAGCACAAATTCAAGATGCAATTATATCAAGTGCTAAAATCTCATCAATAAATGCTGGTACAATTTCTGCTGGTAATTTGAATGCTGACAGAATATCTGGTGGTACATTAACAATCGGCAATGTAAATGTATCTGGTGCATTCAATGCTTCTAATATTTCAGATGCTGTTATTACACAAGTAAAAGGTGGTACAATCGGACACAGTAATAATAGTGGTTTTTCATCATCAACTAATTTTAGCACTGTAGGATTTCCATTTAATGCAACTAACGACTCTAATTTTAATACAAAATATATAGCAATATTAAATGTAGTTGGAACTAATACTAGTGAAGATGACCCTAATACTTCTAGTCATGGAATTACATTAAGTCATTCTGGTGTTAATAATGTTGGTGTATCAGTCAGTACTAGTAGTAGGTCAGAGAGAAAAGTAAATCAAACAATAGCATTATCAAGTTCCACACTTACAAAAGGAGGTGCAATAAGTTGTACTCTTCAAGTAAACAATGTCGGTTCAGCAGTTGGTAGTGTTTTGGTTATAGAGTTTAAGGCATGATGTTTGTAGCAATAAAAGATAATAAACCAATAGCATGGTCAAATGCAGAATTAGAGGTAGATACTGATGGTGTAACTTACGTTGAGACAGATGATGTTCTTACTGGAATGCCAGACCACTACGATTATGATGCAAATACAAAAAAATTTACAAAAAACAATAAAGGTTTATTTTTTGATGTAAGAGAAAAAAGAAATAGGCTATTACAAGATAGCGATTATACACAAATAAATGATAGTGTACATAAAGGAACTAAAGAGGATTGGAAAACCTATAGACAAAAGTTAAGGGATATAACAAAAGATGTTACTAACCCAGATGATATAGTTTTTCCAAATAAACCAAGCTAATGACAATAGAACCAGTATTTTTTTGGAATTTATTACTAACTCTTGTAATTGCACCAGCAGTTTTTATTTTTAGGGGATTACAAAATGAGACAAAAAGGATAGATATTCTTTTAAATAAAACCAGAGAAGATTATGCCAAGAGGGATGATGTTACTCAAGCAATCAATCGGTTAGAAGAAAAAATTGACCGAATATTGGAGAAATTAAAATGAATATATCAAAACTTAAAGACCAGTTAATAATAAGCGAAGGTGTTGTATATAAAACTTATGCCGATTCATTAGGATTAAAAACTTGTGGAATTGGACATCTTTGCAGAGAAGGTGAACCAGAATATGAAATGCCTATAGGCGAAGAAATATCAGAAGATAGGGTTACAGAGCTTTTTGAGCAAGATGTACAGATAGCT
>MDTB01220045.1_pt1 | contig 10567 bp, 11 predicted proteins | sample 811161 | NCBI WGS metagenome assembly MDTB01 (sample SAMN05326650, study PRJNA326480) | marine metagenome | isolation source: seawater | place: Mediterranean Sea | collected 2009
ATTATGTAATCTGTAAAAGTCTGTAATGTTATCATCAAACACCCAATGACTTGTTGCACCAATAGATATGGAATGATCCCATGCCCAGTTTCTTGCACGACCGGGTCCATCACCGTGATTGGAGAATGGTGCCTCTAGTAGAGTTACATAAGGTCGAATATTAAAATTATCTAGTGCCTTATCATAGTCGTTCATGTCTTGTGGTTCTACTACGATATAGTGTGGTATCTCCATACGTGCCAGTGACCTACTCGTTATCATTGTGTCACTACGACCTTTACTTACGATATAACAAGGGTGTCTTGGATTAGTTCTACCATTTGGTTGCACCCATCTTAATAGTAAATTTTTTGTTATCTCTAATTTTGGATGCCAGATAGATTTAGATTTCTCTGTGACCTCTTGTTGTATCTTCTCACCAAACTCTTTATAATCTTCCTGTGTTCTAAAGTGTAATAGAAACTTACGATATGGTGCGTTGTCTTCTTGTTTATATTCTGGCATGCCCTTCCAATGTTTTGGCCATGCGTTCTCTTGTATCTCACTATCTCTCGTTTTGTCTGCCTTTATCTTACCAAAAAATTTTTTTGCTTTCTTTGGTTCTATCTTACTTCTATCAATGACAACTTGTTCATCATCATCTGCCAAGAATGACGTGCCTGCACTTGATGATTTTAATGGGTAGTACGTTTCTGATACGTTACCTGGTATAGATTGATTTATCTTCTTACAAAAATCTTCTAGGTCATCTAGGTTTCTGAATGCCATGTATATCGTCTTATACACATCATCTTTTGTCTTCGTTTCTTTTTGTTTGTGATCGACAACAGCGTCAGCGATTAATTCATCACCCTCAACATGTCTATCAAGTGTGGCGATATAGTCATCATTTTTGACCTGTGTCTTTTCCATAAAATTATCATATCTTGCACTTTCTTTAACCATCAAATAAACTCCTCTAAACTATTTGTATTACCCTTCTTATATGCCTTCGACCAAGACACCTTGACTTTACCATAGTCTCTGAATCCACCCTTAACTCTAGTGCCGTCAGTATTATATAGGATTTTAAAAAACTCTGGGAATCGTTCTTGTATCTTTTTATGGTCGTTATGTGTTTGTTCGAATGTTTGATTATCCCATATAGTTGATGGCATAGACTTTTTATTAACACTCGTATTTGAAAAACAAAACTCACTCGAAACTCTGTTACCATATCCATTAGTTAATAGTGTTAGAAAAAAATGTGTATCTTCCATAACTCGTATAGATGTTAGGTCCCACTTTGGTAAGTCATCTTTAAAATCTTTACCATTAAACCAGACACCACTACCAAGACTAGAATTATTTACAAAGTATTTGTCTGATGGTGGATTCTCTACATGGCTACAACCACAGAATGTCACATCTGGTTCATCTAACCACTTCTCGTATAGTTCAAACATTTCTAGTATATCATCTGGTGTCGCATTACGTCTGGATTTCTCCATGTTATCTTTGCCACCAAAGTATTTACTATTACGTCTATGAAAATTTAAGTCATCATCTAATACAACGTACTTCTCATCTTTTGCCGTATCGTAAATATATTTTCTTGTTCTTGGTAAACAATAATAATCTGAGTAATGATATTCTGGTGTGTTTGGTAATATACAATAGTTCAGGTCTAGGTTGTATTCAGCCAGTTCATGTGCCTGTATGACCAATACAACGTTCTTCTTCAACTCATCTGGTAAATGGTTGTATGTTATCTGATTATTATATCTATGGACAGTTGGTATATAAATTTTCATATTTCTATATTATATCACAAAATTAAAAAAAAGTCAAGCCTACTCCACAATTTTAGTGAAATTCCCTGCTTTTTCAAATCTCATTACGTTGGCAAACTTATCTGCTATCATATCTGTTTTGTGGGATATGATAAAGATATTCTCACCTTCTAATGTATTTAGGATTTTAAGAAAGTCGTCCGTGCCTGTGCCATCTAAACTACTATCAAATATCTCATCTAACAATAATAGGTTGGTCGATATACTATTCTTCATCTTTGCAATAGCACGCCAAGTAAATAACAATGCAAGATTTATTCTCATCTTCTCACCCTCACTAAAAGAGGCATAAGAGAACTCATCACGGAATCTACTTCTTATCGTTTCCTTAAACTCATTATCTAATCTAAAGTTTACAAAGAAGTCCATACTCGCAAGGTACTTATTAATCAACTGGTTCATTATTGGTAGATATTGTTTGATTACTTTTGTCTTAATACCTGTATCGTTCAACATTGTTTTTGCTGCCTGTAAATAATCTAGTTCTTCTTTTTTTATCTGTTTCTTTTCATCTATTTGTGTTTGTTGATTTTCTAGTTCAGATAATTTGCCCTTCGCTTCGCCACTGTCACTAGATTGTTGTTTTAACTCATCTATCTTATGTGTCAATTTTGTGTTAATATTGTGTAACTCTATTTTTGATTGTTCAAACTTAGCAACGTCAATCTCTACGGTTCTTATCTCTGCCTCTATCGTTTGTATTTTTTCTAATCGTGTACTCAACGATCTTATCTCTTTGTCAGCGTCTTCTAATGCTTGATTCCATTTCATTATGTCTTTGTTATTTTCAGCAATCATAATTTGTTTATTAGATAACGTTTGTTTACATGTTGGACAATCATCATGGTTCTCGTAGAATGATTTGTGTTTGTTACACTCTTTCAACTTACTCTCAAACTGTGCCTCAAAGTTTCTTAGTTTATCAGATTTGTTCGATAGGTTGTCTTTGTCTATTATATCTTTTCTCAACTTTGATATCTCTGCCTGTAACCCTTGTATGTGTGTATTATATTTGTCTATAGCATTCGTATTACTCGTAACTTTCTGTATCTCACTTTGTACTTCTATGTCGGATCTTAATTGTAGTTTTTCAATATATTCTTTTTGTGTGTCTATCTTATTTGATACTATATCCAACTCTCTCAATATATCTTTGACCTGTTCTTCTTGTTCTTTTATTCTTATCTTTGCCAACATTTGCATAACGGAGAATATCTTAATATCAAGTATATCTTCAACAACCTCTCGTCTATGTGCTGTCTTCAATTCCATGAACGGCACGAAGGTACTACTACCCAGTATTACGACCTGGGTAAAACTACGGTAGTTGAATTTAAGTATTTGTTGTTCTAACATTTTCTGATGGTCTGCTATCGTTGCGTCTTGGTCCATCATTTCATCATTCAAGTATATCTCAAAGAGACCAGGTTTCATACCTCGTCTTATCTTATACTTGTTATTTGCGATAGAAAATTCTAACTCAACCTCTGTGCCACCTAGATTGACACTATTAATCATTTGTTCTTTTTTTATCTCTCTAAATGGTTTATTAAAAAGAGCAAAACACAATGCGTCTAATATGGTCGATTTACCTGCACCATTGTGACCAACGATGAGCGTGGTACTGTTCTGGTTTAGGGGTACTTCTATAAATTGGTTACCAGATGAAAGAAAGTTCTTCCACCTGATCTTTTCAAATATTATCATTAAAAATAGTTTTTTGGAAATTTATCTCTATTGGTGTATATCATGTTACCAGATACGCTTATCCGTTCACCTGGCGTCTTGTAGGGATATACCATGTGTGTCAACATAGCAGGAAATATCCATAGCACACCAACTACTGGCCAGACTTTAACCTGCATGGTCTTCCATTTAAGATGTCTCGGCATCGTGTCCAGTTCATTCTCAAACATGAGACTACCCGGTGTTGGTGAGTTCGCCACATGATTGTTGATCTCATCTTCCCATGGTGGTAATTTTAAAAACGTTACATAACTCAGATCACCTGAATGGTTGTGTGGTGGATTAAATTCACCCTCTCTCATAAAGTTGACCCACATATCGTGTAGGTGCATTTCAACCATGAATGTGTCGATTCCTTCTTCCATTTGAAGTTGCCTACTTAAACCATGATAGTCTTCATGTGCTTTTCTGTAGTGACCAAAGAATGATCCAACTTCTTCTAAGAACCACTTTCTATCTTGTATGGTATAATGGTGTTCAGATTTTAGATGTCCTGCTAAATCTTTGTTAGCGGGATTATTTAACAATCTTGCTCTATCAAGCAAACCGTTTGTAACATGGTCTGGCATTTTTATACCCATGATGAATGGGCCAAAGTTCGCACCTTCCCAGTTTACACCTTTTTCTAATTGTGATGTGGGTATAGTAATCTTTTCTTCTTCGTTCATACTTCTATGTCTCCTGCTTCTGTATATAAAGACTTTAATAATGTTTTCAACTTATCTTTATTCAAATCAGTTTCAAGTTGTTCGATATAGTTATCCAACAACGTTGGTGTGTCCTCACTTCTCTCAGCGATATCATCTGCCACGGTAGAAGCGTCTAGGTCAGAATAGTCTTCTATAACTTTTATATCATTTATATCTGTTTTATAGAAACCATCTAAAAACTTGTCGAATAAGAAATAATCTTTTTTCTTTTCAACTATCAGTTTTATATATTTGTCTTTGTATTTGTCAAAGTCAAAATCTTTGTAATCGTTTTCTTCATCATTGTAATATATCTTTTCGTGTATCGTGTATGGATTCTTTATGTGTTTTATCTCTCTTGTTTCTGTATCTAATATATGAAACCCTTTTGGACAATTATGATCTGCCCAGTTAAATTCATATGGACTACCAAGATAGAATATGTGACCATCATCAGATTTTTTATGAAAGTGACCAGATAATATGGTCTCAAATCTTCTAAACAATTTTTTCTCTAATCCATTTGTAGAGATATGTCCGTTGTGCATTTCGAAACCTTTAATCTCTAGGTGACCCAATACAATGTCGGCACTCTCTTGTTCTAACATCATAGTTGTTTGTTCTATGTTTTGTGAGTTAACCCATGGTAAAAATAACATCTTCATACCACCTATTGTTTGAACAGTTGGTTCTCTATGAACATTAAACATAATAGGGTCTAATAATTCATCTGGTGCATTTATATCATTTGTATTCTTATAATAAGTATCATGGTTGCCCACAATAATATCTACATTACGTCTACCATCTATCAATCGTTTTACAAAATTATTGTTAAAGTCTGATAATGTTTTAAAATTAACAAACTTACGTCTGTCTAATACATCACCAAGGTGTATAACGTCTTGTATATGATTTGCTTCGATATACGGAAAGAATATCTCATCATAAAACTTATAAAAGTATTTGTTGTAATGAGGGTTATCGTTTCTTGCACCAAAGTGGGTATCTGCTAGTAATGCTATTTCTGTCATGCCATAAAAAATTCTAACTTACGAGGTTCTTTCTTTTTTCGTTTGACTGGTTTATCTTTGTCATCTTTTTTTGGTTCTTCCTCGTATATCATGTTCTTCTTTAGAAAGTCAGCGTAGGCATTTTGATATTCTGTGTTATCGCCTTCTTGTCTCACTATCTCATCTAGTCCACCCTTCATTATTAGTTTCTGTTTTATCGTAGTCTGTTTCTTCTCTTTCTGTATTCTACGAATAAAAGCATAATAGATTATTTGGGTGAAGTAGGCAAAGGGATTGTTTGATTTCTCTGGGTCAAAGTTAGCAACGTATTGCAAACAGTTTTCTATACCGTCAGATATCATATCCTCTTTATATGTGTAATTGATAAAGTTTGGTCTATACGATAAGTGGTTAGCAATCTTCAAAAAACATTCACCAATATAATCAGATATTTTTGGATCTCTGTGGCCTCTTTTTCTTGCACTCACTACCTTCTTATGGTATTTTTTCATTTCTTCAAGGAATAATTTGTTATCAACATAATGTTCCTTTTTCTTTTTCGTTATTGGTACATTCATAGTTTATATTATATCATAATATAGTATAAAAGTCAACCTCTTATACTAGATATATCTCATTTAATTTTTTTTTATTATTTTTACATTTTATGCTTGACAATATTGGCATTTCCATGTATAATGGGCCATGCCCCGGTTGTCAGAGTAATATGCTTAATGCTTCTTACGATTACCTTTAAGATATTCCATAGTCTCAAAATAATCATCATCATTCATTCTGTCTAATGCTTTTTGCATGTTGGTCTCTCTTTGTTTCTTTTCAAGGATAGGTTCCAACGTTTTCGTATAATTTAATCTCACATTATTATAGTAATCTTTTAAACTATCGTTAGGCACGGCAAGTGTCAAAACATGATTTTTATGGATAGAATAAATTTTATCAGTTGATTGGAAAACCCAAGGTCTTAACGCCATACGTTCTTCTACATAATAAGCCTCTTCTTCTATCTCATTATTGTATAAATCAATTTTGTATGGTTCGTGTAATCTCAAAAAATCAGATCCCTCTTGTACATAAATGCCAGCGATAACTTGTTCGCCAGAGGCTAATTTTAATAATCTTGCCACAGGTATCTTAACTGTTCTTGTCGTTGGTTTTTTATCTTCCATATTATTATTTATATATCCACATTATGGAGTTCGTAGTCGAACTCTTGTTCAGTATAGAACCCTACTCTTTCCATAAAATGGTTAAGGGTAAAATTTTTTCTTTCTTTGTAAGAGAAGTCATCAGCAATATCATAAAGAGTTGCTTTGCTCTTACTATCACCAAGACGGAGCCCACGACCCAAAGACTGTAGAACTCTAATTTTAGATTTGGTAGGACTGGCGAATATAACATTGTGAAGATTCCTAATATTGATCCCAGTGCTAAAAGTTCCGTAACTCGCCACAATAATTGCGTTGTTTTCATTTTCTGTAATGCTCCTTATAGTTTCTCTATCTTTTGTTTCTGTGCCACCAAATACAAAAAACAATTTTCTTGTTTGAGGGTCTAAAGTATCGCCAATCATATCATACAGTATTTTACCATGTTTGTCAACATATTGAAATAAAACTAATGTATTCCCTGTTTGATCTCTGGTTAAGTTTTTTATAAAGTTGTTTCTTCTTTCATGTGAAACAATAAAGTCCATCTCTTCCTGATACTTTAAATTTTTAACTTGAATACAATCCTCTTTAGGGTATTTTAACACCACACATTGTATCTTTAAATCTGCTAGTTGTTTTTTATCAATCAACTCTCTAGTCGTTGTAACATGGGTGACTGGTCCAAATAAACCTTCTAGTACCAATTTGTGTACCTTACTGTCATCTAACGTCCCGGTTGTGCCTATACGAAAGTTTGCGTTGACAAGGTTACCCATAATCTTTTGTAACTCTTTTGATTTATATAAATGTGCCTCATCACCTATAACACAATCAAACTGTTCAAACCATTTCTTCTCAAAGGTCGCCAGTGATTGCCATGTTGATACTACCACAGGTTTCTTATCATCAATCTCGTACCCATAATATTTTCTTTGTACATAATCCTCTGCCTTCCAACTGTAGTCTTCGAAGTCTTTATACATTTGTTCTACCAGTGATGTGGTTGGCACTACCAATAAACTTCTCTTACCAAGTGTTGTCATCATTCTTATAATACAGTAGATGATTAGAGACTTACCAGAAGCGGTTGGACTCAATAAAATACAACGTCTATGGTTGATTGCATGTGCGAAAGCGTCAAGTTGGTAATCTCTTATTTTTAGGGATTTCGTTAAAATTTTGTCAACAAACTTGGAAAAATCGTCTCTAGGAACGCTACCAGTCCTGTTTAAGCCATCGGGTAGTATGATTGTATGTCTGTTTTTTTCGCAAAAATGCTGTACATACGGCACTAACCCTCTATACAGTTTTCCAGTCGCTTTACTGTATAACCGTATCTTACCATCCCATCTTTTGGCACGTACTGATGGCATGAAACTTGCACCGGGTACCTGAAATGTAAAAAAATCAGAAAGGTCTTGTTGTAATCCAAGATCCTCTGTTTTACATTTGACGTATGCTTGATTAAAGATTTCTATTGTTAATTCGCTCATTTAATTCATCATAAGATATATTGGTCCAGTTATCTCTCTCATCTAAATCATCTATGGGTTGCCCAACGTGTATGAACTCGTGGTCTTCGTACCTGTTCAATAATTTCTTTGTGTGGAATATCCAGTTTTGTGGGTCAACTGCTGCTGCCTTTTCTCCAACATACCCCTTTGTACCTTTATACACATTATTAACAGTTGATAACTTTGAATAATAATCATAACCTATCAGATATATTTTTTTCTCTACGTCTGCTGCCATCATGGCAATCAATATACCTGCATTTGTTTTTTCATTCTTGTATTTACCCAGACCCATGACTTTATCTTTCTTCTTCGTCCAGGTTATGAGATAACCTTCTTGGTCTTCACTCAGGTAGAGTTTGAAGTCATCTTCATTTTTATCTTTATTTTCTTCCCTCATCTTCTTCATCAGGTCTTTATTATTTGCCCAACAAACAAAATATCTTTTCTTCTCACCCTTCCATACCCACTCGTCTGTGTATTCAGATATGTCTTCGATATCTTGTCCAAGAAACTTTGTGATTGTTTCTGGTTCAAATAGTTTGGGGTATAGTGTGTGTGGGTTCTTCTCCCATGACCTGAGATATACAGGATTGTCGAAAGCGTACCCACTACGATATATCTCATGGCATATATTATAATCCATTGCCAATAATACGTCAGGTGTAAAGTCTCTAAAAAGACCATTACAACCATATATCTTGCCGTGTTCTTTTAGTTTATGTAAGTCAAGGTCTTTTCTACTCTCGCCATTACCTATACAAAATATCATGCTAATCTCACATTCTCATAGTTGTTTAATATATTGTCCCAATTACCATACTGTACAAATTTCATCTTTGGATATAATTCAAAAGTTTCTAAAAACTCTCTACTAGGAAATATCTTAGGATTAACTTTGAGTGGATAATTGTTACTACTCTTATATATGTTATTATGTTTACCAGTTTTATCATAGTCAAATCCAATCATGTGTACCTCTACACCACTCTCATACTTACCATCACCCAAATACTTAACACTATTTTTTGCAGCGGTTCGCAATGCCATAGTGCCACAATCTGGATAATCTACACCCCAATAAGTGATACGATTATATGCTAATCTACTTTCACTATCGTTTCGCCAACGATGTTGAAAAACCACTCTACGGTCTTTCCAACAATTTGCAAAAGTCACCTCGTTAGATATGCCCTTATCTTTACAGAAAAGATAATCTGTCCAGTAATCTCTATAGATGGCATTGCAACCATACTTAACACCTTTCAGTTTATCAATGTCTATATTTTTTCTACTCTCACCGTTACCAATAACCCAATGTATCAACACTAGAAATCACCACCAGTAAACTTCTTCCACTCTATGGCGTTCTTAATTTGAAATGTACGGTTGTTTATTTGTTTAAGTGTGTCTTCACAAAACTTACATATCTGTTTTAGATATTCAATCTTTTGTCTTTGTTTGATGATACTATCGTCAGCGTCAATAAACTTATCCACATCTTGTCTCAAAACTTTTAGGTCAAAGTTTTCTTTCTGATATTCTTCTGGGTCTGCCTTACCAGTATAGAATAACCATCTCCTTACATGTAGTTTAGAGTAATCACTTTCTTCCTTCTTCAACATCAAAGCGTATGTTGAATATATTTTTAAGTATTTACTGTGTAGTGTTGGTGTAGATAAACTCTCTATATCAAGTTGAGTATCATCTATTGCCAGGTCTTTAGACGCCTGGTCTTGTAGTTCTTCTAGTGTCATAGTGTCTCATAATTATAATGTTGTATATGTATGTATCTTATATCCAAAGGTACAAGTTGCCGTTAGATATTCCACATCCGTTAAGTTTTGGTTATACTCTAAAGCACTCAATGATTTAGGGTATATGTCTTGGTAATTAATTTCCATGATGGAAATATTTCTACTTGTCATTACCATAAGTTTAGCGTCAGCAAAGATTGCACCATCTGGTGTCATTTTAGTAGGTCTACCTGCGTCAGTAGATGATGTTTGGGTTGACAATGGCATTCTATCGCCACCATCAGTAACTAATTCTCTATACTTCTCGTCACTATCTACCTGTGCTAACCCTGCCATCCAATCGTGTATCTGTTTGTATGTCTCTAAATTCTCATCTACTGTAAATGTGATAGTTAGATCATCAAAGGTTAAATCATTACCTGGTATCTTTAACTGTTGCAATCTAGTTGGTTGTGTCAACTCTGCCAGAGTTATACCTGGTATGTTCGCCTGTATAGTGTTGAACTCTACCTTTGGTATCTTTATACATTGGAATCTAAATTTTGTAGGATCTGCAAAATCCAGATTTACGGGTTGTTTACTGTTTAAACTTGCTTCTGTCATACTACTATTTAGTCAAATAAAAAAGGGGGCATATTGCCCCCCTTAAATCTCCAGTATGGAGGTGAAATTACATTAAGTTTGTAACTTTTACCATTCTGTAGTAAGTGTTTGCTTGGTCAGTTCCTACACCAGTAGTTTGTGCTGACGCTTCCGCGAATGGGTTTCTAATTAGACCATATCTAGTTTTGAAACCAATTTTTGGTTGGAATGTTGATTCACCAACCGCACGTACCATTTGTAGTGG
>MDTB01016528.1_pt1 | contig 10566 bp, 11 predicted proteins | sample 811161 | NCBI WGS metagenome assembly MDTB01 (sample SAMN05326650, study PRJNA326480) | marine metagenome | isolation source: seawater | place: Mediterranean Sea | collected 2009
ACCAGTAGTAGGCTTCTTAACAAGATATGGCTATGTAGAGTTAACAAACACTGCATCATCTCTTGGTAACGCGGCTGACTATGTTGGGTTAGTAGGTATCACATCAGGAAACCTAAAATTCAAATAAGCCAAGGCTTATTATTTTCAAAGAAAGGCGGCTTTATGTCGCCTTTTTTTGTGACTGTACAATCTTTTTATACATACTTTAAAATTTTTTTTCATGTTCGTAGTCATCACAGACCAAATGTGATGTTATAACTATGGAAACCCAACTTCTAAATAATTCAAGTTTCATTAGAAACTTACAACCATCAAGGGAGGTCCAATATGGATATCATGATGAAAATAAAAGGATGGGCAAAAGGAATTGCTGACGTAGGAGTATCGTTAATTGCGTTAGGAATTGTTTTAGAAATTCTTTTTAACGGTCAAGGTATTCCGTTCTGGCCAAATGTTTCTGTAATAGGAAATGTTCAGAGCGTACTGCAAGGCTTTTCAGATCAAGGTTTGATCGGATTAGTAGCAGTTTGGATTTTATATCATATCTACAATAGAAAATAATATAATAATCTAGAAATACTATAACCTCGAAAGTGGTGTGTCTGTTGGATTGTACACACCACTTTTTTAAATAAATATTCCAGGGAGACAATAATATGAAACACCTTAAAGATAAAAAACTTTGGATAGGCGCGGCAATAGTAGTAATTATTTTTGCATGGATGCTTTGGTCAGGTCAACCTGCACCAGAAGTTCAAGGTTAATCAAAAATTCTATAAGGGTCGACAAATTTAAGTTTTTGAATCGGCCTTTGTAGTATCATATAATACATCTCACAAAATCATAAATACATACAGTTCAAACGTACTTTCATCAATGTGAAAGACTTATGCGGAAAACAACCGCGTACCCAGGAGAACTGGGAATGGACTCCTAAGAGAAGGAGAAAAAAAATGGGAAGACCAATAAGAAAAGACCACATATTCAACGATCGTCTAGGAAACAACGACGACTCAACAGCATATAGTGGAAGAATAGAAGTAACAGCCTACTTTCCAACTGGCGGTTCTCTACAACAAGACGATGACTCATACATCATGAGACAAAGAGGATCAAAACAATTTTTGATTCATCAAGCAGACTCGTCAGAGGCAGTTTATACCTTGGTTGCTAAAGCACCAACGGAATTGTCAGCAGGCGAATTCTGTGTAAAAGTCACTATCAGGAACGAAGACAGTTCTACGATACAAGACGCTTATGTTGAAAAGTTCTACAATAGAACTGTTCACTATGCGTTCAAAAACGGTGGTGAAACTATCTTTGGAAATGTACCTTACACTTTAGGAGCAGAAGCGGGTGAAGACTCAACTGTTGCTGGAGCAGGTGTAATAGACGTTATCTAAAAACAAACACGTGCTTATAAAATAGGGGGAGTTATATACTCCCCTTATTCTTACATAAATAATAGCAAATGGCAAAGACTTTACGTACTTCAGGAGATTATACAATAAAAACGGGCACTGGTGCGAGTGGCTCCAACGCTGTTGTTTTAGACTCAAAAACAACAAGAGTACGAGGTGACTTGATTGTTGACGGTACAAATACCACAGTAAATTCAACAACTCTTCAAGTTGATGATCCTCAAATAATTCTAGCAAGAAATAATTCGGGCACTGACGTAGATGCCGGTATCATAATCAATAGATCAGGACAAACAGGATATCAAGCAAACAATAATGTTGCATTTTATTGGAACGAAGGAGACAATGTATTCAAAGCAGTTGCAACCACTTCAGATGGATCAGGAACGACAATCACTGACACAGCACTAGCAAACATCAGAGTAGGAGAACCAAGCAACAGTTCAGATGCTGTAACAAAATCTTATGCAGATGCATTAACTGGACAATCAACATTAGTCACAGGCGATGACTCTACAACAATTACAGTTGGTGGATCTAATAGAACACTTAATATTCTTGGAGGCGATAATATATCAACAGTGGGTGTTGAAGCATCTCAAACCTTAACTATCGCAGTAAATCATGATTTAACAGAAATCACATCAATTACATCTGATGCATCTAATGGTAATTTAACATTGGTAACAAACGGTACGGGTGATGTTGTAATTAATGACACATTAACCTTTTCAGGTGCGGCAAGTACGCCAACCGCAGGATCAGTTACCAAAATATACAATAAAACAGTATCAGGTGGCGGAACTGGTCTATTTTTTAATAACTCAGCAGTGAAATCTGGTACGGAAGACGAATTGATAAGTAAAAGCAAAGCAACGGCATTAGCCATTGCACTAGGATAAAACATGGCGATTAAACAAAGTTTAGCAACTGCAACATTGAACAGCACAAACCATATATTTCAGGCAACTGAAAATAGTGCCGTGACAAGCATTCATTTATGTAACATTTCATCAACTGATGCAACTGTGAACATATATCTTTTACCATCAGATGGTTCAACAACAGTTCCAACAGAAAACAACAAACTGTACAACACATTAACTATCCAAGCAACAGACACTTACATCATTGATACTGAAAAAATGATTCTAAGTACGAACGATAAAATTTATGTTGAATGTCCAGATTCAGCAGGACAGATTGTATCAACTATTTCAACAATAGGACTGTAATATCATGGGTAGACATGCAAAAAACCCAGAAGCAACACAGGGGCAAACTTTTAAAATTCCGGAAATTACCACTGCGAACAGACCAGGTGGTAAAAACGGTCAGGTTATTTTCAACACAACAACTTCAACGTACCAAGCATACAATGGTGCACAATGGTACAACATATCAGAAGCATCAAGAGAAAAAACAATTACTATTGATAGATTTCAAGGTGACGGAACAACAACAACTTTTGGAAACGGTGCAGGTTCAAGTATAGACGACTCTTCAAGTGCAACGTTCTCAGTAGGAGTAAGCGATGCAACAGATATTTTAGTATTTGTTGGTGGGGTATACCAGGTACCAACTACAAACTATTCAATATCAGGATCAGGAACTTCTGCTACAATAAGTTTTGGATCGGCTCCTCCAGGAAATGACGGAGCAACAAGTGGACACATTATCACAATCGTTCATGGCATTAATAAACTGGGCGAGTAATATCTTTAAAAAACTTTGGCAATTCAAACTTTCTTTTATTAGAAAATATCCAATAATAAGTGCCTACATCGCATGGATAGAAGGCATAATAATAGGACTATTAATTTACCATTATTTTTTCCAAGTGAGATTTAGTTGTTGTGTTGAACTTGGTTAATATATCAACCCAAATGGTCTCCATGCACCAGGTTTGCCACCTTTAAAACATACCCAACCAACTGGTTGATTTACTTCGGGTTTTTCATTCCAAATAATTGATCCAGTGTCCCAACGTCCATCTTTAGGAGGTTGAATTCCTGAAGCAAAAGTTCTTTCAGCAAATTTAATATTACCATCTACATGTAAACTTTCCTGAGGATATTTTACATTAACACCAACTTGGCCATACACATTTAAGTTAACAGGTTTACTATCTTCTGCGCCAATAATAATATCTCCGTTTGCTCTACAAGTCAAACGAGGAGTATAGTCTGTACCAATAGCAAAAGCAACGTGGGTGTGTGTACCTACAAATGCATTTGATTCTTGCATCTGTGTTATTATTTCGTATCCGCCTGAGTTAATGGAAAAATCTGCGGACGGAGATGTTGTGTTCACTCCAACTCTACCATCGCCAACAAAGAAGGTATTTCTAACCTGCAACTCTTTTAGTATTCCAAGTTCCTGCAGATAACTTTTTTTAACTGATTTTCCTAAACTATTTTTCCACACAACCTCATTATGATCAATCATAATTGCTTCTTGAACATTTAATTTTGGAACCTGTGCTTGAACATATTCTAAATTTTCAACCCTTACTGTGCCTTTTATATGTAAATCGTTATCAATTTCAATACAATCATTTTTTACAGTCAATTTGATAGAATCAGCATTGTCTCTAATGCCGGAACTGGCAAAATTTGTAATTTTTCCGCCGTCTATGACATCACCACTAATAGCATTTTCGTACAGATCAATTTGCTGTATTCCAATACGACTTTTAGCAACCTTCTCAATTTTTTGTACAGGTAATAGTGTCATATAATGATTATTTAGTGTGTGTTTGATACCGTACGATTAATTGGTAAATATTTGGGTAGTATTATGGCTTTAACAAAAATATCAGGTGAATTATTAGAATCGAACCTTATTCGAACTACGGATTTGGATATCAGCAGTAATGTCCACGGTGCATTATTACACGTTGACGTAGCCAACGGAAGAATAGGTGTTAACAATGATACTCCTGGTAATTTTTCATTAGACGTAAATGGTGCAACACGTATTCAAGGTGACCTTACAGTTACTGGTACTACTACAACAATTGACTCACAAAACTTAACAGTAGAAGACAACATACTTGTTATTAACCACAATGCTTCTGCATCAACAGATGCAGGTTTGATGATTAATAGAGGATCATCACAAGATCCAGCAGTATTTTATTGGGACGAAACAGATGATGTCTTTAAATTGGGAACAACAACATCAGATGGGTCAACACAAACAGATTTATCAGGTGTCACACTAGCAAAAATGCAAATTGGTGAACCTTCTTCTAGTTCAGATGCCGCAACAAAAAATTACGTAGATTCACAAATATCAAGTTCATCTACAGTTGGAACAAGTGTAACAATAGGAACACCCACCGACTCGTCGTTTGGTGATGGTAGTTTGACAACACTTGGAGATGAGAATAGTGTAACTGATGCTTTAGATAGTTTAAATGAAACTATGGAAAATATTCGTAACTCGACTTATGTAAAAAGTGTTACATTCACATCAAGTTCAACTTCAATATCATTAGGTGATACGGTGAACTTATCAATAACCACAGTGCCGGCCGCTGGTGCAAATACCAGATATACTATAACATGGGGAGACGGTGTTACAGAGACAGTTGGTGATGGATCAACATTAAGTTATTCTCACACTTACAACGAATCATCTGGTTCGCCGATGACTGTAACTGTAAAAGCATTTGACAACACTGCCACAACTGATAGTGCTGGTTCTTTTGCTGAATTTACAAGAACAAATTATATTTCAATTGCTACCGCGGCACCTGTGGTAAGTTTTGCCATGTACGCGGCCTCATCAGGTGGCTCACCTATTACGTTAGCAGACAACGGTAGCACAGTTTACCTACAGAATAACACTACAAACACCGCTTCAACAAACACATTTGATGTTGATTGGGGAGACGGAACTACACAAACTATTGCCAACGATTCAGCAGACGGTGGTAAGAATGGTGGCAGATTGTCACATACCTATACTAATAGTGCCACTGATGATGGAACAACTGTGTCAGGTACAGGTGCAGGTGATACAAAATACAAAATTAGTTTAAGATTATTAACACACCCAACAGCAAACGCCGAAACCTTTCCGCAAACTGCCAGTTCAAACTTTGAAGTATATTCTGTACATACACCAAAAATTAATATTTCAGATTCAACAGTCAGAGGTGTAAACGAATCAGGCACATCAGGTTTTCCTGTCACATTCATCAACGGAACAGATTCGAATCCAGGAGCCAACAGCAGTTTCAGTGCTACACAGCAATATCAATGGGACTTTACAGATGATTCAACACAAACCACAGTTGCAATAGGTTCAGGATCGTCAGGCGATACCGGACAAACAATCAGCAAAACTTTTGGATTTACTCAATCAGGATCAGGCACACAAGGATCAACAACAACCTATCCTGTAAAACTTGTTGTAAACAGTGGCCATACAACAGGTGTATTTACAAGTGCAATAACAAATATTATTGTAGAACCTGACGTCAGGGCAGTATTAGCCGCCACTGCAAATACAGTTTCAACAGGATCAAGTGACAATCAATATGACCTTTATGATTTAACCGATCTTGATGGTACTAATAGAGCATTGGCAACATTTACAAATACTTCTCAAAATGCAAGTGATTATGAATATGATTTCTCTAATGACTCAACAGACGCCTTAACCGTACAGGAAGATGGATCAACAGCAGGTACTATTGGTACAGCATTACAAAAAAACTTTAGTGGAACATCAGCAGGAAACTTTACAACTGATTTTAGAGCAACAGGAACACCAGATACAATACATCAAAACAGCAACGCAACCATAAATTGGCAAATGAATTCAACACCAAGTGCTCCTGCAAATTTATCTTCTAAAAGTTTGACTTTAAGTGATTCGGCACAAGGTACATCACCAAAACTTTGTCATGGATTCACAGATAATTCAAGTTCATTTACATCTCAGTCAGCAGGTGATTCATTGGATACCACTACTGCAAGACGTTATACAAGCACATCAACCATTGATACAGCAACAGTTACAAACTTTTTAACTAATAGTTCAAACGGTACAGGTTCTACAGTGAACCAAACTGTGACTGCAAAAATTAACAATGGAGCCAAAGGTGCAAGAACTTTTACAACATCTGAAGGTGGTTCAAACAATACAACAGACGACACACTTGTAACAACAAATCACAGAGACTACGATGAAGTTGATGGCTCTTATCCTCAAAGAGTGTACTTGGTTGCGACTGCAAAAATTACTGAAGGTTTAACAGATTACAGCGTAGGATCTAATGCACAAAGAATAGAAAGTTCAGCAGGTGGTAACACGAACATTGTACACGTTGTCAGAGACGATGTAACAGCAACTCCAACAGTAACCATAGGAACTGTGACACAAAACGCGGCAGGAACATTAAGATATATTTCTGGTGTTCCATATTACAATACAGGATCACCAAGTTTGACAGTGACAGGATCAACAGTTGCAAACTTCACAGGACAAGCATTCCAAGATACAACATCTCCGGTTGAGATAGATCCAGGTACCACACAAGAAGGTGCATCTGGACACGTAATAAGCAATTTAGACTTTACATATGCAGACATAGATGGTTCAACAACAATGTTAAGTGGTAGCACACCAAAAGCAAACATAGGTGTAGGAGGTGCATACACATTAGGAGCACTCACAGTACCACTGTTAAGCACTCAAAGACGTGCAATTCAAACTATTAAAATGAAAGCAAAGAACTGTAATGGAGACAGTTCATATTCAGAAACATCAACAAAAATTCAGTTATACACAAACACTTTATTGGCGTTAGACAATGAAGCAGGAGGTATAACAGTATCAGATTCTCTTGGCGACGGAAGTACACACACCGACGACGCTGTGAGAGTGTCAGGCTTTGGTTCTCTGTCAGGTGACACACCGGACATTAATGATTCATCTAATGCCAACTACTACACTGATTCAGCATGGTCGGGTGCTGTTGCTGTGGCAGGAACCAATGAGGCAATTTCTAGATTTGGCACAATTTCTCACTTTACTACAGATTTAAGTAGTGGATATCTTCCGGTAGGTCCAGATTTAAATACAGGCCGTTCCGGTGCACAATACTTTACGTTTGCATTTAGAAGAACACCTGTATCACAATTTTCAATTACAATGTCAGGTAAAGTATCAGGTATGTTTATTGCCTGTCCGGGTACAGATATAGATAACTCATCTGGAAGCAATGGATGGTTAGATTGTTCAACGCAGTACAATGGATCGGGGCAACCAGGATCAGGTACAGGAGGAAATGGTTCTGATGGTTGTGCCAAGACCGGTGGAGACAGAGTAGTTAACAACACAACATATTCAAGTGAACAATTTACATTTACACTTGGAACTGAAAGTTTGGCAAATGCAAGAGGAAACGTTTGCCTAGTAAGAATTAAATTAGAATCTGGTGATAGCGTGACAGCATTATCAGTAGGGGTAGCAGAATAATGGCAATAACTGACGCAAAAAAAGTAGACTATCTTTGGAAAAAAATTGGTTATGGTGCAACTAAAACAGACACCAACATCAACAAGGCGGCACCTAACGAAGCCATTGCATCTCCTTTATTATTACGGGGTGACAAAACATGGAACCAAGCAACATCTATTCCTACAACAATACCTGGATCGAGTTCAGGTGTTGTTACTGTATATTCCACAAGTGCTCCAGTTCAAACCACAAATGATGCCACAGCATCAACAAATAGGTCATGGAAGACAGGCTCAACAGATTGGATACCACCTGAATTCGGTTCTACATATGGTGTAAAAATCTATATTCACACCACAGGTGCCGCCGGCGATGCCGCTTCTTCAGGCACTAGAGTTTTTCCGGGTGGATCAGGTAACCACGATGAATTTTTCTTTGATTATCAATCTGGCGTGGTACATTTTATTGGAACAAACTTGCCTAATGGAGTGTCATTTTCAGGAAAATCAGTTTATGTTTCGGGTGCAAGGTACACAGGAACACTGGGTTTACATAATTTAGAAACAACCACAGGCAACACAGAATTCAGTACCAACGCAATTAATAATATTGTTACAAATGCAGATATGAGTTTTGGTACACAAGGTACGGGTCAATACGTATTCTCATCAAACACAGGTATAGTAGTACCCACTGGAACAACTGCTGAACGTCCATCGGCTCAAGAAGGTGTGTTAAGATTCAACACTGATACAGGAAAGTATGAGGTATCTCAAGATGGTTCAACTTATACTGCATTAAGAACAGAACTTACCTCAAAAGATGTTAACAAAGATGTGTTTACAGGTGATGGGTCCACTATGCGATTTGACTCTTCCAACTTATCAACAGATCCAAAAAACTTAATTGTGTACATTGACGGCGTGATGCAGGAGCCAACACAAAATTATTCTACTGATGGTTCTACTGCAACAGTAACATTCAGTGAAGCGCCACACATTGGTGCAAGAATTGTTGTGATGTCAGGATTTGCAGAAGCGGCTATCTAATCAACTATCACACCCGACGGGGTGTAAAGAATATTAAATGTTTGTAATTGACTGGTAAGCGAATTTATCATTGATACTTCCGAAATAATTTCCCAATCAAATTCAGGTTGTCTAATAATAAAATCATAAGTGTCTTGACCTGATTCAAACCAAAGTCGTACCCCTGTCATTGAATGAGCACCATCTATTTGAAAACTTTTTCTACAAATTAATTTTAACACGTTGTCAATTTTTTGTCTGTATCTATTCATTTGCTCTATGAGATCAGGTCTTTCTTTTAATGTTTCAACAGATCTATTGCGGCAAATAGAAGGCCAACGTAATTTTAAACTAAATCTATAAATTATTTCATTTTTTTTTGACATTATCAATTACTTCCTGTAATTTTACATAGGTATCACAAAAACCATTTGCTAAATCATCAAGTTGATAGGTTCTAGGCGGATTACATATGTATATAAATTTTGAGTTTGGGTTTGCTATTGCTATAGATTTTAGTCTTGTTAATTCTGTTGGATTACTGATGTCATATCCTAGTAAAAATATCACTTTTGATTGCAAATATACCGCCAATAATAAACTTAATGTTTGAGGACTACACTTCTCTATGTCCACGTCAAAACTTTTTAGACTGGGGAAATCTGGTGCACAGACAACTCCATCAAAAAAAATGTATTTTTTAAACAGTTTTTCAGGTAAAACTAATTCGGTGCCTCTAAAGTTGGGAGAATTTAACATATCCTGGACATTATTTTCACTGTTTACAGTGGCATAGTTGAAAGTAACTGATTTGTTACTATTTCCTGACCCGATTATAGGTCCTAACTGCTTCGTTTGATCCAGATCAAATTTGACGGGCATACTGCCGACAACCGTTATATATGCATTTTTCATATCTTATGGTATTTAACGATGTAATTATAGCACATTCCGATAAATATTCATAGTTTTAAAACTAAAATTATCGCAGTAAGGGGACATTAACAATGGCAATAGGACGAATAACAGGACAAATGTTATCTACCAACCTGGCAAGGTCTGGTACAGATTTAACATTTGAAACAAATTTATTAGCGTTAGATGTAGGTAACTCAAGAGTTGGAATAGGTACGGCCTCTCCAGCAACTACATTACACGTTTCAGCAACAGATTCACTAAGATTACCATCTGGTACAACAGGTCAAAGACCTGGGTCTCCAGCAAACGGTGACATAAGGTACAACACAACAACTTCTCAGTTAGAAGGCTATGCCGGTGGCGCCTATAAAAACTTGGCATCAGGTACATCAATTCAAGACGACGACACTGATACTAAAATACAAGTTGAAGAAAGTTCAGACGAAGACATAATTAGATTTGACATAGCGGGCACAGAGAGAGCGAAGATCGAAGCGGGAACAATTACGCTTGGAACAACAACTCTTTCAACAACTGCTTCTACTTTCACAAGTACGGCGTCAAACGGTGACATCACTTTCACACCAGACGGATCAGGAACAGTTGCAGTAAGTTCAGCAATGACAGTTGCAGGTAACTTGACAGTTAACGGTACGACTACTACAATTGATTCAACAACATTAACTATTGAAGATCCGTTGATTCAACTAGCAAAGAACAAC
>MDTB01022846.1_pt1 | contig 10566 bp, 6 predicted proteins | sample 811161 | NCBI WGS metagenome assembly MDTB01 (sample SAMN05326650, study PRJNA326480) | marine metagenome | isolation source: seawater | place: Mediterranean Sea | collected 2009
AGTAAAATAGGTATATAGGATTTAATAATGGCAAATAAAAGAAAAGATAGAAAAAGAAGTTCATCACAAAGAATCGACTATACTCAAGGTGGTAGAGTTTCTAAACAAATTGGTGGTGTTCCTCAGATAGAAGAATTAGAAAGACTTCGTAGAGAACAAGACCGTCAAAATACTAGAGATACTTTAATTGATAGACCTGATGTGAATGGTGGAGGTATGAAACCTACAGCACCTGTCTTTCCTGTAACCGGTGGACCAGTCGGTAATGTTCCTCCGCTTCAAACTAAACCCGCTACAGAACCAACACCTGCACCGACACCTGCACCGACACCTTCTCCAGAAGAAATAAAAAAAGAACAACTAAGACAATCTATTGATGATGCTGCTGCTGGTAAAGTTCCAACACAGGCTGTAGTACCAGATGCTATTCCAGTTCCAGATACTGCTCCTCAACAAGTTACAACAATGGATGCACCAACTACAGTTCAAACAAGAACTGCACCGGGTGTTGCACCAGAACAAGTAACTACAGTAGATCAAACTGCACAAGCTCAAACACCAGAACAAATACAAGCTGCACAAATGGCAGCAACGACAGTTGATACAGATGCACAAGTAGAAGCTGCAACAGGAGATGTATCAGACGATGCTATAGCACAAGCTGCAGGTGTTGAACGTGTACCAACAATTGAAGCTGCAGATGTAGAAATACCTGAAGGTGCTTTAACTGAAAGAGTTGTGGGTGCGTTAAGTCCTGAAGCTCAATCAACTGCTGTAATGAACGTTGGTAGTTCATTGGCAAGAGTTACAAGGGCTAAGAAACAACTAGCAAATGCTGGACTAAGTGATGCAGATATTACAGAGCTTGGTAACGACCCAGAAGCTTTAGAAGATAGACTAGCAGACTTTAGTGAAGCTGAAAGAGGTATTATAGCTGGATTACCTGAAGAAGCTTTAGTATCTAATCAAATAGACACATTATTAAAAGGTATTGAAGAAGGTGAAATTCCTACATGGGCTAGACCTGCTGTATCAGCAGTAGAGTCTGTATTAGCTCAACGTGGTATGTCAGCATCCACAGTTGGAAGAGATGCCTTGCTCAATGCTATTATACAATCAGCAATGCCTATTGCTCAGTCTAATGCTCAAGCTATCCAAGCAAGTGTTGGACAACAAAGAACAATAGAAGCACAAGAAGCTGAAGCAAATGCAGCCAGAGGACAGCAGACAGCATTAACAAATGCTAGTAATGTCTTCCAGCTTAATATGGCTCAGTTTAGTGCTGACCAACAAACAGCATTGTCTAACAGTAAGTTTTTACAAACTGTAGGATTAACAAATGCTAGTATGGAGCAGCAAGGTATTATGCAAGATGCTGTAATGATGTCTCAAGCTAATTTAGCAGAAGCTAATTTTAATCAACAAGCTCAGATACAAAATGCTCAAAGCTTTTTACAGATGGATTTAACTAATCTAAGTAATGAGCAGCAATCAAATATATTAAGGTCTCAACAAACTCAACAACGTTTGTTAAGTAATCAGGCTTCCCAAAATGCTGCAGCTCAATTTAATGCTACAAGTGAAAATCAAACTAATCAGTATATGGCTAGTTTAAATGCTCAGATTAATCAGTTTAACGCAGCTCAACAAAATGCTACAGAACAATTTAATGTTACACAGTCTAATGCTGCTGCAGCTAGAGATGCACAAAGACAAGCTGATTTAAACAAATTTAATACACAGTTAGCAACTCAAGTAGAACAGTTTAATGCTAACCAAGACTTTGCAAGGAATCAATGGAACGCACAAAACGTTGCTGCTGTTGAAGCTTCTAATGTACAGTGGAGAAGACAAACTAACGTAGCTAACACTGCTGCTCAGAACGCAGTCAACATGCAGAACGCACAGAATGCTTTTGCATTGACACAAACTGCACAATCATTTTTATGGCAAGAATTAAGAGACCAAGCTGATTATGATTTTAGAATTTCTGAAAATGAAAGAAACAGAATTGCACAACTTGTAAATACTGCACTAGCTTCAGACCCTTCTAAATATAATTCAAGTTTAGGAAACTTAAACAATTTAATAGGACTAATAGCCGGAGACGTAACAGGAATATAATATGGGATTATTTAAATCAATTAAAAAAGCTTTTAAAAAAGTAACACGTGGAATTAAAAAAGTAGTAAAGAAAACTGTTAGAGGTATTAAAAAAGTAGTTAAAAAGATTAGCTCTAGTAAAATACTTAAAGCGTTAGCTATTGCTGCTGCAGTCATAGTGACGGGAGGTGCAGCATTAACTGCATTTGGTGGAACAGGTGCGGTAGCTTCTAGTACATTTGGACAATGGATGATGTCTACAAGTCAAAATGTTTTAGGAGGTTCGCTTTTTGGTTCGGCTGCTGGTAAATCATTTATTCCAAGAGTACTAACACAAACAGGAAACTTTCTTGCTAAAACTGCTGCTAAACCTTTTGGTGCTGTTGGAGGAGCTTTAGGTAGTACTGCAAGAGTTGGTGCTAATATAATTCAAGGCAAAGATTTATTGGCTGCTGGTCCGGGTGTAGGTGGTACAGCAACTGCTCCGGGAGCTATTATTACAGCTCCAACACCTTTTAGTGCAGAAGCGTTTAGTGGTCAAGTAGCAGTAGCTGATACTGTTTCTTTTGACCCAACAGCAAATGCAGGTAAAGGAGGATACATAAATACAACTGTAGACCCTACAGACCCAACAAAAACAATAGTAACTCCTTTAACACCAGCTCAAGAAGCAAGTTTGCCTAATTCATATACAAGTAATATAGACAAGGTTACAGGAAAAACAAAAGGAACAGCAGGAAGAATTGCAGAAAATGTAGCTACTGGAACTGCAACTTCTGTACTTACTGGAGCAGCTTTACAAGCTATTCAAGGAGACCCAGATGAAACAGGTTCAATGGCTGGTCTAAGAACAGAAGGAGAATCAAATCTTGACCCACTAAGAGTCTATGCTGCTCAAAGAGATATTGAAGCTGCAGATATATCTAAATACTTTACATTTGGGAATACTGCGGAAGCAGGTAATATACCATTATTTCAACAAGAAACTTTAAGAATATAGGAGTAAAAAATGGCACAACCTACTAGAAGTCCGAGACCCATTGTTACAGATAGTATTTCTGAAACAGCAGGTCAGTCTGTTTTAGATGGCTTAGATGCTGGTTTTACTATTGATGATATAGCCCCAGATAACGGTCCTAAAATACGAGGAGAAGCTCGATTTAATCAAGAAGGCTTAGATGAAGTGGTAGCTTTATCATCACAAGGCAGACCTATACCGGGTCAAAGTCTAGTAAATGACCCATCACAACCTTATATGTGGGAACAACCACCAGAGTTTGCTAATCCAAAAGATGCATTAGACTATATGGTTGGACTTATTATGAAGCCAGATGCAATGAAAGAAATTGTAGGAGCTTTAGCAAATGGTGCAGCAGTTGCAGACATTGCAATGGTTATGCTATATACAAAGTTTACAGAAGGTAAATTTAATCCTGATGTTTTACTTTTATTAGCAGAGCCGGTTATGTATGTAATTATGGCAATTGGTGAAGAAGCAAACATTAAATATAACATTGAAGATAGTAACGACTTAGATGAGTTTGATGAAGAAGATAATGAAGAAGAGATGGAAGGTAAACTTAATGAGTTTAAAAATGTCTTTGAAGATATCAAAAATGGTACAACTAAAAAAGGCATAGAGCCTAACAAAATTCAAAGTGGTGTAGTACCACAAAACATTCTAGACAAAGTTAAAGAACAGGGTCCAGAAATTAGAAGTTTATTAAGTAAAGGAGCAGAATAATGGCACAAGAAGATTATCTATCAGGTTCACAGTTTGGACAAGTTGCTGGTTCTTTATTAGCAAGTAGACGTAAAAGAGATAAGCAAGACTTTAGAAGGGCTTTATTAGCTACAATAATTTTTGAAGGTTTAGGGGCTGCACAAAAGCAACAAAAGCAAGATATTATTGATGGTGTTAATGATGTTAAAGATAAGTATACAGATATTTTTCAAAACAATCAAGTGTTATATGAATTACAAGATAAAAACCGAGCCAATTATCAGTCTTATTTAGAAGATAAGGATGCCTACTTACAAAAAGAAGCAATTAGATTATTTAATGAACATCCTAATTCACAGGCTGAAGGTATTCAGTACAGCGATATTAGAGGATTAAATCCTGAAAGTAAAAAACATGCGATGGCTGAATACAACAGGTTAAGACAAGAAGCTGAAGAAAAAATTATAGCTCTTGGTAAAAATCCAGCAGTTTCTATAGCAACCCCCACTCAATATAATGCCGCAGCAAAAGCTGAATATAAAGCAGCACTGGCTCAAGTAGAAGACGACCCTTACAAACAAGGACTTATTAAATCTGCTTTTGCTAAGATATTTGGTAATGGTGCAAAAACACAAGGTGACCTAGCTGATGCATTAGACAAAGCTAAAAGATTAAGAATTTCAAGAGAAGAGTTGTCTGCACCTAGTGAAAGTATTGAAGCACAAGATGATGCAGAAATTAAAGATATTATCGATGCTAATAAAAATGCAGCCAATGATATAAAAGATAGTAACCCTGAGTTCTTTGATTATATTAGCACTGAAGAAGACCTTAAATTAAAACGCACTGCTTTTTCAAATAAGATTAATCAGTCTGGTTATGCATACACTTTAGAAGATTTAAATATGGCAGGAGAGTTAGGTATAGATTTACCCGGACTACCCGGCTTTAATAAAGTTATGACTGAGCAACGTGAAGCTCTTGTTGGTGCATCGAAAAAAGCTAGAGAAGCTTATCAACAAGGTATACATCCTTTTGAAGTATTAGACGGTGAAGAAGCTGTGGTTTATGGTTTAGCAATTGGTACAAGTTTAGACACCTACAAAGGAAATAAAATTACAAGAGAGCTTAATGAATTAAGATTAAAGAAAATTTTAAATCCAGAAGTTGAACAGTTAGACCTTGCTGAAGTCAATGGATTAATTAATAACAAAAACAATATTGCTTTAGCAGAAAGTCAAATTTTAGCTGTAGCTAGAGAAAAAAATACAATCTTATTTAATCAACTTACAAATGGTAAGTTGCCAGATAAAGAATTTAGCTCTATGAAAAGTAGAGTTATTATTACTGCAGAAATGCTTTTAAGAGAACAAGAGTCACAATATACAGGACCTGAAGCTTTTAATAATGCAATAACTGATGCAGTAAATATACAACTTTTGGGTATTTATCAAGCATATATTCCAAGCAATTTAAATCCGTTTGATAATAATAATTTAAAACATGAGATGGTAGACATAAATGATTTTCGTTTATTAAGAGAAGATATTGAAACAAACGATCAAGCTCAACGACTTGTTGATCGTATAAATAAAAAACAATATTTACAAAGTCAAAAAGTTATGGAAGACGGTAAAGAAATAACATTATTCCCTGATGAAGTAGGTAAATTCTTTACAGAAGAAAACTATCGTTTTACTGTTATTCAAGTAGACGAAAATGACCCAACATCTTTAAAATGGGATTGGGAAAGTATTAGTAATTAAAAGGCTATTATGGCATTAAAAGACAAGCTGGTTGATTCTGGAATACCAACAATACAACCCTTTACAACTCCGAAACCTAGTTACACGCTAACTGATCTTCGTAATGATGATGAGTTTAATCTGCGTAGTGAAAGGTATTTAAAATCTTTAGGCGAAGGAGATAATGTTGAAGATATGTTTCAATACTTTCGTGGTTCAGATTTAAATTTATATGATACTCATAAAGTTTATAGACAAAGTAAAGAGTTTACAGATCAGCAAAAAGAAGATTATATATATTTAAAAAATAAATTTGATAATGCTAGAGTTGGTGGTTTAAAAGAAAAAATACAGTTAGGTGTTGATGCAACTCAAGAAATTGTATCAGACCCTACAATTTTAGCAAGTGCTTTTTTTATTCCTTGGACTGGTGGTGCTTCTGCAGCCGGAAGACTTGCAATGGGTGCTGCAGCTAAAACAGGATTAAAATCTATGGTAGCAAGTAATGTTGCTAAAGGACAAGCACTTGGTATTCCTAAAGGTGTATTAACTGCTGGTCAAGTTTTATCTAAACCTCTTAGTAATAAAGCTACCTATGGTGTATTAGCAGCAGAAGGAGCTTTGTATGCTGGTACTTTTGATTATGTTGCTCAAGATAGACAGCTTGAACTAGGTTTAATTGATGAAAAAAACCTTGTGCAAACAGGTTTATCAGCAACAATTGGAGCTATTGCAGGTCCTGCATTGCTAGGTGCTGGTAGAGGATTAGCAAAGATACCTACAAAAGTTAAACAAATTGAAGAAGTTAGAGTTTCTAACATAGACAACAATGAAAATTATAAACCTACACTTATTGAACGTGGTAATCAAAAATTACTAGCAGGTACTTATGGTGTGTTAGGTTTAATACCTTTAAAACCTACAACAGTTTTATTAAAAAAAGCAGAAAAATCTCCATACTTGTTAAGTCTTTTGAAGTTATTTAGGTATGATGCTTCACAAGGCTTTGTAGCTCCTAAAATAGGTAGTCAAGAAACACTTGCTCCTAGTTATGATGAAGTCTTTAGAGATTTAGTAGGTTCATCACAACAAAAAGTTAATTCTATTTTACGTAATTATAAATCTTTATGGACTTACGATAAGGCTAATGTTGCCTTGCCATTTAGTGCTGGTCACTTTTTAAATCCTTTTAGAAGTAAAAATATTAGAACAAGAAAAAGTTTAAAATTTAAACAAGCCTTAACACAAGAAGCTAACGATGATCTTGCGTATTATTTAAGGTCTGGTAATCGTTCTAAAATAATAGAAATAGCACCTAATAAATTTAAACAAGTTCAACTGTCTGATGATGTTGTTAGTGCTGGAAAACAAATTAGAAAAGAACTAGACAATACTTTGAAACGAGCAAAAGATGCTGGAATTAAAATTGGTTCAGTTGAACGATTTTTTCCTAGATTTTGGAGAACAGATGTTATTCGAAATAACAAAGATGAATTTATTGAATTAATTAAAAGGGGAGAAGGCTTAAACGATGCTCAAGCTACAAAACTTTGGGAGGAGTTGGCAACTGAAGGATCAGAGGTTGGTAGTAGTGCTGTTAGTTTAAATTCACGTATTAAACAAAGCAGAAGATTAACAAAAATAAATGATGCTAGATTTGGTAAGTTTTTAGATAACGATGTACGTAATGTTTTAGATGATTATTTTGCAGAAGCTTCTAAACTTATTATTAGAACTGAAATGTTTGGAGAAACCGAAGGCAAGTTTACGCAAAAATGGATAAACAAAATTCAAAGACAATTAGGTAAAAACAGATTAACAAATACAGAGCTAGAGTATTTAAAAGATTTATACAATTATACAACTGGTGTTAAAGGAAAGATAGATACTTCTACTCCACTTGGTAAACTTGGACAGGGTTTTTCAGATTTCTTAACTGTAACAATGCAAACTTCTATGTTGGCATTTTCTACCATTACAAGTTTGCCTGAAGTAGGAGTTAATTTATTAAGGGGAGCACCTGTTAGACCCGGTGTAAATGCAATGGTTAAGGGTATAGCAGACGGTACTTCTGAGTGGTGGAAATCTCAAAAAGTTAATTATGGTCCTTACTTAAATGTAATAGGAAAAGAATTTAAACAAGAAGCAAAATTAGATATAAGAAGTCAAAATAGACAAGACTTAAATGAGTTTTATATTTCTACAGATTTGTTAAAAGAAGACAGGCTTATGGCTATTTATGGTCAAGCAGTAGGTAAAACAGCTACAAAAGTACAAAATGCTTTTTTTAAAACAGTTTTACTACATCAATGGACAAGGTATGTACAGCTTGTTGGTTATGATATGGGTAAGTCTATTATATATAGAAACTTAAAACAAATTGATGATTACAATAAAGGTATAATTAAAAATACAAAAGCAAACGAAGTTAATATGCTTCGATTAAAAGATGAATTAGCTGAGTTAAATATTGATATGGTTGGTGGTCTTGAATGGATTAATAGAGGAGCAAAACACACTGATGATTTTTATGGGAATGTTAAAGCTGGTGCTGCAAGATATACAAATGAAGTAGTAATGAATCCAACTGCAGCTTCAGCACAAAAACCACTGATGCATTCTAGACCTATTGGTAGGGTCATTTATGGATTAATGGGTTTTCCAACTGCATTTTCTAATACAGTTTTACGAAATGCTATGAGAAATTTAACCAGAGATGGTAGAACTTTATCTGCTGGAGGTACTAGAGTTTCGGCTTTACATGCATTAACTGCTGCTATGTTTATGACACAAGTTGGTATGCTAAATCATACCCTTAGAACAGGCGGTAGAAACTTAGAGCAATATGAAAACGGTGAAATATCTGGTCTAGACTTGGTTCTGAAAGGAGCTTCTTATTCTGGATTAATGGGTCCAATGGAAATGTACTATCGTTATGGAAAAGCAAAACGATATGAAAGTAATATTACTGCTGCAATTGGTTCTGCTATTGGACCAAATGTTCCAGACATTATTGATTATTTATATATGATTCAGTCTAGAGGTTCATTAACAGAAGTTGCTTTAAGACGAGCACCATTTGCAATGGCACTTAAAAGTTATCACCCAGATAAATATGAAGAAGTTTTAAAGAAAGCCAGAGAAATAGATAGAGAATTATTTGCACCTGATAGAGAGCAAGAAATAGATCAAGTTCCTTTTGCAAAAGGTGGCATAGTCAAAGGAGAAGATAACGTACCCTTTACTAAAGAAGACCCTGCTGATAGAATTAATCCTTATACAGGACAGCCTTACAAACGTGAACAGCGTAACATAGGTGGTAGAATTATATCTAAAGAGATTTTAAAACTTATAGGAGATGAGCCAATTAAAAAAGTTAAAAGTGTTGGTTCGCAAACTTTAGTAAAGCCTGTTGATGAGGGTAAACATGCGTATGATGTCTTAGGTATTGACGATGAGTTTTTAAAAAATTGGAAAGTTGAAAATGCAAAAGTTGTAAAACAAAGACAAGAAGATTTTGGTATAGATGATAAACTAAAAAGAAATAAAACAGTTTTAAAAGCTTTAGAAGAACTAAGTGAAAATGAAATACCTTATGGTCAATACAAAAAAATTGTAGAACGAGAAAACCCTGCTAAACTTTTTGAAGATGTACCAGAACCACCTTCTTATACTGACATCGCTGCAGCTTTGCAAAGTAATAAAATTAAAAAGGGTATTGTTTATTTAAATAAAAGCATTCCGGATAATACTATAGTGGGTGGAAGATTAGACATACCTGCTTATAAAGACCACGATGTATGGGTAGTAAGTCTTCATTTACCAAAAGGACAAGGCACTGTTTATGGTAAAACAGCATATCTTAAAGATGTAACTTTTGGTGATGCAAAGTTATCGCAAAAAAGTTTTGACATTGCTGCAGGTAAAGCCAAAAGTCCGATTGCTCAAATGATTGGTAAATGGCAAAACCATACACCCGGTGAGTTATTTGCAAAAGCAAGAACATTATTAAACGACCCAGAATGGACACAAGTTGGGTACAACCCTTTTAGGTTTGGATTTTTTTATGATAGAAAAACAATGAATCCGGTTATAGCTGCTGACGAAGCTATTCAAGTTGGTCCATTTGTGATTGCTAAGAACGTAACAACAGCGTTACCAACTGACAAACGTTTTGAGGTTAAGTTAGACGATAAAAGATTTAACTTCGAAAAGGGTGGCAAGGTTTCTACTAACGAACAAATGGATAGGTTAGGTTTTGATAAGGGTGGAGATGAATCTCAAGCACGAATGCAAGAAATAAATACTTACTTAAAAGGCAAGGGCTACAGTAAAGAAGCTAGGGCTGGTATTATTGCAAACATTGGGGTTGAAACTGGTTATACGTATGACCCAAAACAAAAACAAATAAATGGAAAAGGTTATGGTTTATTTCAATTAGATAATAAAAGAAATGATTATGATGCTTGGCTGTCTGAACGAGGATTTGAAGAAAATAAAATAAATAACATGGCTGCACAATTAGAATATATGCACGATACTATTCAAACAGGTAGAGAAATTGGTAGAGGTAATGCTAACACATTACAAAAATCATTTAATGAAAAATCTGCAGAAAACATTGCAGTAGATTTTAGTAATATCTGGGAAAAACCGGGAGTTCCACATTTAGATAGAAGAATAGATATGGCTAATAAACTATTTAATATAATTGACTAATGCTACTTTACACAGAGAAACAATTAGACAAAGCTTATCGTATAGATTGTAAAGCTCGTACAATTTGTAACGAGCCTTGGATAAAACGAGAAGACTTTAGACCATTGTATGAAGACCTTATAGAGTCTTACATGGTTGCATACAACGAAGATGATATACTTGGTAAAGATGTACCAGAGTATTTATTAGATTCTATAAACGATTTACTTGAAACAACTTTAACACTGGATAAATAATATGTTCCCTTTTGAAATTATAACAATGCTCGGTTCTACT
>MDTB01041590.1_pt1 | contig 10566 bp, 9 predicted proteins | sample 811161 | NCBI WGS metagenome assembly MDTB01 (sample SAMN05326650, study PRJNA326480) | marine metagenome | isolation source: seawater | place: Mediterranean Sea | collected 2009
GGGAGAAAAACATGAGTCCAATTAGACCAGAGGCTATAACAAAGCTCGATAAAAGTTTGGGTGTTCTGGAAAGTTTCGGCTTTGTTTTTGAGGGATTAATTACCAAGGTCGAGTCTGCTAGATAGGATTTTCGACTTATGTACTGAGGTTTAAAATTAGACTTCTTCATGATTAAAAAATCTTACCCAAATAGCAAGGCTAGAAAATGATTATTTTATGTCAAAAATAAGTTCGATTATTTAGCTCGATAAATGTTGAGAAGACTCATAAATATCAAATAAGAAAAATATAATTAAATTCGTTGAACTAGGTCGTATTCGCCATCTTGATCGTAATCAATCATAAGAATATCGTAGACACCATCTTGTTCTATATCGTACTCTTCAATTTGTGCTTGATCTTCCCAGTAGATCATTGCTTCAGGAATATCATTCTCATCCTGATCCATTAGAACATAGTCGTAACCGTACTCATCACCAGTCGATTTATCATAATCATCATCGATATAATACGCATCAACAATAAGATTGCCTGACATATCAAGAAGCAGGGTATCTATTAAACCATCTTCATTGTAGTCCAATTCTTCTAAAACTAAAAATTCAGCAACTATTTGATCTTTTTCTTTAACACTCATGGGTTCAGTGACATCTCCATCCAGTAAAGACTGGACTTCATGAGCAGCAATCGCAAAGTTAATAGTTTGTGACCCATCAATGAAATTAGAGTTGATTCCTAGTAGTTCCCCTTTTGAATTCATTATGGGACCGCCTGAATTACCTGGATTGATCGAACAATCAATTTGCAAAACATCTGCGATGTGCCAAATAGATGCCTCTAATTCTTTATCTATCTCAGACTCACTCAATTCTAAATTTGACGAAAGCTTATCAGTATAGTAGCTCCATTGCTCCTGACTTCTGATTTGAGAAATAATACCCTTTGTATACGTCCATGTGTATCCCTCTGGATGACCAATACAGTGAGCTTCTTGCGAAACTAAATAGTCATCATTAAATTCGTAATTAGAGTCAAATTCTAGAAAAGTTATATTCTTTGGCGGGTACAGTGGTTTTAGTAAGGCCAAATCTCTAGTTTTATCAACCAATATGACATCTGCCTTATGAATAGCTGATGGAACAGCCTTTGTGCCTACCGGAGGCTTAAAAACAACATTGACTTCAGTATTTTCTTCAACAACGTGCCAGTTAGTTACCACTAATCCATTTTTATCAATCACTGCTCCTGATCCAGTTCCATCTTCAGTAAATATGGCGACAATGCCATCTGCGTGCTTTGAGAAAAAGTTTTCAGTATTTCCTCTAAATTTTAAGGAATTATTTTTTTTAACTTCATCTAACACTGAAACAAGTTGAATAACTTCATCTAAATCAAAGTAAGTATTTCTCATTGACATAGATTTGTTGATATCAATAGCAAGGACTTCAGATGAAACAAAAATAGTTGAAACTAGAAATACGATATTTATTTTTTTAAATAACGTCATGATATTAAATCATAACAAGTTAATATAAATAAATCTAGAAATAACTAGAACTTCCATCCCATAAGTTAGATTGCCAAGCATTTATAGATTCCCAACTCGATGAGTGATCTTTACATCTATCAAATTTATTTGATTGATTCATTAAGACGTCGCAATACAGTTCAGTATGCTTATCGAAATTATCATTATCTTCTTGTTTCCAATTATAGCCAAATAATCCAAATCTTTCATTTAAGTCACGATTTTCTATGAATTGTTCTTCATCATTAATATCAAAATACTGTTCATTGTCTAAAAAGATATCGATTTCAAAATCTTTGTAATCAGCATAAACATTTATAAAATTTGAAATTTCAAATTCTGAAGCATTATCTTTATCAAGATCAAACAGATATGAGCTATCTTGAAATCCAATATAATGATTTTCTAGAGGTTCAGCCTTTATCACTTCTGTGAATAATGAAATAATTGTAAATGACCAAATTAATATATTTAAATAACTAAAAATTCTTTTTAACATTATTGTCTCCGTTTTTTTAATATGTAGACGGTGACAAATGAAATTTATTCCATAATACCCCCCTAACCATTAAACATATGGTTAGGGAGATTGAACATTGCCTATTCAGTATAATCCCATGTGTTTGACCATGGATTATAGTCAAGTGATGAGTCTGGATCCTCGTAATTCCAAGTATTTTGATAGGGGTTATATTTCAAAATATCCTCTGAGCTTCGATTTTCCCACTCACCAGTCCAAGGATTAAATTTAGAGTCAGCCGAACCTATGCTTGGTTGGGCAAAAGCTCCAATAACCAATGTTATGGCGAACAACTTTTTCATGATTTACTCCTTTCAAAGATTGCTCAAAAGGAATACGGCTGTAGAAGATATTTATTCCAAAAATTATTTTTGTTGGAAGCAGACTTCCTTACTGTCAATAAAAGCACCATTTTCGAGTGCTTCAAATTCAACACAAATATCATTATTATTTTTAAAAATATCGATTATTTGAAACGTATACTCAGGATCAGGTATCTTTGGAAATGCATTAGCAGCTTTGGATCTGACATTTTCTTCTAGCTCAGACTCATTCATCGCTTCACTTTTTAGTTTTTTTCTTACAAGCAAGAGCTCTTCTTCTAATTCAATAACAATATCTTTTAGGTCTTCCTTTATAGTTGCAGAACGAAATTTGCTGCTCTTATCCTCATCCAGTGATGCTACTGAAATTGTAGCAGTTGGAACTGTAACTGTTGCAACTTGCATTGTCCCAACAGTTGCAAAACCTAGCCATCCAATAATAGCAATAGGACTTAGTTTAAAAAATGTTTTAAAAAATGTTGTTTTTTTTTCCTTAATACCCTCAATTAAATTTTCTGTTTGTTTAGGCATTTCTTTATTTAAAAGCGGAACCATAGTTTCTGCTTGTAGCATTCTTAATTCTTTTAACTTGTTGAGTTCTGTTGCCAATGTTTCATCGTACTTTATAGCTTCTTCAATGGTTTCGCTAAGCTCTTGGTCACATTCATTAGTTAAATAATTAATCAAATCTTCATTTGAAATTTTTTTAAGCATTTACTATCTCTCGTAATGTATCAGTACATCGTGCTATGCGACTACCAACAGTTCCAACCTCAATTGTCAAGGCAGAGGCAATTGATTGATAACTGTTACCACTGATTTGTAAATTTAAGATTTGCTGACAATCTTCACTTATTTTAGTCATAGCTTTATACATACTAATTTTTTTCAATTTCATCTCTTCATTATCTTCGTTAGCAAACAAATTTTCATAGTCTCTGATCTCTTCATCATCTGACATGTAGCCCTTTTTTTGTTCTGATCGATATCTATCAATATTAATATTCTTCATCTTCCAAATAGCAAACGCCTCTAAATTCGGGTGATCCATATATTTCTCACTATTTTTCACCAAATATGAATACGTATCCTGAACTAAGTCATCTGCATCATTAGCGCCTCTAAGAGAAAAGCCTATCCGGTAGAGGTTAGGGTATATATCTCTTAATTTTTGCTTATATTTTGACACGTTACTCATATAGAAAACGATATATCAGTATGTTTATTCCATCATTAAAAAAATAAATATCAATTAAATCTCCATAATGAATAATTAAAATTGCTACTTTTTAGTCATATTTAATGAAAAATTAATTTTTATTTATTTTTGGAATTTTTCTTAATCTCTACCGCTTACTTACTAAACAACAATAAGGAGAATAAAATGAAAAAATTATTAATTACAACAACTTTACTTTTAACTGTAATTGCTGGCTCAACCTCAAGCTACGCAGGAAGCTGCACAAGTAATATATTCACTGGTGGTTTCTCTTGCTCAGGCGGCGGGGTTACTACTGACTATAAATCAAATATTTTTACTGGTGGTTGGGATTATAATTCTTACAGCACACCTTACGGTTGGTAAGAATAATAGAATTACTAAGAGGGGTATAAAATAGTCTTATACCCCTTTTCTTTATTTTAAATTAAATGCGTATAATTTAAATTCACATTTAATAAGGTTCTTTTTCTAAATTTTCTTGTTAGACTAATATGTGTGAAACATATTAATTTGAGATATTTATATATATTACAAAAAAAAATTATTTATTCTTTTCTATTATTATTTCTTATTTTTAATTCGATTAGTAATACTTACGCTGAGGACTTAAAAAAAATAGAAATATACAATGACTATTATGTAGATCTATTTGCAAATGGAAAAATTTGGTTTGGTCAATTTGTTTTCATTGATGGCGAATATCAATTATGTCAAACTATTGATTGTATTTTATATATTGAACAACAATTAGAGAAAGAACTGGATTTATTAAATGTTAGCAATAAAGATGACGAAATTAAAATAATTTTATTAAAAAAAGAACTATCAAAAATTAATAACTATACAAGAACAGATTTCCAAAATGCAAAAAAGAGATTAGAAGAAATCGAGAGTGACTTTATTAAAATACACGGTTTAAATTCATTCGAAGCAGGTTCCTTTTATGCCTATCTAGGGGCTGCATCAATGACTAATGTAGCAATTTCTAGCAATGAACAGACTATAAATTATTTGGTTCAATCAAAAAACTCTTATAGAGGTGCAATTGAAAAAGAATTCGGTGTTTCTGAATTTGATAATTTGAATTGGGATCTGATCATCGAAGATGATACCGCCTGGTTAGGGGCACTAGATTTGATGTATGACTTTCAGTTAGCGCATGCAGGGCTAATTGGAGCATATTTAGGTAATAATGATAAAAAATTTAAAAATGTTAGAAATGAATTCATTAGCTTTGTAAATTCTCTTCCAGAAAGTTTACTTTTATCATATGGAAATACTGATGACTTTATTTTAAATCAAATTGATGCTCCTCTATTTAATTCATATGTAACGATAGACCCTGATTTTGCTGCTAGATATATTGATCGTCTTAAAAATTACTGTTCGCGAACGCTTGAAAGAAGAAAAGAAATTGCAGATAAATATCCTGGTGGGACTGACATATGTAATAAATATCACTTAAATTCTGCCCAATTATATAATTTTACACTTGATCTAAATAATAAAGAGAACATAGACGTAATAAAGTTTCATATAGCAAAGCAGTACGAATCTTATGACCTAATCGTTGATTATGAAAAATTTGAACTGATAGATTTAATGTCACAAGTAGGAATGACAGATATCATGAATATAAAAGATATTTTTGAAACAGGTATTATTTTATTGAGTAAAATAGGATCAGGTCCCTCAGATCTAAAACTAGCTGAATATTCATTAAATTACATGTCAGTACTGCGTATCGAGGAAACTCCTGAGGTTTTTTTTGAAAATAAAAATCACTTAAAATTTCTGAAAGAAGTTCGAGCTCAATATAGTCCTGAGTATTCTGAGAGTAGTATTTCACATTTATTGCCATTAGATATGATGATTTTAGAAATGGAATTAATTATGAATCCAAATAAAAAAAAACAATCACTAGAGCAAATGGAGCAAAAATTAAGCCTTATTAGAGATAATCCACATCTGAGTAGTGATACAAATAATCAAAATTATTGGATAAGAAATGTCTACTCATGGACTCTCAGCACATTGCTAGAAACTTATAATTTTGACAAAGAAACTGGTAAGTTGGAAACATTAATTGATGAGGCATTACTATTCGATGATAGTAATAAGTCAGTATTATTTGATTTCAGAGCTTCGGTCTGTAAAGAAAAAAAAGATTACCACTGTGCTATTGACTATAGAGAAAAATATATAAGTGATCTTGAATTGAAACTAGAGGAACAAAAAATATACAATTTGAATAACAATATTTCAAATCAAGAACTATTTATATCTGGTCAAACAAGATTAATAACGAGTTATCAAGAATTAGGCGAGTATAATTATGAAATCGAAGAGTATCAAACTGCAATTGATTATTTCCACAAATCTTTATCGCTACTACAACTATTTAAGTTTGCAGATAATGAAAACGCTTTGGATGTAAGCATGTTTCAGCTTAGAACATTAGAGACCAATATAAGTGAAATGATAAATTGGATCATAGTTCTTGAATTGTCATATTTTCCTGGAAGAGCAATCCCAAGAACAGACATTGAAAATTTGTTTCAGGCGACTCAATTCTTATATACTTCAAACACTTCACAGGCAATCCAACGAATGATTGATCGTGCTACTTTTGAAGATAACAATTTAAAAACACTAGTAAGAGCAAAACAAGATATTGAGCAGCAAATTAGTAAAACAAGACAAGGATTTGAAGCGGCATCTCAAGAACAACTCAACCCTGAGTTTGCTAAAAATTATGGTAAAGAATATATTTCACTCAAAGAAGAATTATTGAGGATAAATAAGACATTAGAAGAAAATATACTTTTTAATTCAGAATTAGTTATTCAAAATATAAGAAGTCTTGATGAAATTCAGAAAAGTCTGAGTGATGATGAAGTGTTACTTATATATTATACAAAAGGCAATTACCCTTTCGCTTGGTGTATTTCGAAAAACGAGTATTACGTCTATTACATTGAAGATAAAGAAAAAATTTATAATCAAGTATTGAGTATTAGAAAGTCAATTGATGAAAGAGCTATACGTGACATTGATTTTGAATATACATCATCTGAAAACCTCTATTCATTGATTATAGGACCTATTGAAAATATTATTAAAAACAAGAAAGAAATAATTATTATTGCAGACGGTCCTTTGCAACAAATTCCATTTGATATTTTGCCAGATAATGGTGAATTCAATGATAAAAAAAATAATTGGCTTATAAAGAAATATGTAATTAGAAATCTACCAACACTTGATTTGTATTTTGGTAATAGTAAAAATATAAATAATCGTAATAATTCAAACCTAACTTTTTTAGGAATTGGCGACCCTATTCTTAAAAAAGAAAAAGAAAATAAAGTTAACAAATCAATAAATGATATTATTGCAAAATCAGACTATCTAGACAAAGTTTTTCGAGATTCTAAAATTGCAGATCTATCACAACTGAGTATGCTTCCTGAGCTTCCTGAAACTTCTAATGAATTGAAAAAAATTGCGTCTTATTTTACTGAGTCTGATGTAAGTTTGTTTTTACGAGAGACCGCTAGAGAAAATACCATCAAGAATCTAAATCTAAAAAATTATAATATCATTTCATTTGCAACCCATTCATTACCTGCTGAATTAGAAAACAGTTTATCTGAACCTGGCTTGGTTCTTTCGTTACCACAAACACCTTCATTCAATGACGATGGAATTTTGACAGTCTCAGAAATTACTAATTTAGATCTTAATGCAGATTTAGTTGTTCTTTCAGCTTGTAATACAGCTCTGGAAGGTTCACGCAAAGAGAATAGTTTATCAGGTTTAGCTCAGTCTTTTATTTATTCAGGAGCCAAATCACTAATTTTATCACATTGGCCGGTGGAGTCTAATTCCACAGTTGATCTTATGACAACAACTTTCGAGTACTGGATAAATGATGGTTTAGTCTTGAGCCAAGCGCTACAAAAATCAAAAATTGAGTTAATGAAAGATCCAGCTTATCAACACCCAATGTTTTGGTCTTCTTTCTCTCTATACGGAAGTTAATAATTTTTTTGGAATATTTTTACTTTCCTTACGTTTCCTTAATAACTAACTAATAAAAGGGAAAATAAAATGAAAAAATCGTTAATTATAATTGCAGCTCTTATAAGCATCACTGCTGGTTCTACGTCTGCTTTCGCCTCAACTACTTGGGCTCAAACAGGCAATGGATATATTGGATATCACAGCAATGGCACATCTACATCTTGCGTAAATACAGGAAGTGGAATGCGCTGCTACTAAAAAATTATCCACAAAGTTAAGAAACCCCTGTTTTACAGGGGTTTTTTTTGATTTTTATTTGGAATATCTTCAAACATTTACCGTTTACTTAATAACAAACTAATAAAAAGGAGACTAAAATGAAAAAATTAATAATAACACTAACTGCATTAGCATCTTTAATGGCTTTCACTCATACATCACACGCAACTGTATTTGTAGATGGCTATTTTAAATCAAATGGAACTTATGTAGCACCACACATTAGAACATCCCCTAATAATTCTATATATGATAATTACTCATACTGGGATTAATCAATTTTGAGAGCAGATTTTAAATCTGCTCTCAAGACACATATTACTGGACAGGCACAAATAAAAATTCACCACCTTCATCTCCAGAGTTTCCAACAACATTATAAAGCGGTGTTTGATTATAATCAGACATAATAGAAGGCCTGATTTCTTGATGCAGTTCATTTGCAGTTATAGGATTATTATTTTTGGTAAGAATAGTGAGCAACGAATTTGCAAATGCAGAATGTCCATTCTCCCCAGTGTCTGAAACTGGTTGCAGTGCGCCAGAAGTTAATGCCTTTCTTGAATTTTTACTTATAAGTGTTTTAAGGTATGAAATATCTTTATTATTAGTGATAGTTCCTCCTCTCAAAACAAGAGACCCGGAGTAACATGAATCAGCAATAACCAAAATATGTCTTGAATTGATTTTCTTTAAAATATTTGTAATGTCATCATTACTTATGTCATTGATATAATTATCTTCATAAGCATCTATTGGAGACCAATAACCCCTTCCAGTTTCCTCGTCTTGTCTGCCATGTCCAGCATAAAAAATTAGCAAACTATCATCTTCACCCAATAGCTTTGCCATATGAGATAATTTCATTAATATCTCGTCTCGTGATGCATTGATTAACGGTTCTTCAACTTTAAATCCATATTTTTTATCCAAAACATCTGCGATACTTCTGGCATCTGCTGTAGCTGTTTCTAACTGCGCTAAATGTTCATATTCGTTATTGCCTATGAGAATTGCATATTGGTCTTTAATTCCAAGCCTTGATTTGTAATCAACTAAGAGCGTGTCATCGACTTCTTTAAAAAGCTGAAGATATGAAAAATCATTACCATTTTTTGAAATGAATTGGAGTTCAATATTGTTATAATTATCGTTGATTGATCCATAATATTTTCCTGCCGTATAATCATCATTATAAAAACTAGAAGTTCCATCGTCATACTCTTCTAACGTTATTAATTTAGTTTCATCGTCCAGTAATCCAGATATTAAAAAAGTATCAGTTCCTTGCGACGTATCAAACATAATTGAACCTTTTAGTGTGTAATTTTTAAAACCAGTTCTTTTGACATGGTTAATTTCGAGTACCACAGGAATATTTCTGTCACCTAAAACCTCAGTTGATTGATCCCAAATCATCTGGCCGCTGTAGACCGCGGGAAACTTAGAAAGAGTTTTGGATCTCAGGCTATAGCCAGATCTTGACTGAATTAATTTATCCCTTGCAAGATAGAGCATCGTTATACCTGAATGAAATTCATTCTTTTCTTCTGACTCAATTTTTTCTTGTTCATAATTTATTAATAATAAATTAATTAATTCTTCAGCACCCTCAAGATCCTTTTGAGTTCCCCACCCATCAATTTTCATCATTATGTACATATACCAATCTTGGATATACCAAGGGTCAGTTAAATGAATAGGATTTGAATTTTCAAACAAATATACCTCAAGTATTTCATAAGCTTCGCTTGCAAGAGTATTTTCAAACGCTCCATTAAAGATGCTTAAAGCATTTTGTCCATTAAGATAAATAATTTGATTTTTAGTAATTTCTCTATATGTATCTTCATCTTCAAAAGTATCAGTAAATTTAGTTTCCCTATATGTGTCATTTTCAATTTCTTGAATTAATTTTTTACTCATTGTGTATGCTTGATAAGGGTCTTTAGGTATGCCAATTCCTATTCGATTGAACTCTATAAGACTTACTTTCTCAAAAAGATTATTATTTTCAGCGTTGTACTTACATGCCCTAATTAGGTGTGCAATTGGGAAGCCTCGGTTATAAGCAGTATGAGCTCGGTCGCACATAAATGAAGCACGCGCAATGTAATTGTCATTCTTAAAACCACTAAGATAATCATTTACTCTATTTAAATAGCGCTCTGATACATCGGGTGACCATATGTCAGATCTCTTAGGATCATTTTGAATTTTTAATAATGATGCTTGAGCAAGGGAAAAATATTTCTCTGCAAGCTCAAGATTTTTTTCAGTTCCAAACCCAAAAAGATAAATTTCCCCAAGCTCATATAAGGATGCATAATCATCCGAGTCCAAATCAATATTTTTCAAAAAATATTTCTTTGCCTTTGAAAAATCAAAAAGATTGAATTCACCTGTTAAATAGATTTCTCCAAGCCTGTAATTTGCAATACTATCATCTAATGCAGACGCTTTTTCCAAGTATTCAATTCCTTTGATAGGATTTGTTAATACGCCTAATCCATAACTGTAAGAACTTCCTAAAGACCTATAAACAGTACTTAATAAATCTTCATAAGCGGGATTCCAATCGTGTTTTCTATTAAGATATATTTTCTCAGCTTCAAGTGCGTGCTCAATAGATTTAACAGCGTTGCCATTATTACTGAATGCTAAATTA
>MDTB01049738.1_pt1 | contig 10566 bp, 5 predicted proteins | sample 811161 | NCBI WGS metagenome assembly MDTB01 (sample SAMN05326650, study PRJNA326480) | marine metagenome | isolation source: seawater | place: Mediterranean Sea | collected 2009
TGCCTCCCAATGAGAGGGATCATGGGAAAGTAGGATTTTAAAATCGTCTGCGTTCACCTGTTCCAATGCCTTTCCTAAATCTCCTTCTTGTTTGAATCCTGAACCCCAATTTTCTACTCCAACTAGCGCCAATCGCTGTCCTTCTTTTTCGATAAACCGCGATTCATTGAGTAACAGATCCCAACCCATTTCTTTTTGCGCTTTAAAAAGAGACTGCAGGTTTTCTTTTTTGGCCTCTGCAGTTTCCCATCGCATGTAGTCCCCGTAATCGTGATTCCCCAAAACGGAAAATACCCCTTGTTTTGCCTTAATCTGTTGGAAGGTTTTGATCCAAGGATGAATCTCATCGGCTCTGTTGTTGACCAAATCTCCTGTAAATAAAACCACATCTGCCTGTTGGGCATTGACCAAATCTACGCCGTGTTGCACTTTTTCTGCATTGTCAAAGCTGCCGCTGTGAATATCTGAAATTTGAGCAATTTTAAATCCTTCAAAAGCCTCTGGAAGGTCGTCGTATTCTAACGTATAAGACAGGACTTTGTAATTGTACTTCCCGCGATACATGCCGTACAAAAGCGAAGCAAAAGGGATGGCCGCCAGTCCGACAGCGAGTTGGGAAATGAGCTTTCTACGCTCGGGTAAAAACTGAGTTTGCCCTGGCATTTTGGTAAAATAGGCATAAGCACCTTGGGGCAGCCTCAAAATATCTTCCCCCAAAAGGACTAAGGTAACCACAGCCTGAAATGCAAACAGGGTGATAAAGAAGCCGATGGCGTACATTAACCTAGGTTCTGTAGCCGTGGTACGTTCCAATACCAAAGTGTGGAATAACAAATTTCCTATGATGAGTACCACGAGGAGAAAATAAACAAAAAGGATCCAGCGGTTGGAAACGATCGTCTTGACAGCTTGGTAACTGTACCATTGAAAAACGGCTAAGAATAATAAAGTAATGATCCAGCGCATGTTCAAATTTTTGCCAAAGGTAATGAGTTCTAAGTTAAGAGGTAAACAGGACTAGCCCCCAATATCTTGCGCCATACGCAAGGCCTTGCCATCGGATAAACTGGCAACAAAACAACTGGCGTTGAGCAGGGTTTCATAAAGGGTGACTCCAGCCATTGGAGTGCCTTCGGGAACTAAGGATAGAATGAGTTTATCGTGTGTATTGGCTTTTCCTTCAAAACTGCGAACTGCTGCATGGCAATAGTGCTGTAATAAAACTGAAATTGCGCGATGACCAACCACCTCTTTTTGAACCACCTCTTTGGATTGATAAATATTTTTAACACTCAAACTAATAATGTCTTCAATTTGGGCTTTGTATTTGCTTTTATCCAACAGACTCACATCAAACGTCCCTTTTAGGATAGCGGCTTCATTATCTATAAAAATTTGGACTGCATCCTGAATCAAACTATTTATAGCCAATGCCCTGAGGTAACTCAAGCGTTGGGGTTTAAAGGCCAGTTGGGCGTACTTTTTAGAATCGATATGATCCCGAACCAAATTGATGAGATACTCCAGCGCGTAGTCCTCTGAAATCCATCCCAAATTAATTCCATCTTCAAAATCGATAATGGTATAACAAATATCATCTGCCGCCTCTACCAAATAGGTCAAGGGGTGTCTATGGACTTTCCCTTTTTCTACCAGTGATAATTCATCTGCCATTTCATTAAAAAAAGATTTTTGTGCTTGGAAGTAGCCGTATTTTTTATCGGCAACATGGGAAGTTGGTTTCAGGGGTAAACTGGCTTTGGGGTATTTGATAAAGGCGCCCAAGGTAGCATAACTCAAACGAAGTCCGCCTTGGGTACCCGGTCGAGATTCAGTTAAAATTTTGAGTCCGTTTGCGTTACCCTCAAAATCACAAAGGTCTTGATGTTGTTCCGCGGTTACTTTAGATTTGAATGCGGCTCCCGTTCCTGTTTTAAAAAAATGCCCTATTGCTTTTTCGCCACTGTGCCCAAAAGGGGGATTCCCAATGTCGTGGGATAAAGCAGCAGCAGCTGTGATGGCACCAAAATCATTGGCTTGATAACCCAAAGAAGCCTGAAGATGAGGGTGTTTTTCCAAAATGGCGCGTCCTGCCATTCTTCCCAAACTTCTACCTACTACTGAAACTTCCAGGCTGTGAGTCAGACGGGTGTGAACAAAATCGGTTTTAGAAAAAGGAATGACTTGGGTTTTGTCTTGCAAACTTCGAAACGCGTTGGAAAATACAATTCGATCGTAATCGACTTCAAAGCCCAAGCGGAGGTCGTTTTGTTCAATTCGCAAGCGTTTGTTGGTGTCGCCGAAGCGTTTTAATGAAAGTAGTGCTTCCCAATTCATTGCTATGTTAATTTAATGTTATGCATTTAACTTTGCAGATAATGTTTTAATAAGAGATTTTTCTGTTTAATTAACTTTTAGCTAAAATAAAATAGAACAAAGCCCAATAGATTTGTGACGAATCTAACAATTAAAATATTAAAAATGTCAAACACTAAATTATTATCTTTTTTATTCGCAGTTACATTGTTTGTAGCTTGTTCTGAAGACGACCCAGTAATTGAATATGTCACTGTTACAGAAACTGTAGTTGAGACAGTTACAGTTGAGGTGGAAGCACAACCAGAAGTGCCCGAAGTTCAAACTGTAGGTACGGGTGGTGTAACTTATATTGAAGAGGACACAACATGGACCAATGATAGAATCTGGTTAATGGATGGGAAAATAGTAGTTCGCGGAGGCGCAACATTAACTGTTGAAGCTGGAACTATCGTAAAAGCTGAAACCGAAGATGGTGCAGATGCAACAGTCTTAGTTATCGCCAAAGGTGGTATGATCAATGCGGTGGGTACAGCAGATAATCCAATTATTTTTACAGATAATGATGACCAAATTGGATATGATGATAATGGAATTAGTCCTAACAGAGTTCCCTCTGACATGGGCAAGTGGGGTTCAATCGTTGTTTTAGGTAATGCTAGTACTGGAACAGATACTGGTGAAGCGGAAATAGAAGGTATTGCAACTGGATATGAGTGGACTAATTATGGAGGTTCTGACGATACAGAAAATTCAGGTAACATTGAATATGTTTCTATCCGTCATTCAGGTAAAACACTTAATGCTGGTGAAGAATTACAAGGTTTGACACTTGGTGGTGTAGGAAATGGAACTACAGTTCAAAACGTAGAAATTGTAGGTAGTCAAGATGACGGAATTGAGATTTTTGGAGGTTCAGTAGATGTTACTAACCTTTTCATTTATTATAATGGCGATGACGCTATTGATTTAGACCAGGCCTATAAAGGAACGATTCACAACGCGGTAGTTATCATGAATACGGGGACTGATAATGTTTTTGAATTTGATGGAACCGAAGATTCAACAGGTACCATTGATGGTGCTTTTTCAGTTCATCATGTAACAGCCTATGGTAATGCAAGCGCAGAAAAAACTGATACCTATGGACATTGGAAAAGTGACGCAACCTGCTACACTGCTAATGTGGTTTACAAAGACTTCATTGCGGGCACCACTATCGAAGGAATAGACGCCGATACGTATGGTGGATTAGGAACAGAAGCTACCATAGGGTCTCTTTTATTTTCTAACTTAGACTTTATTACATCGGATGCTTTAGCTGATATATTTTCTGCTACTTCTGTAACAGATTATGCTGATATTTCTGAAACACTTACTGAGCAAGCAGACTCAACTGGTGCAGATGAATCAGTATTCGCTTGGACATTATACGCAAGAGGAGAATAAGAATTTCTTTCAACAACCTTTAAAAGATGTTTTATCAAATGATAAGACATCTTTTTTTTTATTATCATTGCACGATGAAAAAAACACAAATTTTTATATTAATTCTCAGCTTATTAGCAGTAAAAATTTATTCACAAAATCTCATATCCGGTAAAATTATTGATGGTGAATTTAATGAGCCTTTGCCTTTCGCAAATATTCTAATCCGATCCAGTTCAAACGAATCCAATATAGCGGGGACTACTTCAGATTTAGACGGTAATTTTGCTATCGAGGACCTTGAAAATGGTACTTATTATATAGAAGTTTCATTTGTAGGATACGATACGAAAAGAATAAATGAGCTTGAATTAACAGGCAACAATGATAATGCGATTAATGTTACCCTTTTTCCGTCCTCCAATGCGCTGGAAGAAGTCGTAGTCACTACTACCGTGAGGGAAAATACAGAAGCCTCAGTTTTAGCAATTCAAAAAAGATCTGTTACGTTATTGGATGGTCTTTCAGCCCAATCTATGAAAAAAACAGGTGACAGTAATTTATCTGGAGCGATAAAAAGAGTTCCTGGTGTCTCCGTTCAGGGGGGTAAATTTGTTTATGTAAGAGGACTTGGGGACCGTTATTCTAAAACCTTGTTAAATGGGATGGAAGTTCCTGGCTTGGATCCAGACAAAAACACCTTACAATTGGATATTTTTCCAACCAATCTTATCGATAATATTATCATTAGCAAGTCTGCAAATGCCTCTCTAAATTCAGACTTTACTGGGGGGATTGTAGATGTTATTCTAAAAGATTTCTCACCTCTTCCAGAGTTTAAATTAACATTTAGTGGGACCTATAATCCAGAGATGAACTTACAAGAATTCATCCGCTTACCCGACGAAAATTTGAATTTTTTAGGCTTTGATAACCCCTCCTATTCAAATCTTCCCATTGATCCACTTCAAGAAATTCCAACTCCTGAAACTTTTTTGAGCCAAGAGGTTGCCAACATCACTACAAATATTACAGATGCCTTTACAAAGCAACTCGCTGCATCAAGAGCAAACAGTTTTTTAGATTATAATATCGGGATTTCAACTACTACAAGTTTTGATCTAGGGGAGAATAAATTAAATTTAATTGCTGCCTTGGGATACCGATATGATGTAGATTATTTTTCAGATTATCAAACAGGAACAATTGTAAAAAGGGCCTCAGGATTAGAGAAATTTCAAAGTCAAAGAGGAGAATTAGGGACTATTAACTCAATTGCTAGTGGACTTGTTGGAGTATCTTTTAAAACAGCCAAATCAAAAATCAATGCGAATTTGTTGGCCATCAAAAATGGGGAATCTAACGCTATAGATGCAATATACCAAGATTATATAGAAAACCCTTACACTGGTGATGCCTCTATTTTGACCTACACAGACAGGCAAATTATTTCTATCCCAGTATCAGGTAAACATAATTTTAATGATAATTTAGTTTTCGATTGGGATGTGGCACCCTCATTTGCTAGAGTTTATGACAAGGACTTTAGAAAAACCGTTTTTGAAAAAGTAGGCGAGGCTTATCTTTTTAATGCTGCAACAACTACACTACCTCAAAGGCTTTGGAGGGATTTAGAAGAAGACGCCATAAATGGAAAAACAAGCATTGCCTTTGATTTTACAAATGAAAAACTATCGGGTAAAATAAAAGCGGGGCTTTTTTACACATACAAACAACGGTCTTTTGACACCTCAAATTACAATATAGATTTTGTTGGAAGAACCTCACTAATTGGGGGAGAGGCTAATCAAATTTTAGCGAGTGAAAACATCTGGAATCTCCAAGAAAATTTTGGGTCCTACATTCAGGGAAGTTTTCAGAGAACCAATAGATACGACTCCAACACCAATACCCAAGGTGCATTTATCTCATCGGATTTAAAATTCAGTTCAAAATTTAAGACAAATATAGGTTTACGGTACGAAGGGTACCAACTTTTTTACACGGGGGAAGATATTGAACGAAATATTTTCGATAATGAAAACTTCATTGACGTTAAGAACCTTTATCCCTCATTAAATCTAATCTATAGTCCTACAGAAAATTCGAACCTAAGGGTCTCCTATTCTAGAACTACAGCAAGACCTAGCTTTAAGGAAAGTTCATCAGCTCAGATTTTTGATCCCATCACTGAGCGGTATTTTGTCGGAAATCCTGAACTAAACCCAACCTTTGTTAACAATTTTGATATACGATTCGAAACTTTTGGTAATGGAAACGAAATTATTGCTTTGAGTGCATTTTACAAATCTTTTGTAGACCCTATAGAAATTGTTGCTTTCAGTATTCAGTCCCCTTTTGCATTAATTGGAAGAAACAATGACGATGCAAATGTTTACGGAGTCGAATTTGAAGTAAGAAAGAAATTAGTTGAATCTAGCTTCGGTAACTTAGACATAAATTTAAATTCATCTCTTATTGTTTCAAGACAAAAAATGAATGAAACAGAATTAAATTTAAGAAGAAGTTCTGAACCCGATCGAGAAATTGACGAATTTAGAGTTCTCCAAGGTCAATCACCTTATTTGATAAATGCTGGAATAAACTATACCAATTCAGAAAATGGAATTCAATCTGCTTTGTATTACAACGTACAAGGTTCTACTTTGGAAGTTGTCGGAGTAGGCTTTATCCCAGATGTTTATACAGCTCCATTTAATAGTTTAAATTTTAATTTTTCAAAAAGTTTTGGTACAAACAAAAATCAAGCTGTAACCTTTAGAATTGTCAACCTATTGGACGATGCAAGAGAAAGCAGATATGAATATTTTGGTGATAATTCCAATCTTTTTTCCCTATTTAAACCGGGAAGAGATTTTTCAATAGGCTACTCTATTAAATTTTAATAACTTCATAAACTGAATGGACAACGCATATTTATTTATAGTTATCCTGCTCGGTCTTTTGGCAGTTGGTGACTTAATCGTAGGGGTTAGTAATGACGCGGTCAACTTTCTAAACTCCGCCATTGGGTCCAAAGTTTTTTCGTTTCGAAACATCATGATCTTTGCCAGTATTGGAATCCTTTTTGGGGCTATTTCCTCTAGCGGTATGATGGAGGTGGCTAGAAAAGGAATATTTAATCCTAGCGCTTTTTATTTTGATGAAATCATCTTCATTTTTATGGCGGTGATGATGACCGATATACTGTTATTGGACTTTTTTAATACGATTGGACTCCCTACCTCTACTACGGTTTCCATTGTTTTTGAATTGTTAGGAGCCGCTGTGGTCATGGCAGTAATTAAAATTGTAGAATCGGATCAGTTGCTCTCAGAATTGAATACGTATATCAATACAGAAAAAGCGACTCAAATCATCTTGGGAATCTTGCTTTCCGTTTTTATTGCGTTTTCTATTGGCGCCTTGGTTCAATGGCTTTCACGGGTACTGTTTACTTTTAACTTTGAAAAAAAAGCAACTTGGTTAAACAGCCTCTTTGGAGGACTTGCCTTAGCTGCCATCTTTAATTTTATCTTGATTAAAGGAATTAAAGGAACACCCTTTTCCAATATGGAATTGGAAATGCTAAACAACCAAACAGTAAACGGTTTTATAGAATACAACCTGCTCGCAGTTCAACTCTTTGGTTTTGTTTTTTGGTATTTGTTTTCTACCGTAGTAATCTATTTATTCAAATGGGACATTTACAAAATCATTATCGGGGTTGGAACCTTTGCTTTGGCTCTAGCTTTTGCAGGAAACGATTTGGTGAATTTCATTGGGGTTCCTATTGCCGCATTTCAATCGTATGAAGCTTGGGTCAACTCGGGTATTGCTGCGGAGAGCTACAGTATGGCGCAACTGAGTCAACGGGTAGCCACCCCCACCCTGTTTCTATTTGTCTCTGGAATTGTGATGATTTTAACCCTTTGGTTTTCTTCCAAGGCTAAGAAAGTGGTTAAAACCTCCTTGGATTTATCCAATCAGTACAGTACCCGCGAACGGTTTAAACCCAATTTTCTATCGAGAAGCCTGGTGCGTTTTTTTATTTTTTGTAACGATCAAATTAAAACGATACTCCCAAAAAAATCCATCCTTGCCTTGGATCGCTCCTTTGAACAAATCCCACTAAAAAATAATCAAAACAGAGGCAGTATGCCTGAATTTGATAAACTCAGAGCCAGTATCAATCTGGTAGTTGCTGCTGTCTTGATTTCTTTAGCTACCTCACTAAAACTTCCCCTTTCTACCACCTATGTTACTTTCATGGTTGCCATGGGCACCTCCCTGGCAGACCGAGCCTGGAGTTCAGACAGTGCGGTGTATCGTGTAGCGGGGGTCCTCAATGTAATTGGAGGATGGTTTCTGACCGCTTTTTGTGCTTTTTCTGTAGGAGGTATTATCGTTTACCTACTTTATATTGGAGGAATTCAAGTAGTGGCTGTAATCATGTTTATCATTTTACTGATAATTGGAAAAAATTACATCTCCCACAGAAAAGAAAATAAGGCAATTTTGGAGGAAGATCGTGCCTTAATTGTGGAAAGCAACTCCTACCAGGGGGTAATTGACGAAACGGGTTCTACGATAGAACTTGTCTTGAAAAAAAGTTTTAAAGTCTATCAATTGCTGATTTCTGGACTGTCCACAAATGAGATCAAACCTTTGCAAAGAGGAAGACGCAATGCAGGAATACTTCAAGAGGAGATTGAAGATTTGAAAGGAGGGCTGTTCTACTTTATTAGAAATCTAGAAGAGAGCTCCGTCTCTGCAAGTACTTTTTACATCGAATTGTTAGGCTGCCTTCACGACCTCTCCGAAGATTTAACCTATCTAGCTAAAATAAGTCACGACCATGTGAACAACAACCACAGAAAATTGACTTTTACACAAATCAAAGAACTACTACTGATTGAAGAATCGATCACTAAAATTTTCAAAGAGGGAAAAGAAGCATTTCTTTCAGGGCAAGACCAAGTGGAATTCGAAGAAGTACTTTTAGAAAAAACTAGTGCTTTTGAACTTATTGAGTCTAAAATCAATACACAAATTGAACGAACTCGTGGGGAAGAAACCAGTCCAAAAAACACAACCCTGTATTTTAACTTTTTAATCCGAACCAAGGATCTAATCACCCATAAGTTTGGGTTGGTAGAAAAATATTATGGGGTTGTAAAGAAGTTATAGGTGAGACTATTCGCCTTTGGATGCGAGCAATTCTGCATTCCCCCATTTGATAGCACTTTGAACTACATTGTCTTTGTAATCTACTTCAAGTAAAACGCCTTCGTTCCAAAAAAACCAACGATCTACTTTTTTCCCTTTAGAAAAAACTCCTTTAGAACGTTTTACTCCTTGACGATCAAAACTCACCCAAACTCCGTGATTCTTCCCTTCTAAGAAATAACCCGTTTGAGAAAGTTCACCATTATCATGGTACTCGTTGAAATGAATCAAATCTCCTTCTTGAACAAAGGTTCTTTTAGGTTCTGTTTCCTGGGCTACTAACGACCCAAAAGTGAACAAAGTGATGTAAATGAGCTGTTTCATAATTCTTGTGTTTCGTTCTCGTTAATACAAAGATAACAATTAATTAGGGTTTACATAACGTTTACGTAATTTTAAATTAACATAAGAGGCTAATCCACTGACTTATAGGCAAATAAAAAGCCCTTAAAAGGGCTTTTAAAACTAATTTCAATTGGATTTTAGGAACCACACATCAAACAGTCATCATCTTCGCTTTCTTTTGCCTGTGAGAGCATTTGCTTTAACTCCTGAGGAGTTAAGGGTTCTACTGGAACTGGTGCAGCTCCCTCCGCCTGTGGATTTGTAGCAGTAGAGACGGAAGCTACCGTAGCTTCTACCTCGGCTACCTTCTCTTTTGTTTTATTGTCCAATGTGAACTTGATGGCATCTACCGCAGACTTGGTGCGCAGATAGTACATCCCCGTCTTAAGGCCAGATTTCCATCCGTAGAAGTGCATGGAAGTTAGTTTTGCCATGGTGGCGCCTTCCATAAATAAATTTAAAGATTGAGATTGATCTATAAAATACCCACGGTGTCGCGACATATCGATGATGTCTTTCATGCTCATTTCCCAAACAGTACGGTACAACTCTTTGATGTCATCTGGAATCCCTTCAATGTTTTGAATGGATCCGTTATTACGCATCAGCTCTTGCTTCATTTCCTCGTTCCACAATCCGCGTTCTACTAAGTCTTCTAGAAGGTGCTTGTTTACAACAATAAATTCTCCTGAAAGTACACGGCGGGTATAAATATTTGAAGTATAGGGTTCAAAGCATTCGTTGTTTCCTAAAATTTGGGAGGTACTTGCCGTGGGCATCGGAGCTACCAACAAAGAGTTGCGAACACCTTGCTTTTTTACTGTTTTTCTCAAACCTGCCCAGTCCCAACGTCCATTGAGTTCTTCGTCTTTAATCCCCCATAGGTTGTGCTGAAATTCTCCTTTAGAAATTGGAGAACCTTTATAGGATTCATAAGGCCCGTCGTTTTTAGCCTCTTCTGCTGAAGCTGTAACAGCAGCAAAATAGAGGGTTTCAAATATTTCTTGATTGAGCTCTTTTGCTTTTTCCGAAGTAAAGGGTAAACGCAATAGGATAAAGGTATCTGCTAAGCCTTGAACTCCTAGACCTACCGGTCGATGTCTAAAGTTCGAGTTTTCCGCCTCCTTCACTGGGTAATAATTCCGGTCAATAACCCGGTTTAGGTTTTTCGTAACCCGTACAGTAACATCAAAAAGTGCTTGGTGGTCAAAGGCACCATCCTTTACGAACATAGGCAGCGCAATGGAA
>MDTB01053112.1_pt1 | contig 10566 bp, 13 predicted proteins | sample 811161 | NCBI WGS metagenome assembly MDTB01 (sample SAMN05326650, study PRJNA326480) | marine metagenome | isolation source: seawater | place: Mediterranean Sea | collected 2009
CAGCCTGGTAGCGCATCTGTTTTGGGAACAGAGGGTCGCAGGTTCAAATCCTGTCTCCCCGACCACTTGTATGCAGTTAAGAAAGCAAGTAATATAATTCAATTAAGGGAGGAAATTATATGAAAACTTTACTTGTAATTTTAATAATTTTATTTTCAAAAGTATCGTATTCTAATGATTATTTTAATGCTTTAGAACTTTTTAACAAAAGAAAAATTAATGAGTCTGTTAAGTTATTTCAAAATGTAGCAAAAGATGAAAAAAACTTAAAAAGAAGTGACGCAATGTTTAACCTAGCAGTTATTTTTGATAATGGGCTTGGAATATCAGCAAACAAAACAAGAGCTTTGTTTTATTATGAAGCTGCTTCAGATCTTTCAAATGTATATGCACAGTACAATCTTGGTTGGAAATACTTCAATGGTGAAAATGTTAATAAAGATGTAATTAAGGCTTTTCAGCTTTATAAAGCAGCTTCTGATGATGGTCATCCACAAGCAATGTACAATTTAGCTCATATGTATTACTCAGGCATAGGGACAGTTAAGAATTTAAAACTAGCTTATAAAACTTTTTTAAATGCTAAAATTAATGGAATAAATGAAAGTAATTATTTTATAGATAAAATTACACAAGAAATAACGCCACAGGAATTACTAGTTTTAACAGAAGAATTTTCTTCTCTTATAGAGGAAAAAATTCCTCTACCTGTAGTATCAGACGATGATATTCAAAGGAATTAGTTTGATATAAATTTGCTTAGAAATTTTAGTATTACTAAAATGACATAAAACGATATTAAAAAAATTAGTATAAGCAACGATTTCGAGTTTTTGGTGTTTTTTAATATAAACTTGTTGCAACAGTATGTATCAATAGATGCTAATAAAATGGCTAGAATATATATATTCATGAAATAAATAATAAATATTTTTAAAATAAATTTTACTTTATAATGTACTGATTTATTATTAAATTATATTCCTCCCCATTTTATCAAAAAGGCGTTTTTTAACGCCTTTTTGTGCATTTGAAGGAATCAATAAAATTTTTATCATAAACCAGCCACTTATTTGACCCTATATTAAATGAACTTGTATAGTCGTAGACTTTATTATGCATTACAATCTCATAATTGTTAAATATTATTAAATTATCAAACGGCTGACCGGATAAATTCTCAACAGTTTTATTTTCAAAATTAATAATTTTTGAAAACCTTTTATTTAAATTATGATTAAATGGTTCTCTCGAGGTCTCACAGATTATTTTCATATCTTTAGAAAATAAATGAAAAGGTAAGCATATCAAAAAAATAAAAAAAAACTTCATATTAATGGCGACCCCGGTACGATTCGAACGTACGACCTACTGCTTAGAAGGCAGTTGCTCTATCCAGCTGAGCTACGGGGCCGAAAATCTCATTGATATTTTATACTTAAAGAAAAAAGAAATGAAAGTTTTATAAATCTTTTTTCGGAGGAACAAATTTTTTGCTTTTTCTATCGAACCTTCCAGTTACCCATCTATGAGTTTTATATGACCAATAACTATGACCACCTTCTTCAATCGATAATAATTCAATATATTTGGACCTAGGTTTATTTTTTACAATACTTGCCTCATAGATCAATTTTACAGTCGGATCTTTCAAGTCGGGGGTTGGTGTACTAATAGATTTAATAAATCCTCTTAATGAAACCAATGCGACTCTTGCCCTCTGTTTTGAAACTTTTTCCACAGATTTTATTAATTTCCCTACCCAATATAAATATATATTAAAATAATCCGTTGAAGTTTTATAACTGAATGAATAATTTTTTGGTTTTTTTAAAAATTTTTTTTCTTTTTTTACATTTATTAGATCCACTTGATCAAAATGCTCAATTGAAAAGTCTAGTTCTTTAATTGCCTTTGATTTATCTTTGGATAAATCATTAAAAATAACATCTAAATCCTCTCCATTGATTCCAGCAAACGGATCTAAAATATCAACCTCTATATCATTTTTAAAAGTAATATTTTTTGTGGGTAGGTTATAGTTTAAAGCAGTTGAATTATAACATGATAGAATATCAGGATTCGAAAAATCTGGTTTTACTGAAGAAATTTGTGAGTAAAAGGCTTTTAATCCATTTAAAGCAACAGGTACTTGCTTAATAGGAACATTTGAAAGGGTTCTTATAATTGTCTTTGACCATAAAAGGTGAACATTAACATAGTCACGAGATTTTTTTGAATATTCCCAGTGAGGTGCTTTTACGATGATATCAGATTTATTTTTTTCTCTTAACTTCTGAAGAAAACTTTTTTTTTTTATTTTTTTTTTATCCCATAATTCCATTGACTTTTGAATTTGTTTTAGAGCCTCTTCTTTATCAATTTTAAAAGGTGATGGAGAGTTAGATTCTAACTCACTAGAAACACCTCCAAAAGGATCTTTATTAATCATTATCTTTTCCTACATAATAGTTTGACATATTATAATTATATTGTTCAGTTTTTTTGAAAAAATCTCAATGATTTAATCCTGTGCTTATATAAATTTACAATATTAAAAGTTAGGTTTTTTTTGGTTTATTCATTTTAAAAAATGGATAAAGAGTAACTATTGAAAACAAAGAAAAGAAAAAAGAAGCCAGTAGAAGCCAATAAATCAAAATTATATTTTCACACTTTTTGTTAATTGAACTACTAAAATCACCATTTTCACACAAATTACTAAAGTTTACCAAATCATTAGGACTAATAAATGTTAATGAGAAAAACATTGTCTTAATAATTAAAAATAATAAAAATATCAGAATAATACTAGATATAAAACCCATACTGCCCAGTGTAAATTTTAAAAATATATAAAAAATAATTCTTCCTTAATAATGCTCTTATAAATTTCTTGACTTTTATAATTATTATTAACTTAAATAGTGTTTTTATGTAAAAGATTTATATATTTTTATATAAATTTATTATATCACAGAGATAATTTGAAAAAAAATTCAACTATCAAAGAAATTTATCAATTTTTAAAGCCATTTTTGTGGGAAAAATTATCCAAAAAATTAAGATTTTTTTTTATTTTTTGTTTTATATTTCTTATTCTTGCTAAATTAGCAACTTTAATAACTCCTATTATATTTGGTAAAACAATTGACTATTTGTCAGTATCAAACTTAAACCAAAATTCTAATTATATACTAATTTTTGCATTAATAGCTTCCTATGGTTTAGCAAAAATTTCATCTTTAGCCTTTGGCGAAATCAAAGATTCTCTTTTTTCTTTTGTATCTCAATCAGCGACTAGAGAAATCTCTCTTATTGTATTCAAACATCTTCATTCATTATCAATTGATTTTCACTTCAGTAGAAAAACTGGAGCATTAGGGAGGTTTATTGACAGGGGAACCAAGGGGATTGAGTTTTTAATGAGGTATGTTGTTTTCAATATTTTACCTGTAGTGATTGAAATAGTTTTAGTTTGTATTATTTTCAATTCACTTTTTGGTCATATTTACAGCCTGATAACTTTTTTTACAATTTTAATATTCATAATCGTAACCTTTAAAATCACTCAGTGGCGATTAGAATTCAGAAAAAAGCTCAATAAAGCTGACAATAATGTTAGTAACACTATCCTTGAAAGTTTAATAAACTTTGAAACTGTAAAATTTTTTGGTAATGAAAAAAATGAATTTAATAGATTAAATAACTATCTCGTAGATTATGAATTTTCTGCAAATAAAAATAGAACATCACTTGCGTTACTCAACATATGTCAAAATATTATTATAATCATTGGTGTTACTTCTTTAATGTTAATTTCTGCCTCTGAGGTAAAGAAAAGTGAACTAACAGTTGGAGATTTTGTAATTATAAATACTTATCTTTTACAACTTTATCAGCCATTAAACTTTCTTGGGTCCGTATACAGAGAAATCAGGCAAGCAATAATAGACATGGAGAATATGTTTAATTTGCTTAAAATAAAAACTAATAAAAAAAAGTCATTTAAAAATTTAAACTTAAAAAATAATTTAGATATTGAATTTAAAAATGTAAGCTTTTCTTATGATGGAAAAAGAAAAGTTTTAAAAAATGTAAATCTTAAAATTTGCGCAAAACAAAAGGTAGCTCTTGTTGGTCCCTCAGGATCAGGAAAGACTACTGTTTTTAGGCTTCTTTTTAAATTTTATGAAAATTATACTGGTGACATATTAATTAATAATCAAAATTTAAAAAATATAAATGAAGACTCACTAAGAAACAGATTGGGAATAATACCACAGGATATAGTTATGTTTAATGACTCCATTTTTTATAATATTCATTACGGAAATTTAGAAAGTTCCAAAGATGATGTAATTCAAGCAGCTAAAAAAGCAAAAATAAGTAACTTTATAGATAAACTTCCTAGCAAATTTAATACTATTGTCGGTGAAAGAGGTTTAAAGCTCTCTGGTGGTGAAAAACAAAGGATAGCTATTGCTAGAACTTTACTAAAAAACCCTGACATAATTTTACTCGATGAAGCATCATCCTCCTTAGATTACAGCACTGAAAAGGAAATTAAAAAAAATCTTTATAATTTCAACCTTAATAAAACTGTTTTATCAGTTGCTCATAGGCTTAGTTCAATAGAAGATTATGATGTGATTTATTTTTTGGATGAGGGAAGAATTTTAGAAAATGGTAAACACCAGAATCTTATAAATTTAAAAGGTAGGTATTATAATATGTGGATATCACAAAAGAAGAAAAAGTAGTTATTTTTTACAAAAATGATTAAGTTCATTGACATTTCTCTGAAATTTATCCTTAAGAATTTTATGATTTTTTAAAAATTTTTTGAAATTCTGACATAATGATTTGTAATACCAGATGAGATCTTTTTGTTCTATTTCGTAATCGCGCCATAATCTTTTTCCAATCTTTCCATAATCATTTAGAATACAGTTTAGACTATGATGTTTATCACAAAGACTAACAAGCAATGATGATTGAGATTTTTTACTCATACTATCTAAAAATTTTTTCTTGTTTAATAGCCAACTTTCAGAATTTGTAGAGTTATCAATATTTGAACATTGTTTAATTATATTTAAAACCTTAATTCCAAACTTAGATTTAATTGATGCAGATTTTTTTATACCATTTTCATTTTCAAATATGTCGTGAAGCAAGCTAGCAACTGCCTCTTCTGTAGAACCATTATTTTCAATTACAAGATTACTTACTGATGACAAATAAGTAAAATAAGGAAATTTTATACCTTTTCTATATTTTGATTGATAAAAACTGTAAGAAAAATCTAGAGCTTTTTTATAAGTTAAAATATTAAAATTATTCTTTTTAGGCATATGGTGATAATAATTAATATCAATAAATTATGAATTTTAAAGTTTTAATTTAAATTATTTAATTCATCTATGTGAGTTATTGAAGCTTTAGCGTTTCCATCAAGGTTATATCCACCCTCTAAAATAGATAAAATTCTATTTTCACAATAACGTTCTGAAAGATTTTTTATTATTTTAGTTAATTTTCTAAAACAGTCATCACTTAAATCGAAACATCCTAAAGTATCATTTTTTCTGCTATCAAAACCTGCTGAAATTAAAATAAAATCTGGCTTAAATTTATGTACCTTAGGAATAAGTATTTGATTAAACACTTTTATAATTTGTTCGTCTTTTGTTTTACATGGCAAATGAACATTAATATTGAACCCAAAACCCTCTCCATTTCCTTGACGTTTTGGGGAACCGGTTCCAGGATAAGCAAACTGATCATGAGTTGAAAAAAAAAGAACAGATGGATCATTGTAAAAAAAATGTTCTGTTGAGTTTCCATGATGATAATCCCAATCAACAATAAGAATTTTTTTTAATTTATATTTTTTTTGAATATATTTAGCTGTTATTGCTACATGATTATAATAACAAAACCCTTCATCCTTTCCAGTATTAAGTGCGTGGTGTCCTGGAGGTCTTACTGCACAAAAAATATTTTTAGATTCTTTTTTAATTATTTTATCAACCCCAGTTAAACAAACTTTTACTGCATATCTAGAAACTTTTTCTGCTAAAGTATGGAATTTTTTTAAGGAGTTGATGTGGTTTTCGGAATGAATTTCTCTTATCCATTTTTGACTATCTCTATTTGTATCTATAATCTCAAGCAAATCAGAGTTTTTACTTTTTTTTAAATTATTTAGAATATATTTGATTCTAGCTGGCCTTTCTGGATGATCGGGGGAAATTATATGTTCAAAGAAAATTAAGTTAGTTAAAACTTTAGTATTTTTAAGATCGGTGGCCTTTAAGCTGAACTTTATAAAAGGAAATAAGAACAAATTTAACAAAGAAAATTTTATAAATCTTCTTTTTTGGGTAAACATATCTAATCTACCTTAATATATTTTTAACAGAACTATATATCTTCTGATGTGCTTGATTCATAAGACTTTCAAAAGCTATATTACTAATCTTTGATGCACCTTTAACTACATTACAATTAAAATAAACATTTTTTTCCCATGACTGTTCAGAACTAATCATATTTTTTATAATTTTGTTGTTACCTTCAACAATAAAATTTGAGGTTAATGAAACATTTAACTTCCCTGTATTTCTAATTGTATTAAATTCTAAATGAAAAAAGTTTTCTTTAAAATTTATAAATGAATTAAACTTTTTATTTTCTAGTTCTTTACTTGACAATTTTCTGTCGACAAAAACTATGTCATCAAACATTGATTTTAATAATTTTTTGTAAGAGTTCTTAAATAACTTTTGAAAATTATATTTAAGTTGCCAAGATTCACAATCTTCGGATTTGATCTCTTTTTTTATCTTAAAACTTTCTGGTGATAAAAAAATAGCATGTTTATTTTCAATCTTGACGATATTTTTAGGAAGATTTACAAAAATATTTAGTTTATCGTTAGTACTTGAGCATGAAGTAAGGAAGATAAGTACTGCTAAAGAAATTAGTAAATTCATCAATAAATAATAAAGATTAAAGAACAATCCATCAATCAGATAATAGAAATGGTGACTATTAAGTCACCATTTCTCAAATAATAAAATATTTTAAAATTAAATTTAGTTTTTTTTGGATTTTTTGTAACCCCATCTATTTTCAGCCAAATCCCAAACTCTTTTTGTTTGTTTCGGAATTTTAACTAATAAACTATTAAATTTAATTAAGGTTTTGGTTAATAACATACTTTTCACTCCTTTAGTTGATAAGTTAATAAGCATGTACTTTTGACGCATGTACTATGCGCCACTTTTTAACCATGTGGATGGTATAAAGATCATAACTATTATTTTTAAATATACAATTAAAAATTTTTATAGAATTTTTGATTATTTGGTTAATAATATAATTATGGAATATAGAGAAAAAGAAAGTATTCATCAAGAGTTTGAAAGATTTATGAGAGATGAAATGGATGATTTAGAAAAAAAAAAATATATTAAAAGTGATAATTATAGAACAATGCTAAATTTACTAACCAAAACCCTCGGAAATCTGAAAAATTAATTATTATATGAGAAAAAAAATTTTTTTAATTTTTCTTTTATTGATAATTATAATTTTTTCAATTCAGCTTTTATTTTATTTAAAGAAAAAATTTAATGTGAATATAGAAGTAGATTCATACAAAGATGAATCACATTATAATGAAAAAAAAAAATATTTAGTAGAATGTAAATTATTTAATGAAATAATTGATAGAAAAATAATTGATAATGAAAGGCAATGTTATTATTCATGCTCAGAGGAAGACAATGTGAGGGTTGATACAAGCATTAGCTTTCCATGTCAGCCTTTTATACTAGAAGAAAGATAAGTATGAAATTAATATTATTTGTAAGTTTATTGTTTATTTTTAATTTTTTAAGAGCCGGAGAAATAGATGGAAGAGGCGTGGTTTGTAACATTTATGGCGACACAATTGGCTATTTTTTTGAAAGTGATAGAACTCACGAGTATAAATTGACCGGTGGTAATCAAAAACTTGAACTTACAAAAAAAGATATTGGTAAATATTTTACAAACGAAAATTATATCTATTTTGGTGACGTAAAAATTGACAGAAAAAACTTAAAATACCAGAAATATTCATCTTTTCGAGGTGATTGTAAAGCTTTTAAAAACCTAGATGAATTTAAAAAAGGGTTTGATATTGAGTCATTGACAGAGGGAAATAAAATATAATTTAAGATAAAATACTAAAATTAAATCACTATTTAACGGTATTTTATAACTTATTATGTGGTAGAATTGTAGTTTTTAATTAAAATAAAAATAAAAAATATTATTAAATAATTAAATGAAAAATATTGATTCAGAAAGTTTAAATTCTTCATTATCTCAAAAAATTGACAGTTTGATTAATAGTGGTTTGAGTGGACAAGAAGCTATAACCGAATCCTTATTATCAATATCTGATAGTTTGGCTGATTTAGGGCTATCAGAGGACGTAATTAATTCTATAAAAACATCATCATCATCAATATTTGAACAATCTCTAACTGATGGTCTTACGGTTCATGAGGCTATTAATATAGTTCTTAAAAACATTAAAGAAACTCTAGAAAATCATAACTCTTCTGAAAACATTGATAATTCAGCTGATTATAATCTTAATTTTGTAGATCCACTAAATTCCGAAGGTGCTAAATTAATAGATGAAGGAATAAGCCAAGGTCTTAGTGTTGAAGATGCAATTAAAAACGCAAATTTAAAATTATTCCCAGATCAAAATATTCAAGGTCCTCAAGCAATTTCAGAATTAAAAGATATAAAAAATATTGAAAAAAAAACTGTAGAAAATAAAGAAAAAGACCTGGAGAACCAAGAGTTAAATATAATTGAAGCTGATATGGATGCTCAAGAATTAAATAATATTGCCAAAAGTAATTATGATGAGAACATTAGTAGTGAAAATTTAGATAAAGTGAACGAACAAGAAAAGTTGGAAGAACCAAACAAAGATGACGAAATAAGTTAGTATATATATTAAAAATTTTTAGCTCAGTTTACTGAATTCAACAAGATTATCAGAAAAGGTTGGGGCATTTCCCATATCTGCCAATTTAGCTGTACTAATGCTGTTCACCGTTCCACTCTGGTTTAATTGTCTCCAATAGCCTAAGGTAGCAACAACAATACCAGGAGAAACATCATCAGTTATTTTTGCCACCCCATTAAACGAACCACGGTCGTTGAAGACTTTTACTTTATCTCCATTACTTACGCTTCTATTTTTGGCATCCAGTTGATTGATTAAAACAAATTGTTCTCCCTGGACCTTCTGTTTGTCGTCCATGTTTGCATAACATGAATTAAGAAAAGCATGACTTTTGGGAGAAATAATATTTAACGGGTATTTTTTTGCTAATTCTGGGTTTGTTTTATGTGACTCATTTGGAGGTGTATAATCTGGTAATTCAGGAAGATCTTCTCCTGGTTGATAATCATCATACATTTGTCTAAATGGTCCAGCAACAAAGTTTTTAGCATCTTTTAATAAAAATTCACATTTACCAGACGCAGTAGGAAAATTTCCGTTTTTATGAGGTGCTCTGGTATCTTTACACCCAACATTTAATCTTGCAAAACCATTCTTTTTCAAATAATCCAAAGTTATACCTTCACTAGCAGGTGCAGCCCAATCAACATAATTCTCAAGACATTCTTCATCTGACCAAAGAAATTGCTCGTCTTTGTACCCCATAAGCTTAGCAAGTCTTCTAAATATTTCATAATTAGGAATTGCCTCGCCAGGTGGTTCAACACATTTTTCATTATAAGTTAAATAGAGGTGACCCCATGATAAAATCATATCTATGTGTTCAGCACCCATTGATGCTGGAAGTAATATGTCAGCATAAGATGCTGTATCTGAAATGAAATGTTCAGCAGATACAAGAAACAAGTCATCTCTTTCAAGACCTTTAATGATTTTCTCAGTTTCAGGCGCTTGAGTTACAGGGTTTGCATTCCAACACATCATTGATTTTATGGGAATGTTTTTATCTAAGTTTTCACCAAGCAATGCTCTACCAATTTGCAAAGCGTTAACAACTCTTGTTCCTTTAGGAATCCAATCAGGCCTGCAGATTACATCAAATTTGTAAGGATGTTCCCAAACAGGAAACTGTGTTATACCTCCTCCAACATGCTTCCATGCTCCAGTCAAGGCGGGTATGCAAGTAACTGCTCTAATTGTTTGTCCCCCCCCATTGTGTCTTTCTAAAGCAACACCAATTCTAATTCCAACAGGTTGTTGAGTTGACATTTCACCTGCTAATTTTTCTATCTGATCAGCAGGAATTCCTGTTATTTCACTTGCCCAGGATGAATCTTTTCCCTGAACATGATTTTTTAGTTCATCGAAACCATTTGTGTGATTAGAAACATATTCATTATCAACCAAGTTGTTATTAATAATATAATTTAGGATTGAAACAGCTAACGCTCCATCAGTACCAGGTTTTGGACAAATATGCCAATCAGCTTCTTTTGCAGTTCTTGATTTATAAGAATCTATAA
>MDTB01142802.1_pt1 | contig 10566 bp, 8 predicted proteins | sample 811161 | NCBI WGS metagenome assembly MDTB01 (sample SAMN05326650, study PRJNA326480) | marine metagenome | isolation source: seawater | place: Mediterranean Sea | collected 2009
CCATACCTTTTAAACCAGGCCAATTTATTGTTTTTTTTAATAACTTACTTATATTGAATTTACCATTTTTGTTATTGGCTAAAGTACCTTTAGGTGCTCCTTTATCTCTGATAAAATTAGTTAAACTTCTGGTGTCAAGACCAGTTATGCCAACTATTTTATTTTTTTTCAACCAATTATCTAAATTATGAATAGATCTATAATTTGATGGACTTGTTATCTCTGAATTAAATATCACCCCTCGTGTCCAGACTTTATCAGACTCAATGTCTTCATTATTTGTGCCTACATTTCCTATGTGAGGAAATGTAAAGTTTATTATTTGTCCAGCGTAAGAAGGATCTGATATAATTTCCTGATATCCAGTTAGCGAAGTGTTAAAACAAATTTCCCCAGTAACATCGCCTTGATAACCTAAACCTAAACCCTTAAATATTGATTTGTTTTCAAGAATTAAAATAGCAGAGTTAAAATTAGAAAAATAAGAGGTCTTTTTTTTTCGTTTTAAGGTCAATTACAACTCATGAGTTAAAGGTTAATACAATAAAACTCTTTTTTCCGCAACATATCTAATGAAAAATTTGAAAAAAAATTTTTTTTTCTTTTGAAGAACTTTATCTTTAAAAGTAAATTTGAATTATGGCTATTAAAAACAAGATTGATTTAGACTACAAAAATTCGCTCAAATTAAAAGATAAAATAAAAATATCAACTTATAGGTTAATTTTATCTGGTATTAAAGATTTAGACATTACTAATAGATCTGGACCTCAAAAAAAAGAAACCGATGATGACGACATTAAAAAATTATTAAAAAAAATGATTAAGCAAAGAAACGAATCAATAGAAGTTTACAAAAAAAACAATAGAGATGATTTGCTTCAAATTGAAAAACAAGAGCAAGAAATCTTATCGAGTTATTTACCAAAACAAATAAACGAGGTAGAAACTAAAAAAATTTGTGTTGATGTAATTAACACTACTAAAGCATCATCTATTAAAGATATGGGCAAAGTTATGGGGGAATTAAAGAAAAATTATTCAGACACATTAGATTTTTCTTTAGCAGGAAAGGTTTTAAGAGAACTTTTAAATAAATAATAATTTATAATGAAATATCCAAAAGAATATCTTGAAGAAATTAAATCAAGATTAAAAGTTTCTACTGTCGTATCTAAATATTTGATAATAAAAAAAAAAGGTAAAGAGTTTGTTGGTTTGTCTCCTTTTAAAAATGAAAAAACACCCTCATTTACGATTAATGATGAAAAAGGTTTTTATCATTGTTTTAGCACAGGAGAACATGGAAATATTTTTGATTTTTTAATGAAAACGCAAAATTTAAAATTTGGTGAGGCAGTTAGGAGTTTAGCAAATCTTGCTGGTCTTCAACCTTACAGATTTTCTAAACAAGATGAGCAAAGAGAAAAAGATTGGAACATTTATACTGAAATATATTCAACTTATATTGAAAGTAACAAAAAAAATATAGTTTCAAAAAATTATCAAAATAAAAAGGTTTTGGATTATTTAAAAAAAAGAAATCTAGATAATAAAGTTGCTGAAGAATTTAGTTTAGCTTATGTACCATTTGAGTCTAAATCATTTTTAAATTTGAAGAGTCAATTTGATAAAAAAAGTTTAGAAGACTCAGGCCTATTTTATTTAGACGAAAGAAAAAATGAATATGTTGACAGATTTAGAGGAAGACTAATTTTTCCTATTTATTCTCTAACAGGTAAACCAATAGCCATTGGAGGACGCATAATCGAAAAAAATAAAAAATTAGCAAAATATATTAACTCTCCAGAAACAAATTTTTTTAAAAAAGGAAACAATCTTTATAATTTAAATAAAGCTAGAAAAGTTTCTAACAAAAATAATGAAGTATATTTAGTTGAAGGCTATATGGACGTTATAAGCCTATATAACAATCAGATATTTAATTGTGTTGCAAATCTTGGTACCGCACTTACAAGCAGACAACTTCTATCACTAGGACAATTTTTTACTGAGATTACAATTTGTTTTGATGGAGATGATAGTGGCTTCAAAGCGGCTTTAAGAGCAGCTCAAAATTCTTTAAAATTTTTAGAGCCTGAAAAACAAATTTCATTTTTATTTTTGCCTAACGGAGAAGATCCTGATAGTTTTATAAAGAGCAAAGGTAGAGAATATTTCTTAAAATATTCTGATGATAATAAAATACAAATACATAGATTTATTTTTAATCATTACATAAACAATTCCAAAAAAACGCCAACCGAACTTGCAATGATTGAAAAAAAATTGACAAATCTAGCTAATTCTATTGTTGATAATATTGTTAAAAAATATGTTCTAGGTTTTTTTTTAGATCAATTATCAAATTTTCTTCCCTCTAAAATTAATTTTAATCAAAAAAATTATAAACCTAAAAATGTAAAATCATTGGAAATAACAAAAAATATTTATAAGGAATCGCAAAAGTTTAATTCTATTGAAATTAAGGAGTTCTCTTTATTGTACATAATTTTAAATAATTTAGATTTTTTTTTTCACCGTTTAGATCTATTCCACGAATTGTTATTTTTTTCAAAAGAGAATAAAATTCTTTTTCAATTAATTGAGCAATCATTAAAAAATGGCAATTTCAATAACATCATTATTGATGAAAAATTTTTAAATAACATAAATAAATTTGCAACTGTTAAACATATCGTAAAAAAAGATGATGAAAACCACTCAAAAGTACTAGAAATTTTCGAAGACATTAAAAAAGATTTAAAAACACATAGCCTTGAGTTGAGAATACAAGAGTTAGAATCAAAATTTGCAGAAGATTTTAATCAAAACACTTTTGATGAAATTAGAAGGCTTAAAAAAGAGCAAAATATTAATTAAATAAAGACAAAAAAATATAGATTTTTTTAAAATTGTCTTTATATAAGTGTTTTCTAAATTTTAAACTGTGGAAAGAATTATTACAAAATCATTTGCAAGACTCATGGGCAGAGGTGTCCATAGAGGTTTTATTACCTACGAGGAATTAAGTAAATCTTTAGGTAAAAGAAACTTATCAGATCAAAATCTCTCTCAAGCTTTTCTACATATATTGGATGAAAAAATTTCACTCGTGGAAAAAAAATCAGATTTTAAAGCTATAAAAAAAAGAGACAATCAAAATAAAGAGGAAAGTAAAAGCTTAGAAAAAAGTGATGATCCAATACGTATGTATTTAAGAGAGATGGGGGGTGTTGAGTTACTATCAAGAGAAGGAGAAATTGCAATCGCTAAACGAATTGAAGCTGGAAAGGATGTAATGTTGAATGCACTATCTCAAAGCCCAATGACAGCTCAGCAATTTTATGAATGGAATGAAAAACTTCAAAAAGATGAAATAATGGTTCGAGAAATTATAGATATCGATACAAATTACATGGAAGATGAAAATTCATCACAAGGATTAAAAAATAAAAAAAACAAAAGTGAGCCGCAAACAAATAAAGAAAATACAGAAGTTGAAAAAAAAGAAAATAACAATGCTGACGATGAAGACGAATTTAATCCAACTTTGGCAGCGATGGAAAGTGAAATTAAACCTAAGGTTTTGGAGACAGTAAACAATTTAACAAAAAATTATTATAAATTGACAAAACAACAGAAAGAGAAACTTAATTGCATTTTAAATAGTATTAAATACTCACCAGCTAAAGAAAAAAACTATCAAAAACTTGTCAATGAAATTTTGGAAAGTATAAAAACACTTCAACTATCTCCATCGGTTTTAGAAAATTTAGTCCAAAAACATTATATTGAAAATAAAAAAATAATTTCATTAGAAGGAAATTTGTTAAGACTAGCTATGAATGATAAGATTTCGAGAGATGAATTTATTAAATTTTATATTGGCAACGAAATTAATCCAAATTTAAAAAATTTCTTAACATCAAATACTGTTTGGAAAAATTTCTTTAATAAAAACAAAAATGAATTTAAAAATATAAGAGATAGGTTAATAGAAATAAGCCATAAACTTGGAATTAGTGTAACAGATTTCAAAAAGTTAGTAAGCAGGATTCAAAAAGGTGAAAAAGAATCCCGTATAGCAAAAAAAGAAATGGTTGAAGCAAACTTAAGATTAGTAATTTCAATAGCAAAAAAATATACTAATCGAGGTTTACAATTTCTAGATTTAATACAAGAAGGTAATATTGGATTAATGAAAGCAGTAGATAAATTTGAGTACAGACGAGGCTATAAATTTTCTACTTATGCAACCTGGTGGATACGACAGGCAATCACAAGGTCTATTGCAGATCAAGCAAGAACTATAAGAATTCCTGTGCATATGATTGAAACAATAAATAAAATTGTCAGAACTCAAAGATTAATTTTAAGCGAATTTGGAAGAGAGGCCACCCCAGAAGAACTTGCAAAAAAATTAAGAATGCCGTTGGAAAAAGTTAGAAAAGTTTTAAAAATTTCAAAAGAGCCTGTCTCATTAGAAAAACCCGTTGGTGATGAAGAGGATAGTAATTTAGGAGATTTTATTGAAGATACGAAAGCATTAGCACCATTGGAACAAGCAATTAAATCAAATCTTAGCGAGGCAACCACAAAAATTCTGTCAACATTAACTCCAAGAGAAGAGAGAGTTTTAAGAATGAGATTTGGAGTGGGAATGAACACAGATCATACATTAGAAGAAGTTGGCTTACAATTTTCTGTAACTCGAGAGAGGATTAGACAAATTGAAGCTAAAGCTTTAAGAAAACTTAAGCATCCCAGTAGGTCCAAGCAATTAAAAAGTTTTTTAGAAAGTTGATTTTTTACATTTTTAATTAATGGTTTTGGTAAGTGTAATAATTCCATATTATAAAAAAAAAAAACATATTTTTAATTCTATTGAATCTGTTTTGAATCAAACTTATAAAAATTTAGAAATAATTATTGTTTATGATGATGAAAATAAAAGAGATTTAAATTTTCTTCAAGAAATACAAAAAAAAGATAAAAGAATATTAATTATCAAAAATACAAAAACAATGGGAGCGGGTGAGTCAAGGAATATTGGTATCAATAATTCAAAAGGTAAATATATAGCGTTTTTGGATGCTGACGATATTTGGGAAAATAACAAATTAAATAGACAAATAAATTTCATGGAGACCAATAATTATGAAATAACACACACTTCGTACTCTATTATTGATGAATATCAGATGATTATAGGCAAAAGGATAGCTAGAAATTTTCTTAAATTAAAAGACTTGTTAAAGTCATGTGATATTGGGACCTCTACAGTTATTATCAAAAAAAGTTTAATTGACGATAGCATCAAATTTGCTTCTTTAAAAACGAAAGAAGATTTTGTCTTATGGCTTAAACTGTTAGAAAAAAATATTAAAATTTATGGCTTAGACGAAATATTAACTCTATGGACAAAATCTGATAACTCTTTATCTGCCTCAACATTTCAAAAATTAATTGATGGATTTAGAGTTTATAATAAATATATGAATTTTAATTATTTTAAATCTATATACTATTTACTATGCTTAAGTATCAATTTTCTATTGAAAAAATAAATGTATTTTTTTTTAACATATTCATTTTTTGTAATTTTATTAAGTATTTTTTTTAAAAAAAAAAAAATATTCTTAAATTATACCGGAGATAATCATCAATTTTTTTCAAACCAAAAAAATATACCTTTAGTCGGTGGAATTTTTTTAATTTTACCGATAATTTTAGTTAATTATCAAAATATTATATATAGTATTTTATTAATCTTAATTTTTTTACTCGGGTTTTTGTCAGATCAAAAAATATTAAATTCCGCAAAAAAAAGATTTTTGTTCCAAATCGCCCTGGTTTTTTCATCTGTGATTTTACTAGATTTGGAAATTCTTTCCTCAAAATTATTTTTTTTTGATTACCTGTTAAAAAACTCTGTATTCAATATTTTTTTTACCTCTTTTTGTTTATTAATATTAATAAATGGATCAAATTTTATAGATGGTTTAAATGGGTTATTATTATCGTACATGACTTTTGTTATTCTTGTTTTGTTAAAGTTGGGACTATTAAACGAACTTTTCATCAAGGAAGATTTAATAAGTTATTTAATATTTCTTCTTGTAATTATAATTTTTCTAAACTTATGTAATTATTTAATGTTAGGCGATGCAGGTGCATATATCCTCAGTTTTTTTGTAGGATATTTAATTATAAAATGTCATTTATCAAATCCGAACATTTCTCCTTACTTTTACATTACTCTTTTATGGTATCCATGTTTTGAAAATTTATTTTCAATAATTCGAAAATTAACGATAAAGTTATCCCCTTTAACACCCGATAATAATCACTTGCATCAACTGATTTATGCAACATTAAAAAAAAAAAAAATTAAAAGTCAATTAATTTCAAATAATGTTAGTAGTTTATTTATTTCTATTGTTAACTTCATCATAATTTTAATAAGTTGTATTAATCCATATAGTACCTATTATCAGATTAAACTTATAATTATTTCCATATTTCTTTATTCATTAATATTCGTATTAATTAAAAAAAGACTTTAAGACAATTTATCAGAAGATTTAACCAGATGATCTAAATACTTACGATAGTCTAAGATATGTGATATTGATATAATAGCTATGAAAATTGACTTTATTATTCTTTTTTTTTTTATTTTTCATCTATTGTTTCCACTTTTGGATATGGATCATACCTCCAGAAAATAATTAACATCCCTTTTAATAAAAAATGTTTGGGATATTCAGGTTTAATTGGTTTTTTCTTTTTAACTATATATTCCTATTTTTCTAATTTTTTTTATGATCACAATGTTTACCATAATTTAATTATTTTAATTTTTGGTTTATATTTATTTTATTTAAAAAATCTTGAGAAACTATTTTCAAAAAAAAATATTAAAATTATAATTTTTATATTCTTGTTTATATTTTTGTCTTTTTTGATTTTTAAATCACATGACGATTTTCCGTATTACCATTTTCCTTATACTTATTATTTAACACAAAATTCCTCTTTCATAGGAGTTGGACAGTTTAATCATGGTTTTCGAACTCCATCATCATTATTTTATTTTAATTCTTTGTTTTATTTGCCTATTATAAAATTTCACTTATTTCATATAGGATCAGCAATATTATATGGTTCCACAATTTATATATTTTTTTCAAATTTATTAGAAAGCATCCAAAAAAAAAAAATAAATTACTTTTATTATTACAATCTTCTTGTTTTAATTTTTATCATAGTATTTTTTTATAGATTAGCTGAGCATGGAACAGATAGATCAGCTCAAATATTAATTTTATTAATTATTACTGAAATATTTAAAATTTTTACAAAAAAAAGAATCTCACACTTCGAAATATCAAAAATATCAATTTTATTTGCAATTACAATTTCATTAAAAGCATTTTATTTTCTTTATGGTTTACTATTGTTGCCATTGTTATTTATTGTTTCAAAGAGAATTGGTTTTAATAATTTAATGAAGAAAGTTTTTATTAATAGGACTTTTTATTTCTCATTGTTATTACTAACTTTTGTATTAATTACTAATTTCTTCAATACTGGGTGTTTAATTTATCCTTTAACGAATAGTTGCTTCACTGATTTTGATTGGTCTATACAAACTAAAGAAATTGAGATGATGGCACTACATTATGAGGGTTGGTCAAAAGCTGGCAAAGGGCCAAATTTTGTTGTTGACGATATAAATAATTATGTAACTGACTTTAATTGGGTAAATAATTGGTTAAATAAATATTTTTTTTTTAAAGTATCTGATTTTCTTCTTGGTCTTGTAGTTTTAATAATTGTTCTTTTTGGAACTTTTTACTCAAAAATTACAATTAAAAAAACTTTAAATAAAGAAATTATCTACTTATACTTTACAATAATTATTTTATTAATAGAGTGGTTTATTAATCATCCAGCTTTAAGATATGGAGGTTATTCTTTAATAGCTCTCTCTTTTTTTATTCCATTTTCATTAGTATTAGAAAAATATGAAAATAATATTAACTCAATAAAAAAAAAAACTTTTATAATAATATTAATTACTATAACTATTTTTGGATTAAGAAATATCGACAGAATTATTAAGGAAAATAAAAAATATAATTATAATGTTTTTTTAAATCCTTATTATAAAGTTGATAGCACATACTTTAGAATACAAAAAAAAATTAATAAAATAACAATGAATTATAAAAATTGTCAAAAAGGTAAAGATGAATGTAACGATAATGATGAATTTTTTGTAAAATCAAAAAATGGCAAATATATTTTTGTAAGAAAAAAAGATAAATTTTAACAAATTTACAAAGGTTAAGAGCAATCTAAGAAACAATAAATTACTTATATAAACAATATTTTTTATTAATCTTTACTTTCTAAAAAATTGATTATATTAAAAAAATTATAGGTGAAAAAAAAAGCATTAATATTTGGACTTACCGGCCAAGATGGTTCATATCTTGCCGAACTTTTATTAAAAAAAAAATATATAGTGCATGGTGTAAAAAGAAGGTCATCATCAATTAACACTCAGAGAATAGATCATATTTATCAAGATCCCCATCAGAAATCTCGAAATTTTATTTTACACTACGGCGATATTACTGATTCAACTTCAGTGTCGAAAATTATTGAGCTAGTTAAACCAGATGAAATTTATAATCTTGCTGCTCAATCCCACGTTGCTGTTTCATTTGAAGTTCCAGAGTATACAGCAAATGCTGATGCTCTCGGTGCATTGAGAATTCTTGAGGCAATTAAGTTTCATAAATTGGAAAAAAAAACCAAATTTTATCAAGCTGGCACCTCAGAAATGTATGGGAAAGTTCAAGCAATTCCTCAAAATGAAAAAACTGATTTTTATCCCTTGAGTCCTTACGGTGTAGCTAAACTTTATGCACATTGGATCACAAAAAATTATAGAGAAGCTTATAAAATTTTTGGATCTAATGGAATATTATTTAATCACGAAAGCCCGAGAAGAGGGGAAACATTTGTTACTAAAAAAATAATTAGTGCTCTTGTAAAAATTAAAATGGGAAAACAAAGTAAACTTTTTCTTGGAAATTTGGATGCAAAAAGAGATTGGGGTCATGCAAGAGACTATGTTGAGGCGATGTGGAAAATTTTACAACAGAAGAAACCAGATGATTTCGTTATCGCAACTGGAAAACAGTATAGTATCAGACAGTTTATAAATTTTGTATCAAAAAAATTAAATATGAAAATAAAATGGTTAGGAAAAGGTATAAATGAGAAAGGATATGATCTGACTAGTAAAAAAAATATAATTTTTGTAGACAAGAATTATTTAAGACCATTAGATGTTAATACCTTATTAGGAAATGCTGCTAAAGCTAGAAAGCAACTTTCTTGGAAGCCTAAAACAAATATTCATCAGCTTATAGAGGAAATGATATCAGAGGAAGTGAATAACCTTAATGCTTAGTAAAAAAAGCAAAATTTTCATAGCTGGACATAATGGAATGGTAGGTTCGTCTATACATAGAAAACTAAAAAAAATAGGCTACAAAAATTTACTCATAGTCGATAAAAAAAAACTTAATTTACTAGACCAAAAAAAAGTTTATAGCTTCTTAACTAAAAATAAACCAAAGCTGGTAATTATAGCTGCAGCAAGAGTTGGGGGTATTGTGGCAAATTCCAAGTATAAAAATAAATTTTTGTATGAAAATTTACAAATACAAAATAATTTAATACATGGTTCGTACTTAGCTAGAATTAAAAATTTAATTTTTTTAGGATCAAGCTGTATTTACCCAAGAAACTGCAAACAACCAATGAAAGAAAAATATATTTTGACTGGAAAATTAGAAGAAACAAATGATGCATATGCTATAGCAAAAATTGCTGGCATCTATATGTGTGCAAATTACTCCAAAAATTATAATTTAAATTATAAAAGCTTAATGCCTCCTAACATGTATGGTCCAGGTGATAATTATGATTTAGAAAATTCTCATTTTTATCCTGCCTTAATAAATAAAATAACTAGGGCAAAAAGACTGAATAAGAAACATGTTATTTTATGGGGAACTGGAAAAGCAAAAAGAGAATTAATGTTTGTAGAAGATTTCGCAGATGCACTAATTTTTTTTATGAATAAAGATTTCAAAGAACCATTTTTAAATATAGGTATAGGTAAAAGTTATTCTATAAAATGGTATACTAAGTTCTTAATGAAAAAAATTGGAGTAAATTTAAAAATTAAGTTTGATAAATCTAAACCTGACGGAATGCCAGAAAAATGTTTAGACATTTCATTAGCAAAAAAATATGGCTGGAAACCAAAAAGCGATTTCCACAAGGGTTTTGATACTACTTTTAAAGATTATCTAAAAAATTATTAAAATCACTTAAAATTTAATATTTACAAGTCTATATATTTAAGTATAAAACCATTGCCTGGTGATTATTGCGAAGGTGTAATACCCGATCCCATTCCGAACTCGGAAGTCAAGCCCTTCTGCGCCGATGGTACTTTGTCTTAAGGCATGGGAG
>MDTB01172866.1_pt1 | contig 10566 bp, 14 predicted proteins | sample 811161 | NCBI WGS metagenome assembly MDTB01 (sample SAMN05326650, study PRJNA326480) | marine metagenome | isolation source: seawater | place: Mediterranean Sea | collected 2009
CAGTTACCCACTGCCATGGAGATTCGCCGTCGCCCCCCCAACCCCAAGGTTCGTGTTGCACATCTGGAGTACGCCGTTCCCCATGACGACGGGGAACCACGCCACATTCTCGAAAAGATCGTCTGGGAGAAGGACCGTGAAGTGGAGGCGGCCCGTCAACGGGTGCCGCTTGACACGTTGAAACAACAGATCGCCAAGTTGCCGGCGACGCGTGATTTTTCAGGGGCACTTCGCGGTTCGGAGATCAAGCCTGCTGTGATCGCGGAGGTGAAGAAAGCCAGCCCGAGCAAGGGGGTGATCCGTGAGGATTTCGACCCTGTGGCCATTGCCAAGGCCTATGCCGCTGGCGGGGCGAGCTGTCTGTCCGTGCTAACGGACAAGACCTTTTTTCAGGGCGGCTTCGATGTGCTGGTGGATGTTCGTCAGGCCGTGGATCTCCCTCTGCTCTGCAAGGAATTCATCCTCAGCCCGTATCAGCTGTTCCAAGCCAGAGCCGCTGGGGCCGATGCTGTTCTGCTGATTGCAGCGATCCTGACGGATCAGGATCTGCAGTACCTCCAGAAGGCAGCCATTGGGCTGGGATTGTCTGTACTGGTGGAGGTTCACGATGCTGAGGAGCTTGAGCGCATCCTGGCGATTGGTGGATTTGCTCTGATTGGAATCAACAACAGAGATCTCACCAACTTTGAAACCGATCTGGCCACCACGGAGCAGTTGATGAAGCTCCATGGGGATCGATTGGCCCAGAGCGGCGCTTTGATCGTCAGTGAATCAGGGCTGTTCAACCGTTCCGATCTCGATCGCGTCAAGGCGGCTGGCGCTGAAGCTGTGCTGGTCGGTGAAGCTCTGATGCGCCAGGAGGACATTCAGTCCGGGTTGGAGCAGTTGATCGGGGGTTGATGGTTGTGTTTCGGCCGTTTCAGATCAGTTGATTGACGCCGAGGAAGCGTTGGATCATTCCCCAGGAACCCAACGTCACCTTGATCCCCACAAGAACGTTGAGGACCGGCAACATGCCTCCGCTGAGCAGCTGGCCATAGACGCCCATCGGCAGCTGCAGTCCCTCCATGATCAGGCAGCTCAGAACGATGAACACCAAGACGGCTGATTCCTCCAAGACTCCGGCATGGAGCTGGCGGTATTGACGTTTGGCTTCATTCGAGCCGCCCACCAGCAGAACCAGGGCGATTGCTGTTCCACCCGCAACGCCCGCCGCGAACCCACCGCCTGGGCTGAGATGCCCCCGAAGGGCCAATTCCACTGCGATCAATCCGTTCAGAACGGCCGCGATCCTGAACTGCATCGTCACGGCAAGGTCATCGGACGTGCTGGGTTCTCCGGAGGAGCGCCTCTCCCGAATGAGTGCATGAACACCCAGTGAGGCCAGCGTGAACACGATCACCTCGCCGACGGTGTCGTACAAGCGCAGATCAAGGATGATCGGCGTGACCACATTCGGGACGCCACCCACGGGCACAAGGGCCTGGGCCGTCATCGGGCCAAGCGCGGCTTCGGAGAATTCCCCCGACAACACAGCGATCAGTTGGCCGGTGATCAGCAGCACCCCCAGAAGTGCTGCTCCACCACACAGCTTGCGCAGGTTCAGCAGCATCGGTGCAGAGCGATCGGTTGGCATCAGTGGTGGGCCTCTTCAGGAGGTAGAGGGCGTTGTGGATCCAGTTCAAGTCGCAGAACGGACACAGCATCGGGATCCAGTTTCTGCAGATGACTGAGCAGAGATGGATGCCGCATCAGCAGTGCACCATCGGGTTGCAGCACGGCATGGATCTGAAGCGGATCGTCCTGCAGCTCGTTCGGACCCAGAAGTTGAAGTTCAAGCCCGGTGGGCTGCAGCAATGTCGTGAGCTGGCGTTGCCGCTCTTCCGTCAGTAGCGCGTCGACGCTTTGCACCAAGCGGAAACGACCTGTGGATCGGATGGCCACCGCATAGAGGATGGTGGAGAGAATCGTGCCGACCAAGGCCTCGGTCATCGCTACATCGGCTGCGCCGTAGGCGGCGAACAGCAACGTGGCAAATCCACCCAGAGCGCTGCGCAGGGCCAGCGCCTTCCACGGATCTCTGGAGCGGACGACGGCCATCCCCACAAGAGGCAGCCCAAGCAGTGGTGGCAGAAGAACGGCATCACTGGTCATGTTGAGCTCTCCTCATCGGTGCTGTGCGGATCACTTGCTGCGGCGTGACCGAGCACCACGCTGAATGTGGTGTTCCAGAGCAGCAGGCAAAACAGACTGATCAGCAGCAGCGGCCATTCCCGATTGAGCCGCAACAGCAGGCCGACCACGATCAGAGCAGAACCGATCGTGTCTCCAACGGTGAGGGCGTGCAGGCGAAAGAAGATGGAGCGCTGGCTCAGAAGCGGAACCGTTGCCCAGAACCAGAACAACACTCCGATGCCGATCACAACATTGCTGATCGATTGCAGGGCGGATGTCATCGCTCCACTCCCGTGATCTTCGCCAGCAGCACCAGCCCGGCATCACCGGTGATCAGGTTGATCACGGCCACCAGACCGATCATCCAGTCATCGCGCAGAACGGACAGCACCAGCAGAACCAGGGTGAGCCGGATCGAGAGGCTGCCAAGGCATGCCAGACGCGTCTGGCGACAGGCGGTCATGGTCAGCGCCACCGTCACCAGCAGTGCCGCCACCTCCATCAATTCCAGCAGGACGTCAATGGTGCTCATCGGCTTGTCTCCACATGCAGCGTGATGCCCTCATCACTGCTGCTGAGCACCAGCGTTCTTGGCGTCAAGGCCAACAGAACCACCCAGGAGAACTGCAGCAGGGGATCCCGTGTGGTCCATGCTGGCCATGGCTCCTTCCTGATCACGCTGCGACTGCGAAATCCCTGGCTGACCATGGATGAGGCCTCGGCCATGGCCTGAAGCAGGGTTCTGGGGGTGGCTATCAACAGCGCGATGATTCCTTGGATCGGCACGCGCCTTGTGCTGATCGGTGGCATCAGAACGGCAACAAGCCCTCCGATCAGCAGATTCCCAGGGGAGAGAGACCGGGTGATCAGGATCCAGAAGATCAGGATCGAGAGGATCTGCGGTGGTTGGTAAAAACTGGCAGGGATTTTCATGGCATCGGAAGCAGAGATGGCAGTGGCGTGTTCACCACCAGCTGACAGATCACGACCGTGACACCCAGGGCCACGCTCACATCGCTGAAGCGCTCTAACTCGGGGGGAGACCAGGAACGCAACGGTTGTCGTAGCAACCGCTCGATCAGAATTCCCGTTCCAACAACCAACAGACTTTTGGCTGTGGTTGCAGCGCTAAGGCCGAGGCTCACACCCAGAAGACTCGGACCGATCACCAGCAGCGACACCAGCAACCAGGGAGCGAGGAGTTTGAGGGACCGGCCGGAGGATGGGCGCATGGTTTGCCACTGATCCGGCAGCAGTCGAGCCAGCACGACAGCTGTGCCGATTCCCAGCCATCCCACCAGACCCCCGAGCTGGTCGGGCAGTGCTTTGAGCAGCGCTGCTTTGGCGCCGTAGCCGATGAACAGCGGCATTCCCACCAAGGACAGGGAGGCCAGAAGCAGCACCGGACTCATTCCCGATCGCTCCGGTTGCGTCTGCAGGATCTGCATGTCCCGGCTGTGCATTTGGCCGGCACAAAGGAACAGTGCTGCCTTCGCCAGTCCGTGGGCCATGGCGTAGAGCCCAGCCACGGCTGGAGCCATGAGCACGTAGCCCATCTGTGACACGGTGCTCCAGGCCAGGAGTCGCTTCACATCCCGCTGCACCATTGCGGCAGCGGCACCGATCACGATGCTGAAAAGGCCAAGAATGGTCAGCTGGGTTGCAGCGATGGGATTCAGCTGCCCCAGTCGGGCCAGCGGCGCCGCCCCCGCTGTCACCACGATGCCGGACAGAAGGGCTGAGATGTCAGCCGATGCGGCGGCGTGGGTTTTTGGCAACCAGAACCCGGGCAGAAATGCCCCCGTCTTGATCAGCAAGCCGAGCGTCAGAAGGTTGATGGACAGTCCCGATGCATTCGCCGCTGCTGAGATGGCGAAATCCCCCTGATCGGCATAGATCACCAGGGTCCCGAGCAGGAAGATCAGCATCGCCAGATCGCCGAAGAGCAAATAGCGAAACGCGATCCACAGCGTGCTTGTGCGCTTGAGATCAACCACCAGCAGGAACGCGATGATCGAAATCAGCTCAATCGCGACGTAGATGCTGATCAGATCCGCCGCGAGATAAAGCGAGTTGAGGGCACCGTGGAGCAGAAGCAGCAGCGGTGTTTTCAGGTGATTGGCATGCTCCTCCCGGGTGTGGATGGCAACCGCCAGCGTCACCAGGGCGTTGGCGAAGATCAGGGGGATCTGCTCGCTCGCCAGACTGAGGGTCACCCCAGGTGACTCAACCAGATCGAGTGGGAGGCTGAGATCGCCAACGATCAACCAGACGGCGAGGCCAGCACTGAGGGCAGGAATGCAGAAGCGAAGCCAGCGGCCGGTGCTGGGCAGCAGGATCGCGACAAAGGCAGCAGCCAGCGGCAACAGCAACCAGGCCAGCAGAAGGGAAGGCGTCATTGCGACGTCTCGGCTTCGAAATCTTCGATGCGAAGCAGCGGATGCTGTTTCGCCATCTGTGAAAGCAGAGCAAGCGAGATCGCTTCCAAGGAAAAGCCGATCACGATGGCGGTGAGAATCACCGCCTGCGGGAACGGATCGGAGAAGGCGCGGCCGGCCGCATCCGCTTGGCTCAGCACGGGAGTGGCAACACCTGTTCGTGCGGCGATCAGCACGAACAAGGCAATCACTCCAGTGCCCGCCACGTCGATAGCGAACAGCTTTTGCAGGAGCTTGGAACTGAGGCAAAACGCCAGTGTTCCGATGAGACAGGTGATCACACCCACGGAGAGCGCGATCACGTCGAACGCGGAAACCATGGCGTTCTCGGTTTGGGTCTCAGGTTAGATCCGCGTCAGTGTGCTGTCAGGTGTCGTGCAGAATTCCCTTCTGTGCACGCCCGCCATGCTGATCTCTCTGCTGACGGGATTCGCCGCTGGCGCCGCACATGTGGTCGGTGGTGCCGATCATCTCGTGGCGATGGCGCCGTTCTCCATCGATCGCCCCTGGCGTGCGATTCGCTCCGGTTTGGCCTGGGGAGCCGGGCATTCCGTCGGAGTGGTTGTGCTGGCCCTGGTCGCACTCTTCGTCAAGGATCTGGCCCCTGTGGAGGCCATGTCGGCCTGGGCTGAATTCCTTGTCGGTCTGTCGTTGCTGGTCGTGGGCACGCTGGCTGTGCGCACAGCCTTTGGACTGGAGCTGCACACCCATGAGCATCGCCATGGTGGTGAGCCCCAGCATCGCCATTTGCATCTGCATGTCAGAGGTCAGCAGGATCACCGCCGCCATGCCCATGCCGCCTCAGGTCTTGGACTGCTGCATGGTCTGGCTGGTGCAAGTCATCTTTTGGCGGTGATCCCTGCGCTGGCCCTTCCGACTCACGGAGCGATCGCTTATCTCGTTGCCTATCTGGCCGGGTCGGTTGCAGCGATGTTGATCGTGGTGACGTCCCTGTCCCTGCTGTCGATGACCCGTGGGGCTCGGCTCCTGCCGTTGTTTGTTGGCGTCACCGGTGCCCTGTCCATCGCGACAGGAGCCATCTGGTTGCAAAAAACTTCTGCTGTGGTGTTCTAGTCGCGTTGATCTGGACTTCGGTGTGCAGGGGAGCTGCTGCGGTGTTCGTCAGCCCCCTAGCGCAACACGGCTGTGACAACACCGATCAGCTGTGAACGCTCCACCAACCCGAACTGACGGCTGTCGGTGCTCGCCGGGGGATTGTCGCCTCGTAGGTCCATCAATCCATCTCGACATCCAGCCAGACGTTTGATGATGCGTATCCCCGTTTGTTGTGGATGCCAACTCACAACAATGGTTCCGCAAGCTGGCAGGTCCTCGTCCGCGTTCACCGCTCGAACAAGCACATGGTCACCGGCGTTCAGGACAGGCTTCATTGAAAAGCCGTCAACACGCATGTGTTGACGGCGACGAAGGATGAACAGCAGCAGATCGCTCAGTTCAGCTGCTGGGAGATCCAGTTGGTTCAGGAGGCGGTGACCCAGGCATCGCTGCGGCCCTTGGACTGCCAGAACATGCCGTGAATCTTCTCAACTGCCGCCATCAGGGCCTCTGCCTTCTCCTGATCGATGTTCACTTTGCAGGCGCTGCAGAGCTTGGTCGCTTTCCAGAACGTGTCGTGCAGGTCGGGGAAGGTGGCGAGATGGTCCGGCTTGAAGTAATCGGTCCAGAGGATCAGAAGTTCCTTTTTGGTCTTCTGTGCCTCTTCCTCCTTGATGGCCACAAAGCGACCGAAGGTGTTGTTGAAGCTGGCCAGGGCCGCTGCATCCCCGGCAGCAGGAGCCTCGAGGGATTTCAGCTTCTTCGTCATCGACAGGACCGCCTCAGCAGCAACGCGAGCTGAAGCGGGGTCGTACACACCACAGGGACCATCGCAGTGAGCCTCTGCCACAGGGGCGGGCAGAGCACGGATAAGAGCTGTAAGAGCCGAGCGCAACATCAGAGGAACGGGGCGGAAAAGGCTTTCGCAGAGCCTAACTGGGGATCATTGGCGGACGTCGAGGAGCTCCACCTCGAAGATCAACGTTGCATTGGGGGGAATCACTCCACCAGCCCCACGCGTTCCATAGGCCAGGTCGGGTGGGATCACCAGCTTTCGCTTGCCTCCCACCTTCATTCCGGACACGCCCTCATCCCATCCTTTGATCACGCGTCCGGCTCCAAGGGGAAAGCTGAAGGGCCCGCGTCCGTAGCTGCTGTCGAATTCCTTGCCGTTCTCGAGCGTGCCGCGGTAATTGACCACGACGACCTGGCCGGGAGCCGCAATGGTGCCATCCCCCTCCTTGAGCTCCGTGATGCGCAGGCCGCTCGCCGTGAGTTGCGTGTCTGGCGTTTCAATGGGGCCTCCGAGGGCTGAGGCGTCGGCAGGCTGTTGTTCAGGGGCCATGGCGAAGAGGGTTGGGTTCGGATCGTCGGGGTCGAGTTCGAAGCTGGGCTTGCTTTGGCTGGAAACCGTCGCAGCTGTTGAAACGGAACTTCTGTTGATGGCCGGCTCAGGTGCTGCATCCACCGTTGAAGGAGCGATCAGCTGACTGACCAGGGCCAGGAGCAGACACAAGACGCAGACGGTGGAGCTGATCAGGATGTCGCGCACGGAGCGATTCATGGTTCCCGTGATTCTGACTTCCGGAGCTTCTGTTCCAAGCGATCGATCCTGCCCCGCAGTTCATCCATCTCGCGCTGGCTGGCGACACCGAGGTCCTGCATCAGATGGTCGCGGTTGCGCTCAAGATTTCGCTCCATCTGCTGCTCCAGCTCAGGTGTTTCCCCCCTCAGCGCTTTGAGGACGTCATCGACGAGGGCAGATGCCTGGTTTGGGTCCAATCGCCCGCTGCTGACCCATTGCTGGCTCACCCCGCGCAACCGGTCGGCGACGAGCGTTGTGGTTCCAAGACCGCGCAGCAGCAGCTGCTGAAGGGGGTTTGCAGCGTCCATGGGTCGATGTGTGAAGGCCGGAGGCCCCGGCCTGTGTGGGGAAAGTGTATGGGTAACGAAACGGCGTGAGGATCACTGAGTTGATGAATTCAAGGGGCGAAACTCGCTGAGTGATGGTGAATGAATTGATCTTGATTGTCTGATGTTTTGGTGATCGGATGGGTTGTTTTGCCTTCGGCCGGATATTGAGAACGGACAGGGTTTTTGAATGTCATCTTTTCAAAAAAGGGCTGGTTCTGTTGAGGTGTGATTGATGTGGTGTCGTGATTGTTCGATTGATGTTGTTGGAAATACCCTGGCGAAACCCTGGTTGCAGGCGTTGCCTCAGCGCACCATTCGATTGCGATCATTGGGAGGCAACAAGCGCCTAGAACGTGGCCACGCTGCGCGCCATCGTCGGCGGAGCACTCGCCGGGTTGGCTCCCGGGGAGTTCGGGCTTCTGCTGTTGATCCCGGCGCTGAGCCTGCTGTGGTCCGTTGCGGATCGTTCACGACTGAGTGCCCTCTGGGGACTTGTTGCTGTGCTCGTCAGTCATCGCTGGCTGCTGGCCCTGCATCCCCTCACCTGGATGGGCGTCCCAGAGCCATTGAGCTTGCCGATCGCCTTGATGATTTGGCTGGTCTGCGGTGGCTGCGGCGCCCTGCTGCTGGCCCTTTGGTCTGCCCTGGCCCGTCGGCTTCGCTTCAGGTGCTCTGGGGCGCGCACTGATCTTTCCACCCTGCTTGGGGTGGTGACGCTTTCGCTTGTCTGGGGGCTGGCGGAAGTGGTGCTCTCCTCCTCTCCTCTGTTCTGGATTGGGGTGGGGGGCACTCTGCTGCCGTTTGATCCCGCTTGGGCCGCTCTCGGGCGCTGGGTCGGAGCCGGAGGGCTGGCCGCTCTGCAGCTGCTGTTCAGTGCCTGGTTATGGGTGCTGCTCAAGGGTCCCAGGCCTTGGCGGTCTGCCGTGTTCTGGGCGCTCAGCCTGCTGGCCATTCATGGCATCGGTGCGGCCCTCCTGATCAACCCTCCACCTGGGCAGGGCACCCTCTCGTTGGCCGCCTGGCAACCGGTGGTCCCCACCCGTGAAAAGTTCAGTGCCGATCGGCAGCAGCGGCTGCCCGCAGCCGTTCGGAGGGCGATTGATCAAGCCGAAGCCCTGGAGGTTGCCGCGTTGGTGGCCCCGGAGGGAATGTTGCCCTCCACCTGGCCCGGGGCATTCCCGGATCAACAGCTCCCCCTGATCAGTGGCGGCTTCCGCTGGGACAAAGGCCAACAGCGCAGCAGTCTGCTGCTGATCAACGGGGAGGCACCCCGGGCGCGTCCCCTGTTGGACAAGCATCGTCTGGTTCCCCTGGGCGAGTCTTCACCTCCCCTTCCCGCGGGTCTGACGGCAGGCCTATCAGCCGTGGGTGGACTCCAGCCGGGCGAGGCCTCGAGGCTGATGCAGGGGTTCACCCCGGCGGGTGCCGCTGCCATCTGTTACGAGATCAGTGATGGTCGAGCCCTCGCTGACGCGGTTGATTCCGGCGCGAGCTGGTTGTTGACCATTGCCAATCTCGATCCCTACCCACCTCTTCTTCAAAGGCAGTTCCTGGCTCTGGCCCAGTTGCGGGCGATCGAAACCGGCCGTGATCTGCTCAGCGTTGCCAACACAGGCCCCACCGCCACCGTGGGCGCTGACGGTCGTGTGAACCTTCTGGTGGCTCCTGGTCGTGTGGGCATCGCCCGCGCTGAGCTTCAGCTGCGTGACGGTGCAACCGTTTATTCCCGTCTTGGTGATGTGCCCTTGATCCTGCTGCTGGCGGCGGCCCTCCTCGGAGTCGTCTGGCAGATGGGCCGCCCTCGGATCGAGAGCTGAGCGTCGCTGGATCTCCCGCGCTGCAGGATGGACCCTCTGTGGCAGCACTTCATGGAGATCATTCCGGCTATCGATCTGCTTGATGGAGCCTGCGTGCGGTTGCATCAGGGGGACTACGACCAGGTCACCCGGTTCAGTGAAGATCCAGTGGCCCAGGCGCTCAGTTGGCAGGAGCAGGGCGCCACACGGTTGCATCTTGTGGATCTCGATGGAGCCAAGCGCGGTGAACCGACGAATGACGGTGCCGTGAGGGCGATCACCAAGGCACTCCAGATTCCGGTCCAGCTCGGTGGCGGTGTGCGCTCAGCGGAACGTGCTGAAGAACTCCTGGACTGCGGATTGGATCGCATCATTCTCGGCACTGTGGCGATCGAGACGCCTCAACTCGTGTGTGATCTCGCTGAACGTCACCCAGGTCGGATCATCGTCGGCATCGACGCGAAGAACGGGCGTGTGGCCACCCGCGGCTGGATCGAGCAGAGCGATGTTCTCGCCACGGATCTGGCCCGCCGTTTCAGCGATGTCGGTATCGCGGCGATCATCACCACCGATATCGCCACGGATGGCACTCTCGCGGGCCCGAACCTCGATGCGCTGCGGCAGATGGCCGCGGCGAGCTCGGTGCCTGTGATCGCATCCGGAGGCATCGGCTGCATGGCAGATCTTCTTGCTTTGCTGCCGCTGGAGCCGTTGGGCGTTGATGCGGTGATTGTTGGTCGTGCTCTGTATGACGGGCGGGTTGATTTGGCTGAGTCGATTCAGGCCATCGGCGACGGTCGTCTGCAGGATGTGACTCTGATGAGCAGCGATCTGGCCTGAGCGAGATCCACAACACGCCTTAAGGTGTTGTTGTCAAATCCTGTTCTGTGGTATTGCGCTCCACATCTGAACATTCCCCAGGTCGACAGGCCACCGACCTTCAGGGTGTGTTTGAGCGCTGCCGTTCTCTTGGGATGCGGCTCAGCCGCCAACGGCGCATGGTTCTCGATCTGCTCTGGACGGAACGCAGCCATCTCAGTGCCAGGGACATCTTCGAAAAGCTCAATTCCAGAGGCAGAAGTATTGGCCATACATCCGTTTACCAGAACCTGGAAGCGCTCCAGTCCGCCGGGGTGATCGAATGCCTCGACAGAGCGAACGGAAGGCTGTACGGCTACCGCAGTGAC
>MDTB01192665.1_pt1 | contig 10566 bp, 9 predicted proteins | sample 811161 | NCBI WGS metagenome assembly MDTB01 (sample SAMN05326650, study PRJNA326480) | marine metagenome | isolation source: seawater | place: Mediterranean Sea | collected 2009
GAAAAGACGCTTTAGCCAGCACAAAAGTTTTTAAACAAAATGTTGAAGTTTTTAAAACACCTTCATGTGGGTGTTGTTATGGGTACGTCTTATTCCTAGAGGAAGAGAAGTATAAAGTAAAACAAACAGATATGAGAAGTCTTCATTTAATAAAACAAAAATATAACATACCGGTAGAAATGCAGTCTTGTCATACTACTATTATAGGAAAATATTTTATTGAAGGCCACGTTCCTCTCGAAGCTATAAATAAATTATTAAAAGAACAACCTGATATTGACGGCATTGCTTTGCCAGGAATGCCAATAGGGACACCTGGAATGCCGGGTGATAAAGATGAGCCTTATGTAATCTATCAACTTATTGATGGGAAATCTTCAGTATTCATGACAATATAAAGTTTATTACAAATCATGAAAACAATTAAAACATTCGTAATATTATTTTTGTTTGTGAGTTTTTCTTTTATTTCTCAAGCCAATCAAAGTGTAGAAGAAATTATTAAGGGTAGAAAAGCAATCTTTAGCGAAAATTATCAAACAGCAAAAAAAATATCGATATTATTAAAATCAAAAAAAATTGAAGAAGCAAAACCTTTGATGCAAAAAATGTCTGATAATTATAAAAAATTATTAGATTACTTTCCTGAGAATACTAAAGAAGGTTTTAAAACAGAAGCACTTCCAACTATTTGGGAAAATAAAGATGAGTTTAATGCTTTAATGCAAAAAGCATCCGACGATATGATTAAACTCGCAAAAGAGATTGATACCGCTGAGGATCTAAGAGCTGTCCAAAAGCAACTTATGTGGAGCAATTGTTCGTCTTGTCATAATAAGTTTAGAGCTGAACATTAAATGTATTCTCAAATTACCCCATTAGTACTTTTTGCTATAGCAGCTAGCTTTTCTCCAGGACCAAACAATATAGTAACTTCCTACACTTCATTTAATTTTGGTTTTAAAAAATCTATTCCAACCATGTTAGGTGTAGTGATTGGATGGATGACGTTAGTAATTATTTTACAAATGAGTTCAGGAGTTATTTTTAAGCAGTTTGAAAATTTACAAATAGCTATAAAAATATTTGGATCTATTTATCTAATTTATATGGCATACAAACTCTCTTTCTCTAAAAATATCTCGGGAAAATTTAGTCCCAAACCAGTAACATTTGTTAATACCTTTTTTTTTCAATTTATTAATCCTAAAGCCATAATCTACGCTCTACTTGCAATTTCAATGTTTGTTGATGTACAAAACAACTATTTAAGAGACTCACTTACATTAACAGCTGTTTTTTTCTTTGGAGCTGTTGGAAGTCAATTAACCTGGTGTTTAATAGGTAAATATTTGAGAAAATTTGCCACAAGTAAAAAATTTATTAAGAATTTTAATTATTCTATGTCTTTTTTGCTTATCGTTTGCGTTATTATGTTCTATGTATAGCCCATGAAATTTAATAGTAAAAATTCTTTTAAATCTCTTGATTCAATCACTTCATCTGGAAAAGTATATAAAATTTTTAACTTAAAAAATGCAGAGAAGAATGGTCTTGATGGTATTTCAAAATTACCGAAATCTCTTAAAGTATTGTTAGAAAATTTATTACGTTACGAGGATGGCATAACAGTTGATAAAAATCAGATCTTAGCGATCAAGAACTGGTTAAAAAATAAAAAATCTAATATAGAAATAGCTTACAGACCTGCTAGAACTTTATTGCAGGATTATACAGGTATTCCTGCGATAGCAGATTTGGCAGCTATGCGTGATGCAGTTAAGTCTAAAAATAAAGACCCAAATAAAATTAATCCACTATCCACAGTAGATTTGGTAATAGACCACTCTGTAATGGTCGATGATTACGCATCTGGCAAATCTTTTAATCAGAATGTTGAAAAAGAATTTTCAAGAAACGGAGAAAGATATGCTTTTCTTAAGTGGGGTCAAAAAGCTTTTGATAATTTTAGAGTTGTTCCTCCTGGAACAGGTATTTGTCATCAAGTTAATTTAGAGTATTTAGCTAAAGTAGTTTGGTCATCAAAAAGCGGTGATGACCTTTATGCTTATCCAGATACATTGGTAGGAACAGATAGCCATACAACAATGGTTAATGGATTATCCGTTTTAGGATGGGGCGTTGGTGGAATAGAAGCAGAAGCAGCTATGTTAGGTCAGCCAATATCAATGTTAATTCCAGAAGTTATTGGAGTTGAAATTACAGGTAAACTGCTTGAAGGATTAACAGCCACAGATTTAGTTTTAGCTATTGTGGAAATGTTAAGAAAAAAAGGAGTTGTGGGAAAATTTGTAGAATTTTACGGAGAAGGATTAAAAAATCTTACATTGGCAGACAGAGCCACCATAGCAAACATGGCACCAGAGTACGGTGCAACATGTGGTTTCTTCCCTGTAGATGAAGAAACTTTAAAATATTTGAGACTCTCTGGAAGAGACAAACAAACAATTGATCTTGTTGAAAAATATTCAAAAGAGCAAGGTCTTTGGTCAAGCGAAGGAATAGAATTTACAGATACTCTATCTTTAGATGTTAGTACTGTAGTTCCAAGTATATCTGGACCTAAACGACCACAAGATAAAGTCTTGCTTACAGAATCTTCGTCAGGTTTTGCTAAAGCATACAAAGAAAATACAAACAGGGAAAAACCCATTCAAGCAAACGTTGATGGAGCTAATTTTAAAATCAAAGATGGAGATATAGTAATAGCAGCTATTACTTCTTGCACTAACACTTCAAACCCAAGTGTAATGATTGGGGCAGGATTGCTTGCAAAAAAAGCTGTAGAGAGAGGTTTAAAAATTAAACCGTGGGTCAAAACCTCTTTGGCCCCTGGATCAAAAGTAGTTACAGATTATTTAAAAAAAGCAGGATTAAATAAATATTTAGATGAACTTGGTTTTAATCTAGTTGGTTATGGCTGCACTACTTGCATTGGAAATTCTGGTCCACTAAATAAAAATATTTCAGATGCAATTCATAAAGAAAATTTATACGCAGTTTCAGTATTGTCAGGAAATAGAAATTTTGAAGGAAGAATAAGCCCAGATGTTAAAGCTAATTATTTGGCGTCTCCGCCACTTGTAGTTGCCTTTGCTTTAGCTGGAAATATGAATTTTGATTTATATAAAACTCCTTTAGGCATAGATAAAGATGGAAAAGATGTTTTTTTAAAAGATATTTGGCCAAGCAACAAAGAAATTGAAGAAATAATGTTATCATCAATTAATGCAGACATGTTTATTGATCGTTATTCTAATGTTTCAGAGGGACCAAAAGAATGGAGCTCAATTAAAACTGTCGACAGTAGTATTTATGATTGGGAAGCAAATTCTACTTATGTTAAAAGACCTCCTTTTTTTGACAATCTTCCAGACAAACCAGAAGGTTTTAAAGAGATTAAAGATGCAAGAGTATTGCTTTTATTAGCTGACTCAGTTACGACTGATCACATCTCTCCTGCTGGAAATATTAAAAAAGATAGTCCTACTGGTGATTATTTTATGAAACACCAAGTTCAACAAAAAGATTTTAACTCATATGGCGCTCGTAGAGGTAACCACGAAGTAATGATGAGAGGCACTTTTGGCAATATTAAAATAAGAAATGAAATGGCTCCTGGAACAGAGGGTGGTTTTACAACATTGCAGCCTGATGGAAAAGTTATGAGTGTTTATGATGCTGCTATTGAATACAAAAAAAGAAATAATGATTTGGTCGTTATTGCTGGAAAAGAATATGGAACTGGTTCATCAAGAGATTGGGCTGCAAAAGGTACAAAATTACTTGGCATTAAAGCAGTATTAGCAGAGAGCTTTGAGAGAATTCATAGGTCCAATCTAGTTGGAATGGGCGTTCTTCCATTACAGTTTAAAGAGGGTTTTGATAGAAAGAAATTAAATATTACTGGAGCTGAATTGATTACAGTAGTTGATATTGATAAAGGCGTTAAACCAAGAGAGGAAGTATCTTGTGAAATAAAATATAAAGATGGTACAAGCAAAACTATTAAAGTTCTAAGTAGAATCGATACTGCGAATGAAATTGAGTACTATAAAAATGGTGGAATTCTTCAATATGTTTTACGTAACATGATAAATTAACCAATGAGAAATATTACAGTAAAAGTTCATCCCTCTTCAGCTAAACTAAAAAAACAAGACCAGCTTGCTTGGAAAATTGCTGAAATAGCAACAGACAAATCAAAACCTAGCGGAGAAGCTATTGAAATGATAATTAATAGAATTATAGATAACGCTTCAGTCGCAATAGCTTCCTTTAATAGAAGACCAGTAATTTCTGCAAGAGAAATGGCTTTGGCTCATCCTAGAAAAAATGGAGCAACTATTTTTGGTATTAATACAAAATTAAAATTTGATTGTGAATGGGCAGCTTGGGCTAATGGAACAGCTGTAAGAGAATTAGACTATCATGACACTTTTCTAGCCGAAGATTACTCACACCCAGGTGATAATATACCTCCTATTTTAGCAACAGCTCAGCAAATGGGATGTAATGGATCAGACTTAATCAAAGGAATATTAACAGGTTATGAGGTGCAAGTTAATCTAGTAAAAGGAATATGTTTGCACAAACATAAAATTGATCATATTGCTCACCTCGGGCCTAGTGTTGCAGCTGGTATAGGCACAATGTTAAATTTAAAAACTGACATTGTTTTTCAAGCAATACAGCAAGCATTACATGCCACAATATCAACAAGGCAATCTAGAAAAGGAGAAATATCAAGCTGGAAAGCTTTTGCTCCTTCACATGCAGGTAAATTAGCTATAGAGGCAGTTGACAGATGTATGAGAGGTGAAGGAGCTCCTAGCCCCATATATGAGGGGGAAGATAGTATTATTGCTTACGTTCTGGGCGGTAAATCAGTTGAATATGTTGTTCCACTTCCTGAAAAAAATGAGACGAAAAAAGCTATTTTAGAAACTTATACTAAAGAGCATTCTGCAGAATACCAATCCCAGGCATTAATAGATCTAGCGAGAAGTTTAAGAAAAAAAATTAAAGATATTTCAAAAATTTCAAAGGTTGAAATTTATACAAGTCATCATACTCATTATGTAATCGGAACAGGAGCTAATGACCCACAAAAAATGGATCCCAACGCTAGTCGAGAAACATTAGATCACTCTATTATGTATATTTTTGCAGTAGCATTGGAGGATGGTTTTTGGCATCATATTAAGTCTTATACCCCTCAAAGAGCTAGGAGATTAAGCACGTTAGATTTGTGGAAAAAAATAGTTACTTTTGAAGATCCGGAATGGACTCGAAAATATCATCATACAGACCCCAGACAAAAATGTTTTGGAGGCAGAGTTGTAATAAAAATGAGTGATGGTTCTGAAGTTACTGAAGAACTTGGAGTAGCAGACGCTCACCCAAGCGGAAGAAGACCTTTTGTTAGATCAGATTATATTAATAAATTTAAGTCTTTAACTGATGGAGTTATTACTTCGAAAGAGTCCAAAAAATTTCTTAATAATGTTCAAAATCTTAAAAAACTTAAATCAAAAGATATTAGAAACTTAAATATTGAGGTAAAAAAAGGCAATAAACCCAATAAAACAACAAAAAAAGCTATTTTTTAATTACTACTTTATTTTGAAATAGTGAAAAATTAAATACATAAGTGACAATTATACAACATTAAAAAGCTAATAAAATAAGGACTTTTTTAACCATAAGTTGAAAATTAAGTAAACAGCAGTTTATATTAGCATTTTTTACTAGCATAAATATAAAGTTTTCTCTAAGAGTCTCAGAATATTAGTATTCGAATAAAAATATAATAAATAAGGGAAGCATATGAAAAATATAAAAAACATGTTAGCTGTGCTAGTTGCAATAGCGGCACTAACAAATCCTTTATCAGCGTTTGAAGGCCTAAGTTTCGGTGGTGTGTATTCAATGGCTACATTTGATACATCAGGTTCTGAAACTGAAGGTGGAACAGCAAATACAAGTGATCAACACGAAAAAAATAGCACTAGTATTTCTAATGACGTTGATTACGCTTCATTCTTTGCAGAATATACATTCGCGCAAGGTTCTACAATTGGAATAGAAGTAATTCCAGGTGAAGCTGAATTAGGAGTAAGATCTAGAACAGAAACAGATACAGCAGATGACTCTGATGATGGAACGAACACAGCAAAAGCTGAAGTATCTGATCACATTACATTTTATGTTGAACCAACTTGGATGGCATCTGAGACATTAGGTTTCTACGTAAAAGGTGGTGTATCTAAAGTTGACATCAATACGCAAGAGTCTTTAGCAAGTGCATCTGAATATCCGAACGTAACGGTTTACGGACAGATGGTTGGTTTTGGTGCTAAGGCATACGCAGGTAACTGGTTTGCTAAACTAGAATATGTTGAAACTGATTACGGAGATATTACGATCACTTCAACAGCTGGTAACAGAAACACAGTACAAGCGTCACCAGATCAAGAAGCTACTAGAGTAGCTGTTGGTTACAACTTTTAAATTAAAAGTTTAATATTTAAAAATTTAAACCCGTCTAGAAATAGGCGGGTTTTTTTTTAATTTATTAAAAAGATCATTTGAACTTAACCAAGCATGTTCAGCCTTAGATCCTAAAAACCAATCAGCACACATGCCTAGATTATATTTTTTAATCCAATAACTTTTAAATTTAGTTTTTTTAAAGTTGTAAGAGTACTTCCACCCGTGGATACTTGAGGAAGTTAAATTTTTTCTTCTTATGCCTATAAGTTCTTCAAATCTTCTCAATATTTCATTAGATATTTTTGTTTTATTATTTTTATAAATGTTAATTTTTTTTTTAGCCCACTCGTGATTTGATTGAATTGTCCACAAATTGAGATTTGTTCTAAACCTTTTTTTACTATTTTCATTAGACGCAAATCCAAGAATATGATCGTTAAATTTAATGCTTCCTATTGGTAATTTTTTATATTTTTTAAATACAGCCATAACAGTTAAATTTGGCTCCATTTTAACTTTTAACTTTAAAATATTTTGATCTAAATAATCTTTAGCTAAAATTTTTAATTGTGGAAATGGACATGTAATTATAAGATTCTTAAAATAAAATTTTTCATTTTTATTTATATTTACTTCCCAACAATTCTTTTGAAATTTAATACTTGTAACGGCAGATAAATATCTCACTTTTAAATTTTTGATTAGATATTTACAAATATCATTATTGTTTTTTGAACCTATATATTTACTATTTTTTGCGTTTTTTGAAAAATTAAAATCAATGTGATTACTTTCCCATTTTTTTAAAACCCTTTTTTTTTTAAGTTTTAAAATAAAATTTTTATACTTGTCGTCTTCTGGAGAAATATACTGAAGCCCATGATCAAAATTGATATTGTTTTTATATCTCCTATTGGAAGCTCTGCCACCAAGACCTTTTGCTTTATCAAATATCTCAACTGTGTACTTTTTAGATAATAGATTTGCTATAGTGCACCCAGAGATACCGCTTCCGACAACACAAAAATCTTTCATATACTGAATAGATGTTCAAATCTTTCGTTTATGGTTAAGACTTCTAAATTTACTAAGCCACCAATCAATAGCTGTAGCGCAACTATTAAGATAACTATTATCCCAACATAACCTAACCAATGGTGATCTTTTATATATTTAGCAAAATAAGAAGCTAGAGTTCCTATCAACACCACAGAAAGCAATAAGCCAAAAATAAGTAAGGTTAAATTATCTTTAGCTGCTCCAGCAACTCCTAACACGTTATCCAAACTGATTATGGTATCTGCTACAAGAACTCTGTAAACACCTGTGCCAAAAGAAGTATTTTCTTGAGCCTTATAATTTGGTGATTTAATCCTTTTAGATGCAAAAAGATCTTGTCTTAAATTATTAATTACCCAAATTAATATTAAGCCACCAAATACTTTTACCCAAGCAATGGCTAACAACTCAGTAACAAAAAAAGCAAAAATTATTCTAAAAATAAAAGCAGCTGCAACACCAAGAGCTATAATTTTTTTTCTATTATCTGGCGCAAAGCCAGCAGCAACAAGACCTATAATAATCGCATTATCTGCAGCCATTACAATGTCTATGAAGATTATTTGTAATAATATTACGGATTGTTCAAGCATTTTTTATATAACTTATATTATTTTATTGTAATGGAATAAAGAATAAATTACTCCATACCTCACAAAATGCAAACAGTAAAGTATTCTAAGACTTATTTATTTAAATTATCGCTACCTATTTTTGTATCCAATTTAGGTATTCCTCTTGTTGGTATAGTTGACACTGGACTAATGGGACACCTTTCAAGCACAAAGTTTTTAGCAGCAACCAGTATATCCACAGCAGTTATAACAATGCTCTTTTGGAGTTTTGGTTTTTTAAGAATGAGCACTGTTGGGTTAGTAGCCCAAGAATATGGAAGAGATAATAACAAAGAAATTATATTAATATTGATTAGAAATATTATTTTAGCAATTTATATTGGTTTAATTTTATTATTAATACAAAAACCTTTACTCCAATTAATACAGTTTTTTTATAATAATTCATTTGAAACACAAAATTTAATCAATAAATATATTTCGATCCGTATTTATTCTGCTCCTGCAGAACTTCTTATTTATGTTTTGGTTGGCTTTTTTCTTGGATTACAAAAAACTCAAATTTCAAGCTTAATTATAATATTTTTTTCAATCATAAATATTCTTTTAAGTATTTTTTTTGTAGTTGATTTAGATTTAGAAATTTCTGGCGTTGCTTTAGGAACTTCTTTATCCGCTTATATTACTGTTTTAGTTTTTTTTATTTATACTTATTTTTTTGTATTAAGAAGATTAAAAATAATACCTAATTTTAATAAAATATTTCTTAAGAAAAAACTTCTTAAAATTTTTAGTATCAATTTTGATATTTTTATAAGAACAATATTACTAACATTTTCTTTTTTATGGATTACTTATAAAGGAGCAGAATTAGGGGAAGATTACTTAACAATGAATTCTATTTTGATGCAATTTATACTTCTATCTTCTTTTATTTTAGACTCTTATGCTTTTTCGACTGAGGCTGTAGTAGGCTACACAATAGGCAAGAAATCATACAAACCTTTTTTACTTGTTGTTTCAAATTCTTTTAAACTAAGTATTGTATCAGGTCTTATAATTTCTTTTATTTATCTAATTTTCTTTAAATTATTTGTCAATATTTTAACTGATATAGATTATTTAAGATTTATGACTTATCAATTTATAATTTGGGTAATAATTATTCCTCCTTTTGCTGCATTGGCTTACCAATTTGATGGTATATTTATTGGAGCCTCCCAGACTTCTGAAATAAGAAATAGTATGCTAATCTCAGTAACTGTATTTATTGTTTCTTCTATTTATATGATTAATTACTTTGATAACCATGGTTTATGGGCTTCTTTATTATTTTTTATGATTATTCGGGCAATTACACTAAACTTTTATTTTAATCAAATTGTTAAAAAATTTTAATGAGCATAATTTATAAAATACCTGGATATATTTTGGTTATGTTTGGAGGTTTTTGTTTGAGTTGGGGAGGATTTATCGTTAGATCTTTTGAAGATGCAAGTGTTTGGCAAATTCTATTCTTACGATCAATTTTTTTTCTTTTAGCTTTAGTTCTTTTTTTATTGGTCAACTATAAAAGCAAGACGATTCAAGTAATAAAAGACTCTGGTTCCCCTGCTATTTTTGGAGGGCTAGTTATGTCTTTAAGTTTTATATCTTTTGTTGTTGCTATGAGTAATACTACAGTAGCTAATGTCGTATTTATAATTAGTACTCAGTCATTATTTTTAGCAATATTTGGATATTTTTACTTAAAAGAAAAAATTTCATTAATAGGCTTTTTATCAATAACTCTGGCTATGACAGGAATTATAATCATGGTTGGGGACTCTATCTCCACGGGATTTTTATTTGGCAATTTAGTCGCTTTGGCCATTCCTATAAATTTTTCTATATTTGTTATGATAATTAGAAAAAATTCAAATTTAGATATGATCCCGGCAATTTTTTATTCGGGAGTTTTTAGCTGTATTTATGGATTTTTTCTATCAGAAAATTTTAGTTTTTCTAATCATGATATTTTTATGGGATTTTTATTAGGAGTTCCCCAATTAGCTTTAGGTTTTATTTGTATTACAATTGGGTCAAGAACTACTGCATCAGCAACAATAGGTTTATTGATGCTTTCAGAAACACTATTTGGACCTATTTGGGTTTGGCTATTTTTAAGTGAAATTCCACCTTTAAGTGTGTTTATAGGAGGATCTGTCATTATTTTAGCGTTAATTATAAAGAGTTTTGACAAAAGAAAATCAAGTGCAGCTTAATAATAATTGACATTTTATTTTATATAGAGGAAAGTCATATGTGTAACGGGAGAGACTAATTAATTTAGCGCCGAAGGAGCAACCACCCCGGAAACTCTCAGGCAAAAGGACCGTTATCGTAATAACTCTGGAAAGCAGGCTTAGGCCTCACC
>MDTB01222469.1_pt1 | contig 10566 bp, 9 predicted proteins | sample 811161 | NCBI WGS metagenome assembly MDTB01 (sample SAMN05326650, study PRJNA326480) | marine metagenome | isolation source: seawater | place: Mediterranean Sea | collected 2009
AAGCAAAAAACACAATATATTGTGAATTCTTTTAATTTTTTCACAATATGCTGTATAAATGGTGTTTATTCACTGTGAAGACAAAGTGAACAAATTGTGGATAAAATTATAATTTTGAGGTGTATATGCCAGTACTTATATCAATAGACCAAGGAACATCAAGCACCAGAACTGTTGCCTTTGATAGCGATCTAAATGTTGTTCATTCGGTGCAGCAAGAATATTCACTCAAGTATCCCAAAGATGGCTGGGTTGAGATTGAACCAGATAAATTAATATCCTCAGTATATAAGACATTTGATCCTGTCCTTGATTTCTGTCCAGAAATTTTAACCGTTGGCATAACAAATCAGCGAGAAACAACGTTGGTATGGGACGCAAAGACTGGAGATTGTATATACAACGCCATTGTATGGCAGGACAGAAGAACCGCAGGGCAATGTTTAGAGCTTAAAAAAGATGGATTGGAAGAGGTTGTAAAAAGCAAAACTGGACTTTTGCTTGATCCATATTTTTCATCAACAAAGATAAGTTGGATTTTAGACAATGTAAACGGCGCCCGAAAAAAAGCTGAAAATGGAGAATTGCGTTTTGGAACGGTTGATACATATTTACTTTGGCAATTATCTGATGGCAAAATTTTTAAGACAGATGTAACTAATGCATCTAGGACAAACTTATACAACATAAATACCAAATCTTGGGATGAAGAATTGCTGGATATTTTTAAGGTGCCTTCTTCAATGCTTCCAGAAGTTCATCATTCAGATGCTAATTTCGGAACGATATCAAGAAACAATAGAGAAATTAAGGTTACAGGTATCATTGGTGATCAGCAAAGCGCTTTAGTTGGACAAAGGTGCTATCAGCCGGGACAGATGAAAGTAACTTTTGGAACAGGCTGTTTTTTAATGGTTAATACAGGAAATTCATTTAAACAATCTAGTTCTGGCCTGCTAAATACAATTGGATATGGTATTTCTGGGGATACACCCTTTGCTCTTGAAGGCAGTATCTTTTCAGCAGGTACAGTAATTCAATGGTTAAGAGATAATATGAAGTTTTTTTCGGATTCCTCAGCAAGCTCAGATTTTCTTTCTGAAACAGGTAATTCTAATGATGTTATTTTTATTCCAGGATTTGCTGGAATTGGAGCCCCGCATTGGAATTCAAAAATTAGAGCTTCCTTTTACGGAATTACGCGAGATACAACTCAACATGACATGGTAACAGCTGCTTTCAACGCTTTAATCTACCAAGTAATAGATATTAAAGATGCCTTGAAAAAAGATGGAATAGAAATTAAAAACTTATCTATTGATGGAGGTATGGCTGTTAACAAAGTATTTTGCCAGCTTCTTGCTGACTATTTAGATCAAGATGTACATGTGCCGTCAAGCGTTGAATCAACAGCTATAGGCGCAGCAATCACAGCTGGGCTAGGGATAAAATTTTTTTCAATCGAAGAACTTCAAAAAAGGGACTCAGTAAGTACAAGCATCTACCAGCCTAGAAAAGAGGTTTTTGACCCAGAGGATTTAGTTAAGTGGAGAAAATTTCTTAGCGTACTTATGGACGCATATAATTGAAAAGATAATAATAACCGTTCAAAGCTACAAAAAATTTGCCTTATGAGCTATCAGCCTCTTTAAGAGGGTGTATTACTTTAGTGACTCGACATAAAATCACTTTTAATTCCGCTAACTATTTTTGTTTTATATTTAATGTAATAAAATAATGATTTCTATCGATCTATTGATTCAATAAATCCTTAAATATGTATAAATATAAAACCTTTAATAATATTGCAGCAGATGGAATTTCTATCCTAACCAATAATAAATTTAATGAGGTTTCAGAAAATCCCGATGGACTGTTGTTAAGAAGTCATAAACTTGCTGCGCAAGAACTTGAGGATAATCTTTTATGTATTGCACGAGCAGGTGCTGGGACAAATAACATACCTATCGAAGAGGCAACTAAAAAAGGAATTGTTGTTTTTAATACACCCGGCGCAAATGCTAATGCAGTAAAAGAACTTGTGATTTGTGGAATGCTTCTTTCCTCCAGAGGAATTATTGAAGGCATTGATTTTGCAAAGAATCTTAGTGGTCAAGATGCAGAGGCTCTTTCCAATGCAATGGAAGCTCAGAAAAAAACATTCGCAGGAAATGAGCTGACTGGAAAAACTCTTGGCATAGTTGGGTTAGGCGCTATTGGGTCAATGTTAGCTCAGGCTGCACAGACACTAGGAATGAATTTAATTGGATACGATCCTCATATATCTATCGAGGGAGCATGGAATTTGCCAAGAGAGGTTACAAAGGCTGAAACAATAGAAGAGCTTTTAAAAGAGTCTGATTATGTTTCTCTTCATGTTCCACTTGTTGAAGATACAAAAAATCTTATCAACGCTTCTAATTTAAAGCATTTTAAAACTGGATCTAAGCTCATCAACCTTTCTCGGGGAGGAATTGTTAATACAGATGATGTAATACACGAGCTAGAGAATGGTGCTTTAGGTAAGTTTGTTACCGATTTTCCGACACCTGAATTAGTCAAACGCTCGACTAATAAAAATGATGTAGTGCTTTTACCTCATTTGGGCGCTAGTACAAAAGAAGCAGAGGTAAATTGTGCGGTAATGGCAGCCAATCAGATGGTGAACTTTCTTGAAGATGGCACTATTATTAATTCAGTAAATTTTCCAAGGATTTCTCTTTCTAGGGGCACTGATTACCGCTTGGTAATAATTAACCAGAATGAACCAGGAATGATAAGTAAAATCACGGATTCAATTGCGGAGTTTGACATTAACATTGCTGAGATGACAAACAAGAGTAGAGATGGCATCGCAATAAACTTAATCGATTTAGAGAGCAAAGTTACAGAAGAACTCTTGGTAAAGTTAAGATCAGTCGAACATGTTGTGACGGCCAGAGTTCTAAATAAAGAAAATAATTGATTTAGACGTAATTTTCAATAAAACTTTTGTCAAAAGGGATTATTTCATCCTCTTTTCCATCTTGAACCTTATTTGCCCAGTCTGGGTCAGACAAAAGTGCTCTACCCAGAGCAATAAGATCGAATTCAGCTTTATTTAATTTTTCATGAAGTATGTTTAAATCAGTTGTTTGGGTTTGATGGTCGCCTGTGTAAAGTTTAATAAAATCTTTGTCTAAACCTACACTACCCACGCTAATGGTTGGAAGATTTGTTGCTGTTTTTGCAATACCAGCTAAATTCACTCCTGTTTGTTTAAACTCTCCTTCCCAAAAACGCCGATTGCTACAATGAATAAAGTCTGCACCTGCACCCTTTAGAATTTTAAAGAAATTATTTAACTCTTTTGGATCTTTCGTAATTTTTGCCTCATAGTCTTGTTGCTTCCATTGTGAAACTCTTATCCCTATCTTAAAACTATCAGTGGTTTTTCTTTGAGACTCCTCAAGAATTTCTTTTGCAAACCTTGATCTATTTTCAATATTGCCGCCGTATTCATCCGTTCGTAAATTAATTTGATCCCAAAAAAATTGATCCAGTAAATACCCATGTGCACCATGAACTTCTACTCCATCAAATCCAAGCTCCTCACAAATTTTTGCATCACATGCATAAATTTCAACAAGCTCTTTAATTTCATCCTTGGTCATCTCATGGGCTACTTTTTTTCCTGGTTTAACGTATCCAGATGGAGTAAATCCTGGAATTTCTGGATTAGGAGGCATGCCTGATTTTCTTATTCCACCAACGTGCCAAAGTTGACAAAATATAGATGAATTTTTTTTATGCACTGCATCAACTACTTTCTTCCACATCTTTTTTGATTCATCAGATTCTAGATTTGGACAATCTGGGTAACCGCTCGCAGCACGATGACTTACTTCTACACCCTCAGTAATAATAAGACCGACGCCACCTTGCGCTCTTTTCGAGTAATATATTGGAGCATAGTCTTTGGGGATTCCATTAGGCGATAAATTTCTTGTCATTGGAGCCATTACAACTCTATTTCTTAACCTTAACCCGCTCATATCAAACTCAGAAAAAAGATGATTTTTTTGATCGTTCATAAGAATTATTTATGCTTAATATAAGTAATGGTTATTCTAATTTATTTTTTTTTAAAAAAATACTTGCCCACAGCATTAAAGAGTGGTATTGAGGTGTCTTATATTGAAATAAATTTTTGTCTTAATTAAGCATAAAAACTATTTAAAATACTGATTTAAGGTTATTTTATAATTTATTGATTAGTTTTTGATCAATTTCGATGAAACCTTATCAAATCAGTCTAAAATATAAGAATACGAAGTTATCCCAAGCTTTATCCACAGTTTCTGTGGATAAATTTTGAGCACTTTTTAGAGAAAAAATTTTGAATATTTTGAACTTTCCTGATACTTGGCTAGACCCACTTGGCAAAGCATTTTGCAAGGAATTCTTGGAAGAAATTGAGGCTAAAATTTTCGAGATATCTCATCAATATTCTAAGATTTTTCCACCGACTTCTTGTATATTTCGCTCGCTAGAATTGGTTGATTTTAGAAATGCAAAAGTCTTAATTTTAGGCCAAGACCCTTATCATAAGTTTGGACAAGCAAATGGATTATGCTTTTCTGTAAATAAAGCAACCAAAATCCCACCTTCCTTGAAAAATATATATTCTGAATTAAAAAATGATTTAAATATCTTTAATTTCAAACATGGAGATTTAACTTTTTGGGCTGAGCAAAAAGTTTTATTGCTAAATTCTGTTTTAACAGTTGAAGAGTCTAGACCAAATTCACATAGAAGAATTGGCTGGGAGATATTTACGGATAAAATTATTTCTAGGCTGAGTGAAAGAGGAAATATGATTTTTGTCTTGTGGGGCAATGATGCTCAATCAAAAATTAGCCTAATTGATAATAGCAAGAATGAAATTTTAACTGCCCCCCATCCATCTCCACTTTCTGCATACAGAGGTTTTTTTGGCTGCAAGCACTTTTCTAAAATTAATAAAATTCTTGTCAAAAATGGCTTAAATGAAATTAACTGGGAATTAAAATAGTTATTTAATTAAAAAAACTTATCTTTTTTTCCAAGGCAGGATGAAAAATATCTTCCTTGATATTTATGGCTTTGACCTATAACTGTATATTTAGAAATTTCATTGACCCCAGAATGAATTATTAAGCGTGTTTCTTTTTTTGCCTTTCCAAGATATTCCATCCTTGCAATAATCTCTTGGCCTTTGAAACACCCCTTGGTAAAACTCACTCGAATTTTATCTTGTCCAAGCTCATGAGGTCTAAACTGCCCCTGATTTTCAATATTTATAAGGTGATCGCCCATAATCTTTCTATTTATGCTCCAATTATCCGAATTTATAGAATCTAAATTATGTTTAGGCTTTAAATTAATAATAATACTTAGTAAAAGCTCATCATTCTCAAGAATTACACATTCATTTGGCATTAGATGACCATCTTTTTTTCGCGAAATACCAGAAATCTTAGCCCCAAGATCTACGCATGCAACTTTATAAAATGGTAAGAATTTTGCTATTTCATTTAAAAAAACATCTTTTGAGCTGTTATTAATAATAATAAGCCACTTATCTACACTATAAATAATGTCAAAGTTACATAAAATGAAACCTTTCTCATCACATAATGAGGAGGCCTGACCTTCGGAATTGCTAACTAATGAGCAATCAGATGTAACCTGGCCTTGCAATAGTTTGAGGACAGAGTCAAAATCACCATCCAGATGAAGAGCAGACATGCCATCAAGATTGGCTACTCCATATTTTAAAAATTCAGAATTTAACAAATAACTAGATTAATAAGTTTTAATAAAGATATTATATTAGCTTACAAATATGAATACAGAAATTAATAAAACAAAATGGAAGTGTAGAAGAGGTCTCAGAGAATTAGACCTTTTATTTAGAAAGTATAGCGAAAATAGCCTTGAATCGCTTTCGAGAGAGGACTTTGAAATGTTTAACAGCATTTTAGACATCGATGATCAGCCGTTATACGATTTTATATTCAAAAATGAGTCTTTAAATAGCCCAGAAAAAGAATCTTTTATTTTAAAAAATATTAAAAAATTCTCAGATCATTGAAACTATTTCAAATCCCCTTTGTCCAAGCAACCGAGGAAAATCATGACCGTTAATAAAGGAGATGATATGTTGGTAAAGGAAATTCAGTCTGGAAATACCATGGCTTTTGAGGCTATGGTCTTGAAATATCAACCTAAGCTTATGTCCTCACTTGTTGGATATACAAAATCACATGATCAGGCTGAGGAATTATGTCAAAAAACTTTTATAAGAGTTTGGCAGAAAATTGACTCATTTCGAGGGGAAAGCGCTCTCTTCACCTGGATTTATAGAATAGGCATAAATTTAGCAAAAAATGAATTTATAAGCAGCCATTCAAAGAACTCAAAGATAACATACTCCTTGGATAATGATGTGCATGATTTTCCGCAAAATATCTCGCCAGAAAGTGAGTTAATTTCTTCAGAGTCTGAAAAAAAAATTATGAGTTTCATTCAAAGTCTTGATATTGATACAAAAACTGCCTTTTCATTAAGAGAGGCTGAGGGAAAAACGTATGATGAGATAGCAGAAATAATTAACTGCCCGATTGGGACAGTTAGATCGAGAATATTCAGAGCAAGACAATTGATAATAGAATTTATGACTAAGGAGAGTATTTAAAATGGAAAAAGATATAGAAAAGCTTTCTGCACTTTATGATGGAGAACTTGATGAAAAGGATTCGCGAGAGATACTACAAAAGATTAGCTTAGATGAAGAGCTAAAAAAAACTTTTAACAGGTTCGGAATTATCTCAGAATTAGCCCAAAAAAATTCACGGCAGCTGAAATCAAAAGTTAGCTTTATAAGTTATAGGAATAAAAAAATATATCCGTTGATCACTAATTTATTTACAGCTGCTGCAACTGTAATGGTTACATTGATAGCTATATATCAGTTAGACGACGATCGTTTTCAGGTATACAGGGACAGCTCTTTGCAACTTACAACGGCTATATCCAGTGAAGAAGCCAAAATTCAGCTTCTAAATGCTGATCAAAATATCATGGAGCACATGATACAAATCATGCAATCAAATCAATCTCAGAATTCTCAACAGGTATCCGAGAATTGGATTCCAGTAGGTTTTTCAGTTAATCCAAATAACCCTAACCAATTTTCAAATGGAAGAAATAACTTATTTTTTCATCTTGAAAACAAAAAACTTGGTATTAAAAAGGTAAAATACTATAAAGCAAACAATAACTGGATTTATTTGATTCCCTTGCAAGATGGTCGGCTGTTAACAGCGTATGGTGACGTACCTCCATCAGTAGCAGATACAATGATCCAATCAATTTATCAAAGGAAGTAATATGAATCTTTATAAAAAAAAGATTGTTCTTTTATTCGCTCTAGGATTTTCATCCTTTATTAGCGCAGGATTGCCTACTAATATATCAGAGTTAGTTGAAGCATCCGCTCCAGCTGTGGTCAATATAACTTCTCGTAAAGAAGTAAAAATGCAAAATTCATTAAGAGGTTTTGATGAATTTGAGAGATTTTTTGGAATTCCAAGGGGCCGAGGCTTCCCCCAACCTCAGCAGCCTGAAACAAGAGAAGCTGTATCTTACGGCTCCGGCTTCATTTTTAAAGAGGGCTATTTATTAACAAATTTTCATGTTGTTGATGAAGCAGAAGAAATAATAGTTTCTCTCAATGACAGAAGGGAGTTTTCAGCTGAAGTGGTTGGAATTGATCCTCTTTCAGACCTAGCTGTTTTAAAGATCAAAGGTAAAAATTTTCCACAAGTTTCTATTGGTGATAGTGAAAAACTAAAGGTTGGAGACTGGGTTGTTGCAATTGGATCCCCATTTTCTTTTGATTTCTCTGTTACGGCTGGAATTGTTAGCGCAAAAGGCAGAAGCATACAGAATCAGAACATAGGAAACTATGTCCCATTCATTCAGACTGACGTTGCCATTAATCCAGGTAACTCTGGTGGACCACTATTTGATTTAGATGGAAATGTAGTTGGTATTAATTCTCAAATATATTCACGAAGTGGAGGATATCAAGGTCTTGCATTTGCAATACCTATAGATGTTGCTATGGAAGTAGCCAATCAGATTATAGATGAAGGAAGCGTTGCTCGAGGATACCTTGGTGTCAGAGTGGGCGAAGTTGATAACGATCTTGCAGAAGCGTTGAGCATGGATAAACCATATGGTGCATTAATTACGGATGTTGAAAAAGGCGAATCTGGTGATAATGCAGGTCTTCAAGCAGGAGATGTAATAATTGAATTTAATGGAAAAGAAATTAAATTTGGCTCTGATTTACCTCATGTTGTTGGAAGAATCCAACCAAAAGCAAAGGCTAATGCAAAAGTTATTCGTGATGGAAAAAATGTAAACTTAAGATTTGTTCTAGGAGAATTACCTGCAGATGAAAGAACATTTGTACCCGCCAAAACAGAAATTTCTACTGATCCATTAGGCTTAAAAATAGAAGATCTTTCTGAAGAAAATTCTCGTCCAAGTGATCCTGAAAATGGAGTATTGATATTAAGAGTAAACAATGGGTCACCTGCTTATGGCAAGTTATCAAGAGGTGACATTATTACCGAAGTTATTTCAAAAGGTAAGCGTTATTCGATTGAGGATACTGAATCTTTTAAGGAATTAATTGAGCAATTTAAAGAAGGCGACAAATTAGCAATTGTTGGGCGTCGAGAGAATAATAGATTCTTTGTTGCAGTAACTGTCGAATAAATAACTTTTAAATGCACAAGAAAAGCTGATAACAGATCAGCTTTTCTTATAGAATAGTCAAGCATTTATTAGAAGATGAAAAATATTAGAAATTTCTCAATCATTGCCCATATTGATCATGGAAAATCTACCCTGTCTGATAGATTAATAGAATTCTGCGGGGGTCTTTCTCAAAGAGAAATGTCTGAGCAAATACTTGACTCGATGGATATAGAAAGAGAGCGCGGAATAACCATTAAAGCTCAAGCCGTAACTCTTGATTACGTGCGAGAAGGCGAAACTTACCAACTTAATTTTATAGATACACCTGGGCATGTAGATTTTTCATATGAGGTTTCTCGCTCGTTATCTGCATGTGAGGGCGCCTTATTGGTTGTTGATGGATCACAAGGCGTAGAGGCTCAGACATTAGCAAATTGCTATACTGCGGTCGATCAAAATCTTGAGGTTTTAGCGGTAATTAATAAAATTGATCTGCCGCAGTCAGATCCTGGTAGAGTGAAGCAAGAAATTGAGGATATGATTGGAATTGATTCAACGTCTGCTCCACTAGTAAGCGCTAAGACTGGTCAAGGCATCGAGGAACTCTTGAATCTTCTGGTTGATAAGATTCCATCACCCGATGGCAATCCAGATGGAAATTTTGAGGCTTTAATTATTGATTCTTGGTTTGATGCATACCTAGGAGTGATCTCTCTTATTAAGGTTATAAATGGCTCTATTAAAGAAGGCCAAAAAATAAAGGTTTATTCCACACAACAATCATATTTGGCTGATCAGATCGGAATTTTTTCTCCAAAAAAGGTTGCAAAAAAAGAATTAAATGTTGGCCAGGTTGGTTACTTGGTCGCTGGCATTAAAAATATTCAAGGAGCACCGGTTGGTGATACTATCTTGGATGCAAAGAATGATACATCTAAACCCTTGCCAGGCTTTCAAAGAGTTATGCCAAAAGTTTTTGCATCTTTGTTTACGGTTGACTCGGAAGAATATGAAAAATTTAGAGACGCTCTATCAAAACTAGTGTTAAACGATTCTGCTTTAATATATGAGCCCGAGGTATCTGACGCACTTGGTTTTGGTTTTAGATGTGGTTTTTTAGGAACACTACATTTGGAGGTTGTTCGAGAAAGACTTGAAAGAGAATATGATCTTAATCTAATTTCAACTGCTCCATCGGTGCAATATCAGGTTGTAAAGACAGATGGCGAGATTATTGATTGTGATAGCCCTTCGCAACTTCCTTTGCTGAGTAATGTAAGCGAAATTAGAGAGCCTTACGTTTTAGCAACTATTTTGACTCCAAAAGATTATGTAGGGAATGTAATTACATTGTGTACTCAAAAAAGGGGTACTCAAAAGGAAATGACATATTTTGGTAATCAGGTATCTATTGTTTTTGAAATGCCGCTGGCAGAAGTAATAATTGATTTTTTTGATCGATTGAAATCTACAACCAAAGGATATGCATCCATTGAATATAATATTACTGAGTTTAAAGTCTCTAATTTAATTAAATTAGATGTCTTGTTAAATAACGATATCGTGGATGCTTTATCTATTATTATTCATAAAGACTTTGCAATGACTCGCGGCAGAGAAGTGGCAAAAAATTTACAAAAACTTATTCCTCGACAAATGTTTGATATACCCATTCAGGTAGCACTGGGATCTAAGATTATTTCTCGTGAGACAGTCAAAGCTCTCAGAAAGAATGTTACTGCAAAATGTTATGGTGGAGATATATCTAGAAAA
>MDTB01005879.1_pt1 | contig 10565 bp, 9 predicted proteins | sample 811161 | NCBI WGS metagenome assembly MDTB01 (sample SAMN05326650, study PRJNA326480) | marine metagenome | isolation source: seawater | place: Mediterranean Sea | collected 2009
AGAAATTATAAATAATTATTTTCATATTTATTTAAATTTAAATCCCCAAGTAAAAATATATATAAAGTAAGATTTAATTAATAATAATTGTTGTCTTATTGAGTTATGTGATCCTCTTCCACGTATATGGACAACGGAGCCAAGTGGATAATGTACTGTGTTGCCAAAAAAACTAGATCTTCTTACAATATCAGCATCCTCAAAATGTAAAAAATATTTTTTTGAGAAGCCTCCTATCTTTGAATAAATTTCTGAAGGGAAAGACAAAAAACAACCAGAGAGAAACTCTGCATTAATAATATCTTTTTTATAATTAAAATATCTATTCTGATTATTATGCAAATATTTTTTAATTTTAGAAAATTTCTGAAAGATAGAAAATCTGCTAGAAATTAAAGAGAGAAAAGTAGGATTTTTTTTAGCAGAATATTGGATCTCATTATTTGATAAATAAATCAAAGGCGCTGCACATGAAATATTTACTTCAGAAGTTATAAATAAAATATATTTATAGAGAGAATTGCCAGTAAATGATATGTCTGGGTTAATTGCAAGGAACCATATTTTATTATTTGATTTTACTTTCTGAAAATTATTATTATGCCCTTGTCCATAACCCAAATTTCGTTTTGAAAGATTATAAGTAATTTCTACCTGACTATTATTAAGGTTAATTTTGTTCCTGTTTAAAGGTTCTTTTGCTGAATTGTCTAGAATTAGCAATTCTAATTCAAATTTATTTTTATAATTTTCATCCAAATACATCTTCAATGAATTAATAGAATCTATTAGGTTCTTAATTTGAATAACGGGAGTTCTATAAATAACTGTAGAAAAAATTAATTTATACATTAAAAGTCTTATTATTTAATTGATTTCAATATTACATACATATATTGCCATGTAAAAAATTTTCCAAAAATCTTAAAAAATAATGGAAAATAAAAATGAAAAATATATTTCATTCTAAATTTCTTAGTAACTTCTTTAATATCATTTATATTATAAAAATTTTTATGATCAGGATCTGATTTATAACCTTTTTCCATTGGTAAGCCTATTATAATTCTCCCCTTTTTCTTTATTACTCTCGATATTTCTGAAAGAATTATATTAGGATCATCAAGATGTTCTATTACTTGATCACAAATAATCGTGCTAATTGATGAATCTTTAATTGGAAATGTACCATCTTTATTAATCAATAAAGCTTTTAATTTCCCTTTTGAATTTATTTTTTTTACATTATAAGGATTAATATCCAACCCAATTGATTTATTGGAACCAAAACTTAAAAAAATTCCTATACCACAACCAACATCAAGAAATTCATTTCCTGTTAATAATTTGAGTATTGGATAAAGTATAAATCTTCTATAAATAAATCCAAAAATTGATTCTTTTAAGAGATATTCATGATAACTTTTATAGTTTATTTTCATAAAAATATTTTTTTATTTTATCAAAAAATTATTTTTGAATATAGATTAATTACTGATGACTCTTTGAATCTTTCTGGTAATAAAGAGGATCGATTAGATCTAGATCTCGAAAGATTTGCAGTAGAAATTATAATATCTGGGAGTTCAGAGTCATTTTTAAATAAAGCTCCAGAATAAGGCATTTCTAATAGCTCATAATTAGAATCTACGTCTCTTAAAATTATTGGAATTCCAAGACATAAAGCTTCAAGAGATGCCCTCGCAAAACCTTCAGAAGCAGAAGGAAGTAAAAGTAAATCTGCTTGAGAAATAATATTAAATGGTTTTTTTACATGTCCATGAAATATTACTTCTTTATTCAAATTATTAACTGAAACAAACTCTTTTAAATATTTTTTTTCAATTCCATTTCCAATAATATCAAGTCTTATTTCATAATTGGGTTTCAGCTTTAATATCGCTTTTATGATAGATAATGTTTGTTTTCTTTTTATAAGTGATCCAACAAATACAAATCTAAACTCACCTTCTTTTTTTATAAAGTTCTTTTTAAATTTAAAAGCTTGCGATTCATCAATAAAATTAGGAATAATAGTTATTTTCTTAAAAATAAAAAATTCTAGTTGTCTTTTCATTCCTGGGGACATTGCAATTACTTGATTTATAAAATTAAGACTTAATAAATGTATAGAAGCGAAAATTATACCTGGTATGCCATAATCAAAATAGTAATTTTTGAATAAGTTTCCTCTTACACTTGAAATTGTTTTAGCAATATCAAAACAAAACATATTTACTAAGTCTGCTGAAAAACAAAATGAAATTGATACATTATCATTTGAAGTATTTATGAGAATATTTCTATAAGATAACATTTTTTTAATAATTCCTTTTTTACTACTTAGGTAAATTATTTTTACCTCATTATCTAAATAATCATATATTCCTGAACTTTTTCTTAAAAATACAATTGATACTGGAACAAATTTAACTAATTGATTTGCAAGTGCTAATGCACCTTTAACAGGTCCAGTTGGGATATCTGCAGGCAAAATAATAAATACATTTTTTCTTTTCATAACTATTTTCTAGCGATTTTGATTATTGAAAGAGCTCTTTTTTCCCAAGTGTAATAATTTTTGTATTCAATATATGCTCTTCTAGAAATTTTCTTTAATAGTGACTTATTAGTCTCTAATAGAGTTAGTTTTTTTACCCATTCATTTTTTTCTTTAGGCGAGACTAAAATGCTATTAAAATTATCTATAAGAATTTCCCTTAATACTGGTAGATTAGATGAAAAAATAGGCACTCCAGAAGATAAATATTCAAACATTTTCATTGGTGACATCCAACGTGAAGTATCACTATTTATTTTACCTATAGAAACTTTTTCTTGATAAGGCATTAATAATGCATCCATACAGCTCATTAATTTCCTGGCTTCCTGGTTTCTAAAATAACCCATATAAATTAAATTATCGTTAATATTTTTCTTTCTCATCTCTTCAATATTGTTTTCATTTCCTCCAAATATCAAAAAAAGATATTTTGGGTAACAAGTTGCTAAATGATTTATTACATCAATACCTCTTCCTTTATAAAGATGTCCAAAATAACCACAAATAAACTTATAGTTTTGAAGGTTAATGGAAAGATTTTGGTGAAGAACTTTTCTTTTTAAGTCATTTGAAATAAGCTTCTTTCCTTTTGGTGCTGCATCATGTAGTACATAACAATTTGAAAGTTTTATTTTGTATTTTGCTTTTAATATTTTTTTTAAAGATTTAGATATAACTATTGTTTTTGTGATCTTAGATTTTAATAAAAAACTTTGTAAAAATCCTCTTAACCCTTCTTCTAATTGGTGCGTTTCATAAATACATTTCTTTCTTAAAATGTTATTAATAAAAAATGCTGCATATAAATTACGGCTAATTATCAAATCATTATTATCTAGTGATTTTATATTTAGTAAAAAAATAATAAAAATAAGAAAATTCTCTCCTATAGAAATAGTATTAAACATTGATATAATTTCTAATTTTTTACTCTTAACTCCATAGAATTTTTTGATTTCTGCCGTTTCAATTAATTTTTTAGTTCTTAATGCATAAAGATGTACTTTATAACCAGCTTGACAGAAACCAATGCATTGATTAATGACATGAATAGAATTTGCTTTCCTCGAAGGCAAATTAGATGGTGAAATGTAATGTATTTTCATTTAAAAAATTAATATCATCCCAACATGTGATGATATCCAATCCCTTGATAATTTATCATCCCCCAATTATTGATGTTTTCATTTTCTAAATAAATTTCAATTCTAGCTAAAGAAAGTATCCTAAACCAAGTATCCCAAAGATTAGATTCATCCCACCTTCTAGAATATTTAGTCCAATGTGTGCTAATTCTTCTATTCTTTTTTAAGTGTAGTGATAATAATAATTTTAACCTTTCCTTAAATAGCGATGGCATAGAGATTGACTTAAATAAATCTAATATTGCTAATTTGTAAAATAAATATGATTTTTTATCTATTAAGTTATTTTCAGAAAATCCTCCATCTTCATTCTGTTCAGTAATTAGCTGATCGTATAATCTTAATAGTGAATCCCTCAAATTTGACTCATTTTCAATATATTTGGAAGTTAATAAAAAAATGGCATCATAATCATAACAACCTCCTCCTCCAGGATATGGAGCAAAGTGTCCTATTTTATCTTGTAGTTTTTGTATATTTTTTAATTTTTGAGAAATATTAGGAATATCCACACTAAGGTATTCCAAGATTTCATACTGATGATACCCATTTTGAAAATGTAAATGTTTTAAGTTAGATCCTCTACCCCAGAAACCAAATTTGTTTATTGACATTAAATGATTTTCAACCCATAACTTTTGTTGCTCTCTAGTATCTATCTTTAAAAATCTTTGCGCGTGAATCAGGAAAATCGCATAAAACATAGCTTGGTTTCCTGAACCTGGAAGACCTCTGAGACAACCTAAATTATTTAAAGAGTTTTCATTATAAATTTTTAATTGTTCCTTTACATATTCATTAAGAAGCATTGGACTTTTATTATCTATAATTGAAAGTGCACTTAAAGAAAATGCTAACAGTTGCCTAAAATCCTTTCCCTGAATATTCTTTGTAGAGTGTGATTCTTTTAATGCAATTAAAATTGCATTTTTCAAGTGTTCATAATCATTTTTTAAGCAATTATCTTTTAGTAAATTAGTTAGAAAGATTGCAAAGCATCTGGCATAAGCACTTTCTTCTGAATTCGGACAAAGCTTAAAGTTGCACTTATCAATTCTACAGCTATCTAAGAAATCAATGGCTTTAGACTTAATCTTGGAAGAAATACTATCCAATTGCTTTTTAAAAAACTTTTTTTAACAATATACTTTTTAACAATTTATTTCAAATGAAAAATTAAAAAGACTTATGATCGTTACAAGTATTTTATTATAAATGTTAAAAATCCTACTTCAATTTAGGTTAAATTTAAAACTTATATTTTATAAATAATAGATTATGCCTTTAAAAGATAATTATAAGAATAAAGATGAAACTAGTATAAAAGTATTAAGACAATTTAAACAGCTTTGGTTTTTTCTAAGTGAAAAAAGAAAAAAACAATTAATTTTATTATTGACTATTCAGATTTTTTCAGCTTTAGCAGATACGATTCCTATTTATTTGATAGGACCTGTTACGAAGCAAATTACAAATATTGGTAATGATAATTCTTTTATAAATGGGCCTAATTTTCTTAGTAAAATTGATCCTATATTCTTGTTAATAGTCTTTATATTTTTAGTAATATTTTCAAGTTTAATAAAGTTATTAAGTATTTATCTATGTTCAAGAATGTCAGCAGTATTAGGAAACGATATAAGTAATGTTATTTATCTTAAAACAATATCGCAATCATATAGTGTTCATTTAAATAGAAATAGTAGCGAGATAATAGCAGCTTTAAGTATTCAGTTAAATATGGTAGTAGGAAATATATTTAGATTTTTTCAATTTGTTTCTTCAACTATAAATTCATTATTTATAATTTCCGTGTTAATTTTAATTAATTGGAAAATTAATTTAATAATATTATTAATTATTTGTTTTTTATACTTAATAATTGCTTTTTATACAAAGAAAAAGTTGAGGCTAAACAGTCAGTTAATAGCTGAAATGTTAAAAGTTCAGATTAAAGAAGTAAAAGAGGGACTAGGTTCAATAAAAGACATTATTATAAATAACTCTTTCAAATATTTTAGAAAAAACTTCAATGAAGTAGATAGAGATTTAAGATTCGCAAAAGCCGAAAATCTATTTCTGAGTACTGCACCAAGATACTTTATAGAGGCAGCAGGTATTTCTCTTCTTATATTGTTTCTTTTGTTATTCAAAGTTTCAAATACCGATTATAAAATAATTCCAATATTAGCAACCTTAGCTTTTGGATCCCAAAAGTTGCTTCCTGAATTACAAAAAGCATATCAAGCCTGGGCAAAGTTTTTTTCTGTAAGTTCAACTTTTGAGATAATTTTGAAATTAATGTCTCAAAATCATAATATTTTTTATAAATCTGAATTATCTAAATCAATAAAAGATTTTAAAAGTATTTGTTTTAAAAATGTTTCCTTTCACTATCAAAAACAAGACAAATATTTAGAGGTTATATCAGATTTAAATTTTAAAATAAAAAAAGGAGAAAGGATTGGAATAGTAGGAAAAAGCGGATCGGGTAAAAGCACAATCGCTAATTTAATAATGAGTATATTTGAACCAAATTCTGGAGAGATTTTGGTAAATAATAAAAATTTATATAGCGACGATAATAAAGAGATTCTTTATGAATGGAGAAAATTAATTTCACATGTACCACAAGATCCTTATCTTCTAGATAAATCTATTGCTGAAAATATTGCTTTTGGAATTCCTTTAGATCAGATTGATTTAAATAAAGTGAAAATTGCTGCAAAACAAGCTTATATATCTGATTTTATAGAAACATTGCCTAAAAAATATTTTACAAAAGTTGGGGACAATGGTTTAAGAGTAAGTGGAGGTCAGAAGCAAAGGATTGCAATAGCAAGAGCAATATTTAAAAATTCTAAATTTATATTATTTGATGAAGCTACTAGTGCCTTAGATAATTCTACCGAGGAAAATATCTTAAGTATTATTTATGGACTTAATAAAGAAGTTACTGTCGTATTGTTAGCGCATCGTTTATCAACTTTAAGAGAATGTTCGAGAATAATAGAAATAAATGGATATTCAGATTTTCAAATAAGTGAAACCCAAGAATTTTTTAAAAAAATAAAAAAGTAAATTTTTAACTTAATTAGATTTTTTATAGAGTAATTCAGCTAAATTAAACTCCTGAATCGTATCAATATCGATTGCTTCTTTTTCCTGAATCTCAAAAAGATGGGGATCATCAATTTCGAATTCCCATAATACTTTATCCTTTTTAAATCTATTTTTATTAACTATATGAAAAGCATGACAGGCTTTATAAAAAGTCATGTTTTTATTTGTCGTGGCATTTTTAGGATCATTATTAGTAAGTGGGTTACCTTTATTATCAAAAATCCAATCACCTGTTTTTATAACGGCAGTATAAGATTTGTAATCTGTTTTTTGGAAATAGTCAAATACTTTTTTTATTGTTTTAATGGAAATAAAAGGTAAACATGGATTAAAAACAAATATATAATCTGATTCGACATTTAGATAATGTGCAAAGGTCGTGGTTAAGGGATTTACCCCTTTATTTACAGCTTTTCTATCTCTTGGAAGGAGAGAAACATTTGGAAAAGAAGGTAATAAAATTTTAAATTCTTCTTCAGCTACAGCAAGATATCTTTTGTCAAAGAAATCCATTTTATTTAGTTTTGATAAGGCAATTTCTATTAGAGTTGAATCTGCAAATGACCTTAATAATTTATTCTCTACTCTTGTTGATCCTTTCCTAGCATTAATGACTGCGGAGATTTTTTTCATTTTTTATCATTATCTTTAGTTATCAAATATAAATGATTTTTAAAAATAATTTATTCATATTGAATAAATTATTTATATTTAGATACTAGGTATTTTTCCAATTTTTCTATAATAAAGCTATTAGCTTTTTCGGCAGATTGGTTAGTAAGGCCACCGATATGAGGAGTCAATACAATGTTATGGCCTTTTTCTGAGTATTTTCTCAATTCGTTTTCTTTAAGCCAATCTTTTTTCGAACTAAATTCATCTGTTAAGACATCTAACCCAATACCTGATATTCTTCCAGAAATTAACAAATTTAGCAGAGAAATTTCATCAATAATTTCTCCTCTTGAGGTATTAATAAATATCGAATCTTTTTTTAATTTGCATAATAATTCCTTATTTAGGAAATTATAATTGGATTTATTTAATGGAATATGCAAGGAGATAACGTCAGAAGAAGATAATAATGTATTTAAATCTACTTTTTCAAAATTAGATTTTATTTCTGGATTTATATCATAAAAGATCACGTTCATATTGAACGCTTCCCCATATTTAGCGACCATTGAACCTAATCTGCCGTAACCAATAATTCCTAAAGTTAAGCCATTTAATTCTCTTCCTTTGAATTTATCCCTATCCCATTTATTTTTTAAGACACTTACGTGAGCAATATTAATTTTTCTCATAAGACATAAAATAATACCCCAAGTCAGTTCTGCTGTAGCAGTAAGTGTTCTTAAAAAAATTTGTTCTCCATATAAAGATATTATGTCGATATTTTTATCCGAAGCGAATTCTAAATCTATATGATTAAGTCCAGTAGTGGGTGTGACTATAAACTTTAAATTTGTTGAATGTTTTAAAATATCTTTATCTATTTTATTTCTGAGCCCTATTAAAATTCCATCAAATTTTTTGATATTTTTAATTAAATATTCTCTATCAGATTCATATTCATAAATATTTGCTATATTTCTTAGATTAAGAAGTGCTTTTTTGTTAAATCTTGAAGGTTCAGTATTTAATATTTTAATATGAGGAAATCTCATTTAATTAATTCTGATTTAATTGGACTTCCCTTAGGGATATCAGACAATACTGTTTTACCCAAGACTTCACGATATTTAAATACTGAAATTCCATCGCAAGGTTTTTTTGAATCAATTAAGTTGCTAGTAATTATTGTTCCTTTTTTTATATCTACCGATGCAATTAATCCTTTTGTAAAAAGATATCTCATCTCAGTTAAATTATCAGCCTCTTTATCCTTATTAATTGGATTCAATAGAGATTTTTCAATATTTCTTATGCTATTAACGCAAGTTCTAAATTCGTTAAAATCTAAAGATGCTTTTGAGTCTGGGCCAAAGCATTCTTTACTCCAAGTTACATGCATTTCAACTGCATCTGCACCTAAAGAAGCTGCTGCAATAGGAGTTGAGAGGTTCCCAGAATGATCAGAATAACCTATTGGAATATCATATCTTTTTTTAAACTCATTAATAATATTTAAACCATAATCTTCAGGAGGGCAAGGATATTTACTGCAACATTGCATAAGTAATGTGGGAATATTTTTATTTTTTAAAAAATTAATACAAAAATCTAATTCATTTATGTAACTCATTCCAGAACTAAGCAAAATTGGTAATTTAAATTTGCTTAATTTTTCTAAAAGAATAATATTATTTGTCTCTCCAGATCCTACTTTCCAACATTTTATTCCAATTCTCATCAATAATTCCGCTGCTTCAATAGAAAAAGGTGTACTTAAAAAAAGTAAATTTTTTTCTTCAGCATGTTTTTTTAATTCAAACCATTGCTTTTCATTAAAAGAAGTTCTTACCCAATAATCGTATCTATTCTTGTCTTGTGGAAAAATATTTACTCTAAAAGGTTCATTTTTACTGCTTTCTTTCTCTGCAATATGTGTTTGAAATTTGATAGCATCTGCACCTGAGGAGGCAACTGCATCAATGAAAGAATGTGCTATTCCAAGACTTCCTTCATGTGCCAATCCTACTTCAGCGATTATAAAACATGGTTTTTTATTACCAATATATTTATTCCCAATTAAAAAATTATCCATAATTATAAACTATATTAATAATTAATTTTTTCTAGAAGTTTACCAACAATAAGTTTAGAGCAATTTTCTTTTAAATAAATATTAATTTTTGGGTAACGAAAGTTTTTATATTTATTTATTAGTGATTCTAAATCATCATAATTATTGTCTAAATCAATTGTATTTTGATTCCTCTCTCTATTTTTTTGTCTAGCTCCAATATTTAAAACGGGAGTACCAAATGATGCAGCTTCCCTAATCCCTGAACTTGAGTTGGTTATCATAATTGATGCATGCGCCATTACATGTATAAAACCCTCAAGGGGCATATGTCTAATCATATAAAAATTTTTATTATTTCTATAATTTGAGATACATGAAAGTATTGATGAATTATTTGCATCAACATTAGGGTAAAAAAGAATTACTTTTAAATTAGTATTTGAAATTTTGCTTAAGATTATTTTTGCATCAATATCGTTTTTATTTGTTGTATCTGGATGAAGCATAACAAGAATATATTTTTCATTTTTTTTAATATCAAACTTTCGTTTGAAATTTTTGTTTATTTTTTGTTCATCAAAGTATTCTCCAATATCTAAATTTGATATATACTCCACAGCTGGACAACCGTAATTGTAAATAGAATTTTTATCAATTCCAGTATTTGATAAGTTAATAGCTGATTTTTCAGTAGCTACGAAATGTATAATCGACTGCCTACTTATAACGTCCCGAATAACATTATCAATGGTCCCACTAACCTCTCCACCTTGAATATGAGCTATTGGAATATTCATTATAGAGCCCGAAATTGCAGGAGCTAACATGTCAAATCTATCTCCAACGATTAAAAGAATATCAGGATTAATAGAGGCAAAATATGTTGAATGTTCAATAATTGATAGACCTATTGTTTTAGACATTGCTTCGTGCGAATCATTGAGTAAAACACAATCTATTTTTTTGTTAATATGCCACCCATCATTCTCAATATCTAAAAATCCATCACCAAACCTATTTAATAATATTGTTGATGATAATA
>MDTB01016435.1_pt1 | contig 10564 bp, 8 predicted proteins | sample 811161 | NCBI WGS metagenome assembly MDTB01 (sample SAMN05326650, study PRJNA326480) | marine metagenome | isolation source: seawater | place: Mediterranean Sea | collected 2009
AAGAATTAAGAAATTAGCAATAATGGATCAAGATGGTGCAAATAATAAATTTTTAACTTTAGGTAATGAACTAGTACTAACTCCTAGATTCAATCCAACAAGTCAAATGGTAACATACCTTTCGTATTTTAGAAATTTACCAAGAGTTTATCTTTTAGATATAGAAACAGGCACGCAAGAAGTTGTGGGAGACTTTCCTGGAATGACTTTTGCACCAAGATTTTCTCCAGATGGAAAAAAAATAATTATGAGTTTTGCAAAAGATGGTAATTCTGAAATATATACGATGGATCTTGAAAATAGAATAGTAGAAAAAATTACTAATCATCCCTCAATTGATACTTCACCTTCTTACTCACCAGATGGAAAATTTATTTCGTTTAATTCTGATAGAAGTGGCTATCAACAAATTTATATCATGAATAGTGATGGTAGCAATGTTAAAAGAATTTCTTTTGGAAAAGGAATATACGGAACTCCAAATTGGTCACCAAGAGGAGACTTAATTGCTTTTACAAAACTACATAAAGGCAAATTTTATATTGGAGTTATGAGAACTGATGGAAGTGGAGAGAGATTATTGACAGAAAATTTTTATCAAGAAGCTCCCTCTTGGTCTCCTAATGGGAGGGTTTTAATATTTTATAGAGAAACTAAAACAGATGCAAATGGAGATGGTTTTTCAGCTAAATTGTGGTCTATTGACTTAACAGGCTACAATGAGAGATTAGTTAAAACACCAACTGATGGATCAGACCCATCATGGTCATCATTATTAAGTAATTAACCATATATTAACTTGATTTTTAGACTTGAAACATCTATCTAGTTGTGAAAAACTAAGATTTTGAACTATTGAGCGAAGGAGCAATAATGAAATTAGACAAAATTCTAAAAAATGTCTTACTAGCATTGGCAGCATGTTTAGTGCTTAGTGCGTGTGCTACACAGAAAGTATCTACTGGGCAAATGCAAGGAGATGTTTACACTGGAACTGATACAATAGAATATTTAGCATCTGGAGTTCCAGATAGAGTATTTTTCGCAACTAATGAGTCTGTATTAACTACAGCTTCAAGAGAAACTTTACGTAAACAAGCTGCGTGGCTAAGAAAAAATTCTAATATAACAGTTGTTTTAGAAGGACATGCAGATGAAAGGGGTACTAGAGAATATAACTTAGCATTAGGTGAAAGAAGAGCAAATGCTGCAAAAGATTACTTAATGACGTATGGAATTTCTTCAGATAGAATTTCAGTTTTAAGTTATGGTAAAGAAAGACCTGTAGACTCTGGATCTAATCCTCTAGCTTGGTCGAAAAACAGAAGATCTGTTACAGTCAAAGCTAATTAATATTTTTAAATTATTAAGACCTCTTAAGCGCAATGTTTAAGAGGTCTTTTTTTTGCCACTATTTTAAAGATAACCTAGGCATATGAACATTTTAAAATATGTAACTATTTTAAAGATAATTATTTTTTTTAACTTTTTATTCAGTGTTACCTCATTTGCAGATAATCATAATATCTATGATACTCTAGAAAACATTCAAAAAGATTTAAAAACACTTGAAAAAGCAGTTTACTCAGATTCTGTTGATATAAATAATAATCCAACCTCCTCAAGCATTGACAATAATTCAGAAGATGTATTAACAAGACATTTGTTAAAACTTTCAGAAATAGAAAATCAATTTCAAGAACTTACCAATAAGTTTGAAGAAATTAATTTTAAATTAGACAAACTTTCAAATAGATTATCAAAAGTTCAAGCAGATAATCAGTTAAGATTTAAAGATCTTGAAAACATTATTTCATTTGATGAAAGTACAAAGAGAATAACAAAAAATGATTCTGAGATAAACAAAGATCTCCTACCCGGTTCATCTGAACCTCAAGACTTAGGTTCAATATCTTATAAAGATACTGAGACAAGTGAAACTACTCAAAGAATTGAGTCTGTAGAAACTACCGCTTCTATAGTAACTGAAACTTTTCAAGCAGAAGAAAAAATATTACCTGATGTATCTGCTACTAAACAGTATGAGTTTGCAACAAGCTTTTTAAAAGTCGGGGATTATCCTACTGCAGAAAGAGCATTCAGAGAATTTGTGATAACAAATCCTGATCACGAATTAGCAGGTAATGCTCAATATTGGTACGCTGAAACATTCAGAATAAGACAATTATATACAGATGCTGCGTCAGCATACTTAGAAGGTTATCAAAAATATCCTGAAGGTGAAAAAGCACCAATCAATTTATTAAAACTTGGAGTATCTATGATACAAATAGGAGAAAAAGATCAAGGATGTAAAATGATAAGTGGAGTGGAAAAACAATATCCCAAAGCTAATCAATCTGTAATTCAAAAAGCAAAATATGAGTCTCAAAAATTTGAGTGTAGTAAACAAAATTCCTAAGCAATTTAAAGATAAACTTTTAAACAGAAGAATTAATCAAATATTTAGAAGGTTTGAAAATTCTTTCAATCCAAATACCAATTTTATAGTAGCAGTATCTGGTGGACCAGATAGTTTAGCGTTAGCGTTTTTAACTAAGATATATTCATTAAAATATAACTTGCATCCAAAATATTATATCGTAGATCATAAATTAAGAGACGAGTCGACCTTAGAGGCAATAATGGTTAAGAAAATTCTTAAAAAGAATAAAATAGATTCACAGGTATTGACTATTAGAGGAAAAAAACCGCTAGGTAATATCCAGTCATTTGCGAGAAGAAAAAGATACGACTTATTGTTTTCAAAATGTAAGAAATTGAAGATTAAAGATCTAGTGCTTGGTCATCACATTGATGACATGATAGAAAATTTCTTTTTAAGAATGATGCGAGGAAGTGGTTTAAGAGGTCTTGTTTCTTTAGATGAAAGAACAAAGATTAACAAAATTAATTTACTCAGACCTTTACTGGGATTTAATAAAAAAGATTTAATATTTATTTCTAAAAATATTTTCAATTTTTATGTAGATGATCCATCTAATTATAATACTGAGTTTCGTAGAACTAAAATAAGAAATTTTATCAAAGAGCTTCAAAAAAATGGGTTAGATAATAAAAAGTTTTTATTAACTTTAGAAAATTTAAAACATTCAGATAAAGCTTTGAAGTTTTACGTAGAAAAAAATAAAGATAAAAACTCATTTTTCAATTTAGAAAAAAAAGAATTGATACTAAAAGAGGACTTTTTTAATAATTCTTACGAGGTAATATTTAGATCTTTATCTGATCTGATTAAGTTGGTTGGAATGAAATATAATCTAGCTAGAGGGAAAAAAATTGATAAAGTTTTAAACAAAATAATTAATAACACTCTAATTAAAGAAACTTTAGGAGGATGCGTCATTAAGAAGGTAAATCACACAGTGATTATGACAAAAGAACACTAATTTGACACTTGTTTAATTTAGAATAATTCTTATCTTATACGAATGAATCTTAAAAATTTAGCAATGTGGGCAATTATTGTATTTTTGACTATAGGTCTATACAATATGTTTAAAAGCCCTCAATCAAATCTAAAAAGTGGAAATCAAATTATATTTTCAGATTTTTTAACATCAGTAGAGAATGGAGAGGTTTTAAAAGTAGATATACAGGGCAATAATATAAAAGGTGTATATTCAAATGGTAATAGCTTTTCAACTTACTCACCTAATGATCCGAACTTGATTGAAAAACTTTCTGAAAAAGGTGTAAGTATATCTGCTGCACCAATTGATGAAAAAATGCCTTCGTTATTTGGAGTGTTATTATCTTGGTTTCCAATGTTACTGTTAATTGCCGTTTGGATTTTCTTTATGAGGCAAATGCAAGGTGGCAAAGGGGGTGCAATGGGCTTTGGTAGATCAAAAGCAAAAATGATGAACGAGCTTAAAGGAAAAGTGACTTTTAATGATGTTGCTGGAGTTGAAGAAGCAAAAGAGGAAGTTGAAGAAATTGTAGAATTTTTAAAAGATCCAAAAAAATTTAGTAGACTTGGGGGTAAAATTCCAAGAGGAGCCTTATTAGTTGGACCTCCTGGTACTGGAAAAACTTTACTTGCAAGAGCCATAGCAGGTGAAGCTGGTGTTCCATTTTTTACAATTTCAGGATCAGATTTTGTAGAAATGTTTGTAGGGGTTGGAGCTTCGAGAGTAAGAGATATGTTTGAACAAGGAAAAAAAAATTCTCCTTGTATTATTTTTATAGATGAAATTGATGCTGTTGGAAGAAGCAGAGGCGCAGGTTTAGGAGGTGGTAATGATGAAAGAGAACAAACGTTAAATCAGCTTCTTGTTGAAATGGATGGTTTTGAGACAAATGAAGGTGTAATCATAATTGCTGCAACTAATAGACCTGATGTTTTAGATCCAGCTTTGTTAAGACCAGGTAGGTTTGATAGACAAGTTGTGGTTTCAAACCCAGACATCATTGGAAGAGAAAAAATTTTAAAAGTTCATGTTAAAAAAATTAAAATGGCGCCGGATGTAAATTTGAGAACTATTGCAAGAGGGACTCCAGGATTTTCAGGAGCGGATTTAGCAAATTTAGTTAATGAGTCTGCCCTTTTAGCTGCAAGAAAAAACAAAAGGATAGTCACTTTGAGCGAATTTGAAGATGCAAAAGATAAGGTAATGATGGGAGCCGAGAGGCGATCTATGGTTATGACTGAAGATGAAAAAAAATTAACAGCATATCATGAGGGGGGTCATGCTTTAGTATCTTTTAATATGCCTAGTTATGATCCAATTCATAAAGCAACAATTATTCCAAGAGGAAGAGCATTAGGTATGGTTATGAACTTACCAGAGAGAGATCAACATGGGCATTCTATTAAATATCTTAAAGCTAGATTAGCTGTGTGTTTTGGAGGAAGAGTTGCAGAGGAAGTAATATTTGGAAAAGATAATATATCGACAGGAGCAGGCGGAGGTAGTGGATCAGACATAAATCAAGCAACACAACTCGCTAGAGCGATGGTGACAAAATATGGAATGAGTGAAGAAATGGGACCTGTTGAATATGGAGAAAATCAAGAAGAAGTTTTTTTAGGTAGATCTGTTACTCAAACACAGTCAGTTTCAGAGGAAGTTGCTCAAAAAATAGATAAGGAAATTAGAAAACTTGTAGATGAAGGTTATAATAAAGCAAAACAGATTTTAACAGATAAAGTAGATGATTTACATAAAATTGCTAAAGCTCTTATAACATACGAAACATTAACTGGTGAAGAGATTGAGAATATAATTAATAAGAATATATATCCTGCAGATAAACAAGATCTAAAAGTCGAAGATGATAAAAGTTCCGCAATGGGTGCAATGGGACTTAAACCTAAAATTGTTCACTAAAATTAATGCCTAGATATTACACAAAAGTGTGTAATTTCTATTATGGTTATCAATCAAGGCTCTTAATTGAAGAAAAAAAAACATTACCGTTGAATGGTAGTAAAGAAATTTCTTTTGATGAGATTGAAATAATTTCAAGAAATTCAAAAAAAAGAATATCAATAAAAAAAATAAATAAATTACCTTATAGTATAAAAAAAATCGTAAAAAATGACATTAAGATTATAACAAGTAAAAAAAAAAAATTTCAGAATTTAAGTTTTGAAAACATTCCAAATATTATGGGTGTTTTGAATACTACACCAGATAGTTTTTCTGATGGAGGAAAATATAATAAAATTAAATTAGCAAAAAAAAGACTAGATTACCTTTTTAAATGTGGAGCTGATTTAGTTGATATTGGAGGAGAGTCTACTAGGCCTGGCTCAAAAACTTTAAGCTCAAAAATTGAATGGAATAGACTTAAAGATATTCTAAAAAAAATTGATAAAAAAAAAGTAATTTCTCTAGATACTAGAAAGTCAGATATCATGGAAAAAGGAATTAATTTAGGAATTAGTTTGATTAATGATGTTTCAGGATTAAATTATGACAACAATTCAATTAATATTTTAAAGAAATACAAGATACCATTTGTACTCCAGCATTCGCTTGGAAATCCAGATAAAATGCAAAATAACCCAAAATATAAAAATGTTTTATTAGATATTTACGATTTTTTTGAGGAAAAAATTAAGTTTTTAAGAAAGGTTGGTATAAAACATAATAATATTATTCTAGATCCAGGTATTGGTTTTGGAAAAAATTTGAAACATAATATTACAATAATTAGAAATATATCGATTTACCACTCCTTAGGATTGCCTATACTACTGGGAATATCCAGAAAAAGATTTATTAAAGAATTATCTGGTATCAACGATAGCTACTTCAGAATAGGTGGAACAATAAGCTCGGGTATTTATGCAATGAAGCAAGGAGTCCAAATATTAAGAGTCCATGATGTTAATGAAATTAATCAAAGTATTAAAGTTTTCAAAGAGTTAATCAAATAAGATGAAATATTTTGGTACAGACGGAATTAGAGGGCATGTTAATAGCAAAAATATTAATGGTGACATGTTTTTTAAATTTGGTTTAGCCGTAGGTAAATATTTTACAAATTTAAAAAAAAAAAAACAAATAGCTATAATAGCAAAAGATACTAGACTTTCAGGTTATGCACTTGAGCCAGCTCTTGTTTCAGGTTTAGCTTCATCAGGAATGCATGTTTATACCTTGGGACCTTTACCGACTAATGGATTAGCAATGTTAACAAAATCAATGAATGCCAATTTAGGTATAATGATTACTGCCTCACATAATTTATTTTACGATAATGGGCTAAAATTATTTGGTCCAGATGGGTTAAAATTATCTGATAAAATTCAAAAAAAAATTGAAAACTTAATTGATAGAAATGTAGAAAAACATTTTTCTAAACCTAAACTTCTTGGTCGCGTTAAAAGATTAGAAACTGGAACAAATGATTATGTTAAGATTCTAAAAAAAAAAATTCCTAGAAATTTTAAATTAAGGAATATGAAAATAGTTCTAGATTGTGCTAACGGTGCTGGATATAAAGCAGCCCCTAAAATGATTAAATCTTTGGGAGCCAAATTAATAGTCATTGGGGGAAAACCTAATGGTTTTAATATTAACAAAAATTGTGGCTCAACTTTTCCTAACAAGCTTCAAAAAAATGTTAAAAAATATAAAGCAAATTTAGGCATCTCACTAGACGGAGATGCTGATAGAATAATAATGTGTGATGAAAAAGGTTCTATAATTGATGGAGATCAAATTATTGCTGCGTTAGCAATTCAATGGAAAAAGAAAAAAATTTTGAAAGGAGGCGTTGTAGGAACTTTAATGACTAATTATGGACTAGAAAAATTTTTTAAAAAGGAAAAGATAAAATTTATTAGAGCGAATGTTGGAGATAGATATGTAAAGGAAATAATGCAAAAGAAAAAATTTAATTTAGGAGGAGAGCAATCTGGACATATAATTTTAGGAAAATTTGCTACAACAGGTGATGGTCTTTTAGTTGCATTAGAAGTAATTCAAGCTTTAAATAATAAGGCAAAAGCTAGTAATTTTTTTAATGTGTTTGAGAAAACACCACAAATATTAAAAAATATTAAAATTAAAGACGACAATATACTAAAGACAAAAAAAGTTAAAAATTCAATTAAAGTTGCAAATAGATTAATAAAAGGTCAAGGTAGAATTCTTGTAAGAAAATCTGGAACAGAACCAAAAATTAGAATAATGAGTGAAAGTAACAATATAACTTTATTAAAGAAATGTATTAAGATTATTACTAAAACTATTAATTGAATTGAAACCAAAATCTAAAATTTTAATTATTGCTGGATCAGATTCTTCTGGTGGAGCTGGTATTCAAGCAGATATAAAAACTGTAACCAGTTTAGGATCATACGCAATGACTGCTATCACAGCTATTACAGTTCAAAATACCAAAGGTGTTAAATCTGTAACACCACTACTCCCTGAAGAAATAAGAGATCAAATAATTTATACTTCAAATGATATAAAACCTGATGCTATAAAAATTGGAATGCTTCATTCATCAGAAGTAATTAAAAAAGTTGTAGGTTCTCTTAAAAAAATTAAAGTAAATAAAATAATACTAGACCCGGTAATGATTGCAAAAGGGGGTGCCAAATTAATTAATAATGAAGCAATTCAAACTTTAAAAGAAAAACTACTTAAACAAGTTACTTTAGTTACACCCAATATCCCAGAGGCAGAAATTTTGACAAAAACAAAAATCAAAAATAAAGAAGATATGATTTTTGCTGCAAACATATTAATAAATTTAGGAGCTAAAAATGTTTTAATTAAAGGTGGACATTTAAATTCAAAAAAAGTGAAAGATATTTTTTTGAATAAATCAGAACTTTGTGTTTTTGAAAGCTTTAGACACAACACAAAAAACACTCATGGAACAGGATGTACTTTATCTAGTGCAGTAACAACTTTTTATTCATGTGGAAAAAGTATTAAGAAAGCTTGTGAGCTAGGAATTAAATATGTAAATTCTGCTATATTAACTAATCCAAAATATGGAAAGGGTCACGGTCCAATTAATCATCTAAATTCAATGGAATTAAAAAAGAAATTTAAATAATGAAAAATATTGTTGTTGTTGGTTCTCAATGGGGGGACGAGGGAAAGGGAAAAATAGTTGATTGGCTATCTGAGCAAGCAGATGTTGTAATTAGATTTCAAGGAGGACATAATGCGGGACATACTTTGGTAATAGATGGCGTTGTATATAAACTTAGATTGTTGCCCTCTGGAATAGTTAGAAAAAACAAAATTTCTATAATTGGTAATGGTGTTGTAGTCGATCCTTGGTCATTATTAGAAGAGATTGATGAAATTAAATCAAAAGGAGTTGATGTTAATGTTGAAAACTTTATCATTTCAGAGTCTGCAAATTTAATTTTGCCATTCCATAAAGAAATGGATGAAATTAGGGAGGACTCTGCTGGTAAAGATAAAATAGGAACAACAAGAAGAGGAATAGGTCCTGCATATGAAGATAAAGTTGGACGAAGGTCTATAAGAGTAATGGACCTAAGATCAGAAAAAAATTTAGATCAAAGATTAGAGTCAGTTTTAACACATCACAATGCAATTCGAAAAGGATTAGGGAAAAAAATTTTCGAAAAAAAACAATTAAAAAAAGATTTACTAGAAATTGCTCCTAAAATTCTTAAATTTTCACAACCTGTATGGTTAAAAATTGATGAATATAAAAAAAAGAAAAAAAAAATATTATTTGAAGGGGCTCAGGGTATCTTACTAGATGTAGACCATGGAACTTACCCTTTCGTTACATCATCTAACACAGTAGCTTCTAGTGCAGCTACCGGTACAGGTTGTGGACCTAACTCAATTAATTATGTATTAGGTATTACAAAAGCCTATACTACAAGAGTAGGCGAAGGACCATTCCCAACAGAACTTGTTGATGATATTGGAAAATTATTAGGAACTCGAGGGAAAGAATTTGGAACTGTTACTAGCCGTAAAAGAAGATGTGGTTGGTTTGATGGTGTTTTAGTTAGACAGACTATTAAAATTTCAGGCATTGATGGAATTGCTTTAACAAAATTAGACGTACTAGATGAATTAAGTGAGATAAAAATGTGTGTTGAATATGATTTAAATGGAAAAAAATTAGATTACTTACCAGCAGCTGTTGAAGATCAATTAAAGATCAAACCCATTTATAGAACTTTTCCAGGCTGGAAAACCTCAACGAGTGGAATTAAGAATATTGATGAATTGCCAGCCAATGCTAAGAACTATATATATGCTTTAGAAGACTTTATAGGTACTAATATATCAAGTATCTCAACAAGCCCCGAACGAGAGGATACTATATTAATTGAAAATCCTTTTGATATTTAATTTACAGGTAGTAAATTTTTTGATTTTGCTAATAGCAACATATGTTTTTGCAATTTTTCAAAAGCTTTATTTTCAATCTGTCTAACTCTTTCTCTACTAATTTTATATTTCTTACTTAAATCTTCAAGGGTGGTTGGATTATCATTAAGCCTTCTTGAATATAGAATCTGTCTTTCTCTATCATTTAATACTTTAATAGAATTTTTTAATAAATCTTTTCTCTGCTCCATTTCTTCTTGATGAGCAAATTTAAGATCATGATCTAATTCTTTATCCACTAACCAATCTTGCCACTCGTCTCCGTCTTCTCCCACAGGAGCATTGAGAGAAAATTCTTTTCCTGATAATCTTCGATTCATCGAAACCACTTCTTCTTTACTTACATCTAGTTTATTAGCAATTTCATTTACATGTTCATTTCTAAGATCTCCCTCAGACTGAGGTGCTATTTGATTTTTTAGTTTTTTGAGATTGAAAAATAATTTTTTTTGTGCAGTTGTAGTTCCTATTTTAACTAAGCTCCAAGATCTTAAAATATATTCCTGAATAGATGCTTTTATCCACCACATTGCATATGTAGCCAATCTAAAACCTTTTTCTGGTTCAAATTTTTTTACCGCTTGCATGAGCCCAACATTTCCCTCTGATATCATCTCATTAACTGGCAAACCATAACCTTTATATCCCATTGCAATTTTAGCAACTAATCTAAGATGGCTTGT
>MDTB01090656.1_pt1 | contig 10564 bp, 11 predicted proteins | sample 811161 | NCBI WGS metagenome assembly MDTB01 (sample SAMN05326650, study PRJNA326480) | marine metagenome | isolation source: seawater | place: Mediterranean Sea | collected 2009
AAATACTTTTAGATTTATGCTTGGAAATATAAAAGATAAATTTGAAAAACAAAATTTTGAAAAATTACAATTAAATGATTTTGATGAATTAGAACAATACATTTTACATAAGATTTATAATATCAATAAGTCAGTTGAGAGTAATCTAAAAAGTTATAATTTTCATAAGCTATATAAGGACTTACTTAATTTTTGCACTTTAGATCTTTCATCTTTTTATTTCGATATAAGAAAAGATGTTCTTTATTGCGACAGTCTAAATTCCCAAAAAAGGAAAAATTGTGTAGTAGTTTTAAATATAATTTTAGAAAGCTTACTAAAGTGGTTTGCGCCAATTCTAGTTTTCACAACTGATGAGATATACAGTTTAATAAATAAAAATGAAAAAAATATACATGAGCATCTTTTTGTAAAAGTGCCAAAGTCTTGGGAAAATAATAAATTGAATGATAAGTGGGATGAATTATTTAAGATTAAACAAGAGGCAAATATAGCCATAGAGGCAAAAAGATCTAGTAAAGAAATTGGATCAAGTTTAGAGGCAGAAATAAAATTATCAGTAAATCAAAATCAATTTGAATTATTAAAAAATCTTGATTTAGCGGAGTATTTTATTACATCTAAGGCAGAGAAAATATTATCAAAAAATGAAAAAATGAAAATTGTAGTAAATAAAGCTACTGGAAATAAATGTCAGAGGTGTTGGAAAATTTTAGAAAAAAAATGCGAAAGATCTGAGTGTCCAATTAACTAAAAATGAATTTGATAATAAATTTGAAAGAAATAAAAAATTATTTCTTTAAGAAAGAAAATATTTATTTTTTATTACTTATTATAATTATTTTTTCTATTGATAGAATTTCTAAAACAGAGATTATCGATAAATTTAATGAAAATTCCTATTACATTAATAATTATATCAATTTCGATCTAATTTGGAATACTGGAATAGGTTTTGGATTTTTAAGCACTGATTTAGACTTATTTTATAATTTCGTCACACTAATTATTGGATCTATAATTATATTACTGATCTATTTTTTAATTATCTCTGAAATATTAGATAAACTAATCTATTCATTAATTATAGGAGGAGCCTTAGGAAATTTCTATGACAGAGTGTTTTATAAAGCTGTACCAGATTTTATAGATCTTCATTTTGACAATTTTCACTGGTTTACTTTTAACGTTGCAGATATATTTATCACGATAGGTATAATTATATTCGCTATGAGGAGTTTTTTTATAAAAAGTTAAAAATGAAAAATATAAATTTATTATTAATAATATTAATTTTATTATCATCTTGCGGAGGTTTTAGCGATGCGGGAAAAGTTTTAAGAAACGAAAAAGTTATAACTAACGATGAATTTTTAGTAAAAAAAAGAAACCCTCTAGTCCTACCACCTAATTATGAAGAAATACCAAAGCCAGACTCAGACTCAAAAAAAGAAGAGAGTAATGAAGATAATTTTAAAAAAATTCTAAAAGCTCCAAATAAGAGCAGTTCGTCAAAAAACAAACCTTCCTCATTAGAAGAGACAATTTTAAATAGAATAAATAAGTGAATAAAAAAGATTTATATTTAAAAGATAATATTAAATTGAAAAATTTAGGAAGCGGTTCAATAAAAAATCTATCCAAAAAATTTGATAAAATACTTTTAGAAATAAAAGCCGATATCAAAGATAATAAAAAAACATTAAATGTTTTAGATAAAAACTTTAAATTTAATTTCAAAATTAATGAATTAAAAAAATTTAAAAAGTTTAAAACAATTGCCTTAATAGGAATGGGCGGCTCTATTTTAGGTGCAGAGGCTATACATCACTTTCTGAAAACAAAAGTAAAAAAAAAAATTTATTTCTTTAACGACCTTAACGAGCACAAAATATTAAGTTTTAAAAAAAAGGAAAAAATTTCAAAAGTTCTTTTTATTATAATTTCAAAATCCGGCAATACAATAGAGACATTATCTAATGTCTTTGTGTTAAATTTTTTAAAAAAAAACTCTAGAAATATTATTTTAATTTCAGAAAAAAAAAATAATTTATTATTTTCATTATCAAAGAATTTAAACTTATTTTATGTAGAACATAAAACTTATATAGGGGGGAGATATTCTGTACTATCGGAGGTGGGTATTATACCTGCTTACTTAATGGGAATAAATATATATAAACTAAGATCAAAAATCTTAGAACCCTTAGAAGGAAAAAATAGAATATTTTTAAAGACAAGTTCAATAAAAATGGCAAAATTAATGAATTCAAAAAAGTATAATAATTTAATTTTTTTAAATTATTTTCCACAGCTTGAAAAGTTTTTATATTGGTGTCAGCAATTAATTGCTGAGAGTTTAGGAAAAAAAAATAAAGGTTTTTTACCATTAATTTCAAATGTTCCTAAAGACCATCACAGTCTACTCCAGCTATATTTGGATGGACCAAAAGATAAATTATTTAATATTTTTAGTTTAGACAAAAACTCAAAAGTAAAAATTAATATAAAAAAAATACATTAATTAATAGTTTTTTAAATAATAAGAAATTTAGTAAAGTTAAAAGCGCACAAAAAAAAGCTGTAATAAAGTCTTTGTCAAAAAAAAGTATTCCACTTAGAGAATTCACGATCAACAAAATAAATGAAGAAGTGTTAGGTCAGCTCTTTTCTTTTTTTATTATTGAAACAATTGTTATTGGAAAATTACTAAACATTGATCCCTTCGACCAACCAGCTGTTGAACAGGTTAAAGTAAAAACTAAACAATTACTCAATTAAAAACACCGAATATAATTTTTGATCTTCCATATTGTTTAATGTTTATTATTTCTAAAAGATTTTCTAGCCCGTCTTTAGATTTTTTATCTCTATGAATAATTACGAGATGATTTTTGTTAAAAATTTTCTTTTTTTTTAAAATTTTAAGATTATCCAAAAAATTTAGGTCCGCAAATGGAGGGTCAAAGAAAAAAATATCAAATTTTTCGTTTATTCCCTCAGTTAAGACATCCTCTATGCTATTAACATAAGTTTTTGATTTACTAATTATAGATAAATTAATTAAATTTTCTTCTAATACACTCATAGCAACTATATCTTTTTCAATAAAATAAACTTTTTCGGCACCTCGTGATAAACACTCAATTCCAAAAGATCCAATACCTGAGTATAAGTCGAGTATTTTAGAATTCGCAATTTTAGTTTTAATAAAAATTGAATGGTTTAAAATATTAAAAATATTTTCCTTAACATTATCTTTAAGAGGTCTTGTATTAGAGTTTCTTAAAAATTTGATTGATCTACCTTTTAATGTACCACCGATTATTCTCATTTCTTATCAATTACTCTAAAGCCAATATCTTTTCTATAAAAACCATATTTGAAATTTAATTTTTTTATATTAGAAATTATTTTTTGCCGAATTTTAAAAAAACTATTTCCAATTGAACATATATTTAAAATTCTACCACCATTTGACCTTAGCTCATTATTTAAAATCTTGGTTCCAGCATGGTATATAAAATCTGTTTTCGATAATTTCATTTTATTTACATTTTTAATAAGAATATTTTTTCTATAATAACTTGGGTATCCTTTAGAGCATAAAACAATTGTCATACTTTTTTGTTTCTGCCACTTTATCTTTGTATTTTTTAAACTATTTGAAACGACATTCTTAAAGATCTCAACAATATCAGTTTTTAACCTTGGTAATATTACTTGGCATTCAGGATCACCCATTCTTATATTATATTCAATTAAGTATGGTTCATTATTTTTTATCATTAACCCTGCATACAAAAATCCACTATAGGGATTTCTTCTCTTTCTTAATGCTTTTAGAGTTGGGTTGATAATTTTTGATATTATTTTTTTTTCTAATTTTTTTGAAATAATTGGAGCTGGAGAATAGGCACCCATGCCTCCCGTGTTAGGCCCTCTATCATTCTCATAAGCACGTTTATGATCTTGGGCTGTTCCAAAAAATTTAAAACTATTATTATCTGCGACTATAAAATAACTAGCCTCTTCACCTTTTAAAAATTCCTCCAAAACAACTTTTTTTGAAGATTTAAATTTACCTTTAAATATTTCAGATGTTTTTTTAATAACTTGTTTTTGTGTTTTACAAATCGAAACACCTTTTCCAGCAGCTAAGCCGTTTGCTTTAACCACAATTGGAAGGCTACAACGTTTTAAAAATTTTTTGACTTGTTTTAATTGATTACAAATTTTAAATTTTGCTGTTGGTATATTATTTCTTGCACAGATCATTTTCATAAAAGACTTTGATCCTTCTAATTTAGAAGCATATTTATTTGGACCAAAAACTTTAACTTTATTTTTTTTCAAAAAATCTACCAAGCCATTAACTAAGGGTTCCTCAGGTCCTACTACTACTAAGCTAATTTCATAAAATCTAATTAATTTAAGAATATTTTTAAAATCTAAAATATCTACATCAACATTGAAGGCTATCTGAGATGTGCCAGCATTACCTGGGAAGCAATATATTTTTTTTATTAATTTGGAATCATTTATCTTTTTACATAAAGCATGTTCTCTTCCTCCACTTCCAATTAATCCAATATTCATGACAGATTTTATATTGTATAATTTATAGATGAATAAAAAAAAAGCTAAACTTATTTTTAAGCACAATTATTTTGAGATTGTAGAGGACGGTGACCATGTTTTGTGCGCGATAACAGGAAAAGAAATACCATTACAAAATTTAAATTATTGGAACGTAGATTTGCAGGAGGCATACTTTTCTCCAAAAGAAGTAAATGAGAGGTTTAAATTAAAAAAAAAAATAATTTTACTTCCATCTATTATGTGTCCAAATCCATTGATGTGGATTTCTAGCAATCATTTTTTCCAAAACATTATTTAATTCTTTTGTAAGTTCTAACTTATTTTTAAATTTATTTGGATCTATCGGTCTTTGAAATTCAATTATAAAATTATTATTTTTATCTCTTTCAATAAAAACTGGAATTATATCCAGATTAAATTTAGTTGAAAGTTGGGCTGGCAATGTCGTTGTGAGTGCAATTTTATTAAAAAAAATAATTTCTTCCCCTTCACTCACTCTCTGATCAATCATTAAAGCGATAGAATGTTTATTTTTTATATAATTAATTGTTTCTCTTACTCCATTTATCCCTTTTTTGATTTGATTGGGACAAACATATTTCTTTCTTAAAAATTCCATAAACGGATTTAAAAAAAAATTATTTAATGGTCTGTATATAGTGGCTAACGGAATATTTTTTTTAGTTATTTCCATTGACATTAGTTCAAAATTAGCAAAATGACCAGAAATGAAAATTACTTGTTTATTTTTTTTTATAATTTGACTTAAGTTTTCCTCACCTATTATTACTGTATGAGAATTATTTTTTCTAAAGTAATCTAAAAAAATATATTCAATGAATGTTTTTCCATAATTTTTCCACATATTATTTATAATTTTTTTTCTATTTTGAGAAGAAATTTTTTTTGAAAAAATATCTAGATTTCTATTTATTATTTTCTTTGATTTAAAAATTGGGCCTATATAGACAAATAAAAAAGAAAATAACTTTCTACTCATATTTAATCTAAGAAGAATTCCTACTAAAAAAAATGAATAAATTAAGATTGACTGCAATAAATAATTAATTGTTTTTATCATATATTGAATTTATTTTACTAATTAACTCTCCTATTTTTTTAATCTCTAACGATACTTTAAGATAATTTATTTTTTTTAATCCATATTTATTTATTTTAAAGAAGTCTTTTTCTGTTGTAATGATTTGATAATTTTTACTTTCAGCTTCTTCTAAAATTTTTTGTATTTCAGCTTTCGAGAATTCATAATGATCCGGAAATATTTTTTTTTTATAAATTTTCAAATTAAATTTTTCTATTAATTGAAAAAAGTTTTCAGGATTTCCTATCCCCACTATCGCAAACAGTTTTTTATTTTTAAAGTCGTCTATGTTAATTGGTTGATAAGATGAGTAGAATATTTCTAACTTTTTGTTAATATTCAAAATTTTTTTTTCAAAATTCTCGTCTTTATTCCCATTAATTAAAACTATTTCTACATTTTTCAAAGAAGATAAATTTTCTCTTAAGGGCCCTGAAGGCAAAACTAACCCATTGCCAATTAACTGATTGCTATTAAAACACACTATTTTAACGTCTTTTTTAATTTTATAATCCTGAAGACCATCATCAAGTATTGCTACATTGAAATCTAATTTTTCAATTTGCCTCAAACCATCTTTTCTACTTCTACTTATAATTAAATTTTTATAGTTATTTCTTATTAAATTATATTCATCCTCATGATTTTTGTAATACTTTCTTAGTATTACAGGTTTTTTACCTAATTCAGATAGCTCTCTAGCAAAAACAATCGACGTCGGCGTTTTACCAGTCCCGCCTACATAAATATTTCCTACGCAAATAATAGGAATCTTGAATTTTTCTATTTTAGTGAATTTTCTTTTCAAAAAATTTAGGTAAAAATAAATTAAGGTAAAAGGAAATAATATAAATGAAATGAAACCGATTTTTTTATCCCAAAATTTTGGCTTATTTAATTTTATCATTTAAAAAATTATTAATAACTATCATTGTATCGGCTAAAGTTTTTCTTTCCAGATTACAAAAAGAGCTAGTATTTTTGTGTTGTTTGGTTGGATTTATTAAATCTAATGCTAAATATTTACTTAATTCCAAGTAGTTTTCTATTTTTTTAGAAATATTATTATCTTCTAAAAGTTTATATATATCCTGAAAATTATACACATAAGGTCCATGATAAATTTTACATGCAAGTTTAGCTGCTTCAATTGGATTTTGTCCACCTACGTATTTTAATTTCTTAATTAAAGATTTTCCAATAAATACACTTTTGGCATATTTAAAAAAATTATTTAAAGCACCGAAATAATTAACTATTACTATTTCTTTATTTTCTTCAATAACTTCTTCTTTATTCAATATTTGTACATCTAGATTAAACTTTTCTGTCAAGGATCTTATTTCCTTAGCTCTATCTATATGTCTAGGAGCAATAATTGTAACAATATCATTAAACTTTTTTTTTAGTTCTAAATGAGTTTTAAGGCAAAATTCATCTTCTTTTTTATGAGTACTAGCAGCAAACCAAAATCTTTTTTTTAATAAAAATTTTTCATTAACACTACTAATCTTATCTTTATCGATTTTTCCAATTAATTTAATGTTTCCTTTATAGTAAACTCTTTTTACATTTAGTTTATCTAAAAATTTTTTTGTCTCAATGTTAGAGCATAAGCATAAATCAAACTTATTAAAAATACTTTTCGCTGTGTTAGGAAAAATCATCCATTTTTTAAATGATTTCAATGTCAGTCTAGCATTAATAATGCCTATTGGTATGTGATATTCTTTAGCCGTTGTGATTAAATTTGGCCATATCTCAGAGTCCACTAGAAAAATTTTATCTGGCTTCCAGAGAGATATAAATTTTCTTATAATAAAAATTACATCAAAAGGAAAATATCTATGTTCAATATTATTAATTTTTTTAAATTCGATGTTGGCAAGGTTTCCTGAGCTTAAAGAGGTGGTTGTAATTAAAAAATTAAAATTTTTGTAATTAATATTTAATTGGTGGATTATTGGTATCACACTTTTTAATTCGCCCAAACTTGCGGCATGAAACCATATCAATTTAGATTTTTCTTTTTTAACTATCTTGAAATGAGATACCAAAATTTTCTCTTTGAATCTAATGGGGTCTTCTTTTTTCAAAATTTTTCTATAATAAATAAATATAAATAAAAAAGGATATAAAAGAGTAGTCAAGACTCTGTACGCAAGAATCATTTTATTTTAATTGTTTTCGATAAAGTGAATTATATTCTTCACAATTATTTATTAAAAAATCGTGATTACCTGAATTAATTATTCGGCCATTTTTTAATACAAAAATTTTATCTGCGCTATGAATAGTTGAAAGTCTATGAGCTATAACTAAAGTGGTTTTATTTTTAGTTAAATTATTAATTGCATTTTGCACTATTTCCTCTGAATCTGCGTCAAGAGAAGAAGTGGCCTCATCCAATAAAATAATTGGAGACTCTTTTAAGATTGCTCTAGCTATTGATATTCTTTGTTTTTGACCTCCTGAAAGCCTGACTCCATTTTCACCAATCATAGTGTTATATGCTTGAGGTAAATCTTCAATAAATTCATCAGAAGCAGCAAATTTACAAGCTTTTTTAATTTCTTCATCTGAGGCATTAGATTTTGCATAGGCAATGTTATTTTTAATAGTATCATCAAAAAGAATAATATCTTGGCTCACCAAAGATAAATTTTTTCTTAACGAACTGAGTGAGACGTCTTTTATATTTTGACCATCTATTTCTATAGATCCTTGTTGAGGATCGTAAAATCTGGGGAGTAAATTCATTATAGTGCTTTTTCCTGCTCCACTATGACCAACAAAAGCTGCCATAGTATTTCCTTTGATATTAAAACATAGTTCTTTAATTGCTCGTTCGTTTGTAGACTCGTACTGGAAACCAACTTTATTAAATTTAATATCAGAATTTTTTAAAATTAATTTTGGCATATCAATAATTTCTTTAATTTGGATTTCTTCATCAATAATTTTACTTATTCTTTTAAAAGCCGCCGCTCCTTGATAAGCCGTCATATTCAGTGTGGCCAAAGATCTAATTGGCTGATAAGCCAACATCATAGCAGCCAAAAAAGAAAAAAAATTATTTACTCCTAATTCACCTGAAGCAATAAGTTTACCTGAAAAAATTATAAATCCAGCAATCATAATACCTGTCAAAGTCTCCATAATTGGAGTTGCGCGTATTAAAACACTTCCAATCTTTATATTTTTTTCTACCATATCTTCTATAACTTCACTGGCCTTTTTATTTTCCTCATTTTCTTTTTGATAAATTCTAATCATTTTAGATCCTTTAAGGATTTCAGCTAAAAAAGTAGCTAAATTTCCTGAAGATACCCCAGCTCTAGTTGTAGCTTTACCTATTCTTTTTCCTAAAGATTTTGCAAGTCCACCTGCTAAAGGCATTATAATAATTGCAAACAAAGCTAATTTCCAATTTTGATAAAACATTAAAGATACTAGTGCGATCACAGAAAAAGTGTCCTTCATTAAATTTAAAACACCTGTGCTTACAAGACTTTGAATTTGATGAGCGTCAAACATTATATTTGAAATATACTTCCCAGAGTGCCTATTATCTAAAGTTTGAATATCAGAAGTTAAAATATTATTTGCTATTTTTTTTTGAAGTTCACCGGCAACTTCTTGACCCACTTTTAATATATTTAATCTAGCAAAATATAATGACAAACCTTTACTCGTAAAAGCTAAAACAATTAAAATTGGAATTGTCCAGGCAAAAACCTGGTTTTGCTCAACAAATATTTTCTTTACAGCAGGATCTAATAACCAAGCTATACCCGAAGTACTTGTTGCTACAACTATTGACAAAACTAATGCAATTAAAATTTTTTTTATATGTTTTTTAACATATTCTTTATATAATCTTTTTAAAATAATAATTACTTCTTCTAATTTCATTTTATGAATTAATTGAATAAATGCTTAAAAATAAAAATAAGCCAGTATAATTGTTAAATTTAAATAATTTTAAATAATTTTTAGATTTATTTTCTTTTAACTTAAATATTTGATAAATGGTACTAAAAATAAATATTATTGAAAAAAAAGTAAAAATATTTTTTCCAAATAAATCTTTAAATAAATATAGCACCAACACTACAAATATTAGATAGGAGACTGAAACAAATAATCTAATACTATTTTTAAATTTTATGGAGGTTGATTTTAATCCAATTATTTCATCATCTGACATATCTTGAGCTCCATAAATCGTGTCATATCCCAATGTCCAAAATATGGCTGATGTATATAGAATTATAATTTCTTGAGTTATATTATTATTCATTGAGGTCCAAGCCATTATAATTCCCCAGTTAAAAGTAATTCCTAAAAATAATTGAGGCCAGTACGTTATTCGTTTCATAAAAGGATAAGAAAAGGCTAGAAGCATTGAGCTAATGCCAAGAATAATTGTAAGTAAGTTAAACTGTATTAAAATTAAAAATGCCACTAGGCAGAGAACAAGTACGTAAATTAAGGATTGCTTGACTGTAATTTTGCCTGAAGCAATGGGGCGTAATTTTGTTCTTTGAACTTTTTTGTCGTAATCTTTATCTACAATGTCATTAAAAATACATCCAGCACTTCTCATCAAAACTGAACCTAAAAAAAATAATAATAGATAATATAAAAATAAATTTAAATTTTCATTATTATTATAAGCAAAGGCCAGTCCCCATGAGCAAGGCCAAAACAAAAGCATAAAACCTATTGGTTTGTTCAACCTGGTTAATTCTATGAATATTTTTAAATGTTGCATGAAATATTACTTGTAAATATCAAACACTAACTTCATAATCAATTTGATTCGATATGGATATAGATTACACAGTTGCTGCTTTA
>MDTB01155290.1_pt1 | contig 10564 bp, 12 predicted proteins | sample 811161 | NCBI WGS metagenome assembly MDTB01 (sample SAMN05326650, study PRJNA326480) | marine metagenome | isolation source: seawater | place: Mediterranean Sea | collected 2009
ATTTAAATGCTCGTATTTTGGAATTAGAAAACCAACTTGCAGCACAAGATGTAACCAGGTCTACCTCAACTACTTATCAAAGAGGAAGAGGCGGTGGTGGAGGAATAATCGGTTCTCAAGTTAATAATGATTCTATTATATTAGATGGCGGTCGACTAAAAATTGGTGGTCAAGTTTATGGGCCTGACGGAAGTGTTTATCCAAGTGTTACAGATGCTATTCAAGCAGGAGTTTATAACTTTACATACTTTCCAATTAGTACTGGAGTAAAACAAGAAAACAGACCATTAACTAGACGTTTTGCAAATGCACCAACACAAACGAATACACAGACTCCTACTTTATTAGGTGCAGGATTACAAAGTGGCTAACCCTTTAGTTTATGATTTACGAGATTACCAGAATGCTTTGAATCGATTTCGTCGGGCAGAAGATTCCTACAATCAAAGAATTGATGAATATAACAAAACACTTGCTTTTGATACCCAGGGTAGAACTCTTGTAAAAGAAAAGTTTGGAGATAGAGTTTATGCTGTTACCGATGAAGGTAGATTAGAACAAACTGGTTTGCCCGAGGGAAAAACTATTGAGGATTTTAATTTTAGTTCGTTGCCTGATAGTAACCGTTATTTATTAATGCGACAGGGCGAACCTTTAGAGCAGAAAGAAGTAACAGAACAGAATCCAAATCTTAATCCATATTCCAATCCAAATGTTTTTCAAACAAGAACTGAATCTGTATATCAAGAAAGACCAGAAGCTTTTACGCAAGTAGAACCAGAATCTGTAAAGGGTACAGTAAGTCAGATAAAGAGATTACAACAAGGCGACCCAATGGCATATGCAAGAGGGATTATAGGAGATGTAATTCAGAGTAAAGGTGTACGTTAATGGATTGGCAAATAATTATTAATGGATTACTAGGAAGTTTAATTGCGGTGGTAGGTTGGTTCTGTAATGAGTTATGGAGCAATGTTAAATCATTACAAAAACAACTTCACAAACATGAAGTAGATATTGCATCTAACTATGCAAAAAAAGATGAACTAGAAGTACGGTTTGATAAGTTAGAAGAAATGCTAAACCGTATATTCGATAAGCTTGAAAAAAAAGCTGATAAAGAATAATGGATTTTAATTCTCCCCAGTGGCATGTGTTAAAGAAGTGGACTGAAGACCAACTGAAAAAGGCCAGAGAGAAAAATGACCTCATCTCGCTAAACGAAGTTGAGACTGCTGCCTTGCGTGGAGAAATAAGAGTACTAAAAAGAATTCTCGACTTGCCTAACGAGGTAACTCGAAGTGTGGAGGTATTTCCAGACACTTGATTGTCACGATATACCGTTGTATCAACTCAAGCCGTTAGACGGCTTTTTTTTATTTGGAGTCCAGTAAATGGAAGAAGAAAAACAGGAAGAACTTTCTGCAGAACAAATTTGGGATGAAGAAGCTAATAAATCAGCAGAGGAAAATTTAGAAGCCTCTCCTGGGGATAGTGAAGAAACTGTTGTTGCTGAAGAGCCACAAGAGACCGAATCCAAAAATGAAGTGGAGGCAAATGCCAATACACAAACTGAAGAAGATAAACCTGCTGACCCATTTGAAGGTTTGCCAGAAGCGGTAAAACAAAAGCTGTTAAAGATTGACGATTTAGAAAAGTCTAATCAACAGTTGATACATCATGTTAAGACGGCTGAAGGTAGAGTAGCTGCTATGCAACGTGAAGCTGAAATAGCAAAGCGTGTGAAAGATGAAGTTGCTAAAAAAGATTCTCCCTCACAAAAGGAAATCACAAATGCGAGTAAGAACCCTGAGAAGTGGGATAATCTAAAAGAAGATTTTCCCGAGTGGGCAGAAGCTATGGAAGAGTTTGTTGCTTCTAAGCTTGGTAGTTCACAACCACAAGGTTCTGCAATTGACCCGAAACAAATTGAAGGTTATGTAAATAATCGAATCAGTGCAAGTCAAAGTCAATTGTCACGGAGGATTGAAGAAGCAACTCTTGATGGAAGACATCCGAGTTGGAGAGATGATGTCAAGACTACCGACTTTAATAATTGGTTAACAAATCAACCAAATGAAGTTCGTGGTTTAGCAGATTCTCAAAATGCTAAAGATGCAATTCGTATGATGGATTTATTTTATGAGAGTAAAACTCGTCCTGCGGATAATATCAAGCAATCCCGTTCACAACGATTAGCAAAAGCTGCAACACCTGACAAAAGGAATCAAACTCCTCCACCTAAATCCTTGGAAGATATGACTCCCGAACAACTATGGAACTACGAGGCAAAGAAGCGAGAAAAAACTCGTGTTGCCCGTGGTTATTAAACCTATTTAATTTGGAGAATAAGAATGGCAATTCAAAATTATTCAACCTCTGCATCAAGAAATTTGATTAGAGCAGCACAGGCTATGCTTGAACATAGTCAACCCATAACCGTTTTAGGCGACTTCGGTACTATGAAGGAAATGCCAACGAACCAGACTGACACATTGGTATTCAGAAGGACATTACCTTTTGGTGCTAGTACAAGTGGTTCTACCATCGAGGGTTCTTCTCGATATGTTGGTACTCCTGATGTCCAGGCAAACAATTTTGTATTAGCAGAAGGCTCAACACCTTCATCAAATACAATTTCGTTTCAAGACGTAACCGTAACTCTTCAACAGTATGGTGTTCTCTTTAAGTACTCAAGTAAAGTTGAGAATCTTTATGAGGACGACATTCCTGGAGAGATGACAAAACTAACTGGCGAAACTATGGCAGAAGTCATGGAGCAAGTCAGATACGGAGTTATGAAAGCAGGAAGTACTGTTATTTATGCTAACGGTGCATCACGTTCTGCAGTTAATACAGCAGTCAGCTTAAATGCTTTAAGAAAGGCTGCAAGAACTCTTGAGTCTAATCGTGCAAGAAGAATTACTTCACGTTTGGCTCCAGGTGTTAACTTCGGTACTCGTGCAGTTCAACCTGCGTATGTCGTATTCTGTCATACGGATGCCGTAGCAGATGTTAGAAACTTAACTGGCTTTATTAAAGTTGAAGAGTATGGAAGTCACAAACCAATACACGATAGAGAGATTGGTTCAGTAGAAGACTTTCGATTTATTTCTTCTCCTTTATTTAAATCTTTTGAAGCTGCAGGTTCAGGAACATTGAACGGTATGTTATCAATCGGTAGCAGTAATGTAGACGTTTATCCTTTCATTATCATTGGAGAGGAATGTTGGGGTCAGGTTGCATTGAAAGGCATGAGTGCTATTAAGCCAATTGTCTTAAAAGCAAATCAGACGAATCACGCCAACCCCCTCGGACAGTTCGGGTACGTCGGAGCATCGACCTATTTTGCAAGTGTGAGACTCAATGAAGCTTACATGGCAAGAATTGAGGCAGGTGTTACAGCACTGTAATTTTTTTAATTAACTCATAAAGCCTGGTGGAGACATCAGGCTTTTTTTATGGAGAAGCAACATGGCTGAAAGTGTCAAGGAACGATGTAACGCACTTGCAAATGGAGCAGATGGCGAAGAACTAGCAAGGTTGCTAGGGGCAGTCGTTGATTCATTACAGGCGGTTACAGCAAAACTCGATGCAGATTCGGGAGTTAATGATACCGATTTTGCAGCAACGATTAATGCATTAATAAAAGATTAAGGAGAATTAAATGTCGTATAACTTAAATCAATCAAACGGAGGTTTTGAATCTCTTTCGGCAGCAGGATTGGCCGAAGGAACTAATGCCAATACCTTTAAGACCAGTAACACATTGGTATACACCAGTGATGGTGTTTTTAAATCTAAGGCAGCTACAAATAACGTAGCATTTACAAGTGCCCATACTCAGGTACCTGCATCATCCACTTGTTTGTTTGGAGTGTGGATTGATAGTGCGGGAAATCTTTCTACTTCACAAGGTGCAATTGTACCCTCTGGAGACCAGAAACCATTTCCTAATGCACCTGCTGCAGACTTAACACTTGTTGGATTAATTCAGGTCACAACGAATAGTTCAACAACATTTACTGCAAACACTACTGACCTCGGAGCAGGTGGTGTTACAGATGCCTATTTCGATTGCACTAGGATGCCTTCAAACAATTTCTAATTGTTTTCCTTTCCCCCCGATTGTTTACTCCTTCAGACGTTTATTCGGGGGTTCCTTAGAGAGAGGTTTATGCGGATATCCCTCTCTCTTTTTTTATTCAATGGAGATGTATATGGCAACTCGCAAAAAAACTGTTGGTGTTGAAATCACTGACGACACACCAACTGTAGAGCCAGTTAGTAAGAATATAGATTTTAAAAAACTAGCTGCAGAAGAATCATTTATGAATGAGCCTGTAGTGGTTCTCATACACTCGACGACTGATGAAAACCAAGCACCGCATGTAATTGTGAATTGTAATGGAATCAATCAGCCAATCGTTAGAGGAACACCGACAGAGGTTAAGAGAAAGTATGTAGAAATTCTCGCAAGGATGAAAGAGACAAAGTACACACAAGTAACTCCAAATCCTGCTGCACCTGATGTTAGTGAAATGAGAGCGAGAAGTGGACTTGCATATCCATTCGATTTGGTCGAAGACAAAAACCCTAAAGGTAAGGCATGGCTCAATAATGTGTTGGCTGAACCTGCTTAGGTATAAAAATGAATTACCTACAACTAGTCAATCGAGCGAGAGTAGAATGCGGAGTCTCTGGGGGCGACCTAGCGACTACTGCGGGAGCCACGGGAGAGAACGCACGGTTCACAAATTGGGCAAACACCGCCTATATCGACATACAAACCGCCCGTGAAGACTGGGATTTTTTGCGAGGTACTTTTGATTTCCAAACAGTTGCTCAACAACAAAATTACTCTCCTACTGATGCGGGAGTAGCTTCTGATTTTGGTAATTGGAAAAGAGATAGTTTTCGTTGTTCAATAAATGCAACTTTTGCTGATGAACAGCTAATGAACTATATGGTCTTTCATCAGTTCAGAAATCTTTATCGGTATGGAACAATGCGAACTACATATAGTAGACCCGTTGTTGTTGCATTCGAGCCTGATAAAGGTTTGACGTTTGGGCCAACTCCAGACCAAATTTATTTTATCAACGGCGAATATTTTAAACGGCCTATTGAATTTTCTGCGGATACAGATACTCCTCGAATACCTGAGCGTTTTCATATGCTCATTGTGTACAAAATAATGATGTACTACGGAGGGTTCGAGTCTGCACCAGAAGTTTTTTCAAGAGGAGAATATGAGTTTCGGAGGTTGATGGAACGATTACACATTGACCAACTACCAACCACAATGTCTGGGCCACCATTAGCATGATTAGGTTACAGGCAGCACCAGTTCGTTATGATAACGTACAGTTAGTTGGCGGTCTCGACCAAGTCACTCCAAACTTATCTTTAATACCTGGAGTGGTTAGAAGGGCACTAAACTTTGAATGCTCTATCAACGGAGGTTATACCCGCATTGCAGGTTATGAGCGATTCGATGGAAGAGCAAGACCCAGTGATGCAACCTACACTGCATTAACAGTAAATACTCCTGGACTTGTGACAGTTGGTGTCACTCTCACAGGAAGTTTAAGTAGTTCTACAGGAAAAGTAATTGCAGTGGAGGGTAGTACTGTTGTTGTTACCAAAGTAACTGGAAGTGGTTTTGTTATTAATGATGTACTAAATAATGGGGTAACAAACGTAGCAACAGTATCTGATTTATCAGGAGTAAGTTTAGATGGTGCGACTGATGCACGTTTTAATAACTTAGCTGCTGATGAATACCGAGGAGATATTCAAGCTGTTCCAGGAAGCGGAAATATATTAGGAGTTGGTCTCTTAAATGGTGTTGTGTATGCATGGCGAAATAATCCAGGCGGTAGTGCAACTAATATGTATAAGTCAACGGCAAGTGGATGGTCACAAGTTACGTTTGGAAAAGAACTTTATTTCAATACTGGTGCAGCAGTAATAACTGCAGGTCAAACAGTAACAGGAGCATCATCGAGTGCTAGTGCAGTTGTTGCAAGAGTAATTATTGAAAGTGGTACTTTTGCAGGAGGTAATGCAGCAGGACGATTAATTTTGTCTTCTGATAATGGAACACCATTTTCAGGTGGAGAAAATATACAAGTAAGTTCTGCAACCAAAGCAGTTACTGTAGGAACGCAGACACAAATTACTTTATCTCCTAACGGTAGATTTGAAACTGTTACTGCAAATTTCGGAGGAGCAACAAATAGTTTTCGTATGTATGGGTGTGATTCTGTTAATAGAGCATTTGAATTTGATGGAACAAACTTTGTTCCTATTAATACTGGAATGACTGCAGATACTCCGAAACACATTGCATCACATAAGGCACATTTATTTTTAAGTTTTGGAGCAAGTTTACAGTTTAGTGGTTTAGGTTTGCCCTTCCAATGGACTCCAGTTTTAGGAGCAGGGGAGTTAGCAATGAATGCTGAAATCACAAACTTAATTCCATTACCTGGAGACCAATCCTCTGGTGCGTTAGGAATCTACACCAAACGGGATACAAGTGTTTTATACGGTACTAGTTCTGGTAATTTTGCACTCAGTACTTTTAATACAGGTACTGGAGGTTTTGCATATACTGCTCAAAACATGGACTCTGCATATGTCTTAGATGACAGAGGCATTATGAGTCTCGGCACCACGTTGAACTTTGGTAACTTTTTACCGAGTTCGCTCACGATGAACATTCGTCCTTTTTTGGAAGAACGTGCAAACCTTGCCACTGCATCTACAGTTTCAAGAGAAAAAGGTCAGTACAGAGTTTTCTTCTCAGATAAAAAAGCTTTGTATATGACAATTATGAATGGAAAGTTATTAGGCACGATGCCTATTGAGTTTCAACATGAGGTAAAAAATATAGTTGAAGGCGAAAGAACTGATGGTACTACTGCTATATTTTTTGGTTCATCTGATGGATATGTTTACGAACTTGATAGAGGAACAAGTTTCGATGGTCAAAACATAGATGCAAACTTTGCTCTTGTTTATAACTATACGAAAAGTCCGAGAGTAAGAAAAAGATATCGTAAAGCATCAATAGAGATGACAGGAGATGGGTACGCAGAATTAGATTTTGGTTATGACTTAGGTTATAGGTCAGACACAATTACACAACCTGCTCCTGTTGGATATACAACAGACTTACGAAAAGCATACTGGGATGAGTTTGTCTGGGATAAATTTGTATGGGATACCAATGAGGTATCTCCTACGGAAATCGAAGTAACGGGTACTGCAGAAAACATGGGTATCTTTATTACTTCAACTTCAGACCAATTTCCTAGCTTCACAATCAACAACATTATTTTACATTTCACACCTCGAAGAGGAATAAGATAAATGGCAAATTCATATTATGACCATACGACTTTTCCTGTGCCTAATGCAGCAGGAACATCAAAGTCAATGCGTGACGAACTGGATTCTATCGAACAAGGCTTTGATAAATTTCCTGCGTTAACTGCATCGGTTTCTGGATTAGTACTAAAAGTAAATTCGGGCGGTACTGCGATTGAAACATCTAGTGCCTTGTCTGCATTTTCAATTAGTAGTTCTGATTTGACTGCTTGTACTTTATCGAATACAACAATGTCGGCTGCAACGATTAATAATCTCGGTGCGACAAACATAAGTGCAACTGGAACATTTAATATTTCTGCATCGAGCGGAAAATTAATTAATGTTCAGATTGGTTCAGCAGGACAGACAAAAAATATATTTGCTAGTGCAATTACAACAAATAGTTTTACCAAAACTTCAGGACGATTAGAAGTACAAGGTGTAAGTGCTATAAATGCATTTGTATTTGAGGGTAATTCAGTTTCTGCTGATATAAATACACAGATTCGTTTTGGTGGTGGTTTTGGTTCTAACAATACAGATTTAAATTCAACAGAAATCAATACGAGAAAAATAAGAACTTCAGCAACGTCTGAAGCAACTTACCTAACAACATATACATCAAGTGGAACATTAACTAATCCGTTTGCAATTGATTTTAATACAAAGTTAATTACAAATCTTGCTACGGCTACTAGCACATTAGGTGCGACGAATCTCGGACAAGTCTCAAGCTTACTCAGTTTGAAATTTGACAAGGCAGGAGGAATAATTTCTGGAACTACAAACTTTACAAATAATGTGACGTTTGAAAATACAGTTAATTTCTCTGCGGATATAAATCTATTAACAAACCAAATTACTAATTTAGGTTCGGCCAGTAGCGGTCTTATGGCGGTTAACAAAAACCAATTAGATAATGCCATCGCAGATTTAGTTAGTAGTGCCCCCTCCCTATTAAACAGCCTTTCGGAATTGTCTGCAGCCCTTAACAACGATGAATCCTTCGCCACCAATATGGTGTCGGCCTTAGGTACGAAGGTAAATTTGAACGGGACAAATGCGATGAGTGCGGATTTGAATCTGGATTCAAACCAGATAATAAATCTCGCAACAAGTAGTGCTACACATCATGCGGTAAATCAAGCCGAGTTAAATGCCGTTAATAGTGCGAACTTAAATGTTACTGGGGGAAGTGTTGGTGCAATTAGTCTTACAGGCGATATTAATTTGCAAGGCTCACACAATGTCATCGCTGCTGCAGAAACGACAGCAGGTACTACGAGTTCTAATTTAAGTACAAAACAATATGTAGACCGAAAGTCAATTGCATTACAGATGGTTTATTCAATTTAAGGAGTTATAAATGTCAGCACCGAACATCGTAAATGTAACGTCAATAATTGGTAAGACTAATGCAATTAGTTTAACTAATACTAACAATACAGAATTAGTTAGTAACGCAGCTTCGAGTGGAAAAGTTTTCAAGATTAATTCACTTGTCATATCGAATGTCGATGGAAGTTTAAATATTGCCGTAACTGTAAATTTTAATAATCAAGATAATATCGGTGGAACAAACTTTGAATTAATCTCAACTGGTTCTGTTCCTGCTGATTCAACATTAGTTGTTATTGATAAAACAAACCAACTGTATTTAGAGGAAGATAAATCAATTGGAGTCCAAGCTGATGTAGCAAATAAATTAAAAGCCATTGTAAGTTACGAAGAGATTAGCTAATGAAACGCATTGGTAATGTCATTGGCACTCCAACTGAGCCAACGTCAACTTCAGCAAGTGGAACATTCAGAATTACAGCACAACAGCAACGTAACATTAATACTAGTTTTCCGCAAAAAGCATTAAGAAGAGATTTACCTTATAACGTAAGCATACTCGCTTATGGATATTCTGCTCTAGTTGCAGGTAGCTATCAATTCACTGGCGAAATAATTTTAAGATTTGCTGACCCAGAAAAATGGGTGGATAAAGAAGATTATGCAAACGTAAATGCGAATACTGCGATGATAAGTTCTCATGTTTTTAGAGATGAAACTGGGCGAAACTCAGTTCATTCTGGCTTTAGAGCAAGAGTAACTAATCATACAAATCAAAGAACTCTTACATACACTTTTAGCGGAACGGCAAACGTAGGCTCAAAAGTACAGAGAAGTAATGTTAATACGGCAGATAGTGCAGCTTTACCAACTCTTACTGATGCTCTTACATACGATGATAAATATTACACGCTTAGTTTACAGTCATTTAAACAATCTGCTACTGATAGTTCTGCAGTCAATGGAACGTATACAGTACAAGTTTTCAATCAAGAATCTTTGGGAGATATCCCTGCGGATGAATTAAATTTAATTCAAGATGACCCAACTCAACAAAATTATTCTAACTCGGCAGCAATAGTCGGCTCTGGTTGTAGACAAGTAGATTTATTACTTGTAGCGGGAGGTGGAGCGGGAGGACAGATAAGAGAATACTATAACAATCCGAATACTGGAAACCGTCCTGATATTTCATCGGGTTCTGGTGGGGGCGGAGGTATCCTCGTTGGATACGCAGTTCCAGTACCCGCATCGACATTTACAATTACTGTCGGACTAGGTGGAAATAAATACGCATCAGCAGGTGCAGCCAATGGAGGAGGTTCCTCGGCTATTGGGTGTTATGTACCTGGGGGTGGACATGGAGCCTGGGCGGGTTTGTCTTCAGCAAATATAGTAGCAGGTGGCAATGGAGGTTGCGGAGGAGGCTCCGTGAGTTTTGAAAGTCATTCTGTTTCTGCTCGAATGACGGGTCGTGCAGGGTTATCAACGATAAGTGCATCTTCAACATTGGTAACTGGTGGTCTGTATTTTCTCTATGGCAATGATGGTGGTTTCTTTGCAGGTGGCAATTATATGAGTGAAGCTAATGCAGCTACATTATCGATAGAAGCCTTTACTGCAAACAGTTCTTATGCGATTAAATATAACAGCGGTACTGTTCGCAATAAAGCAATTGGCAATCAAAACCAAAATGACGGGGGAGGCATTGGAGGCGGTGCGGGGCATATAGGTTCAATACAGGCTGGAGCAAGACGAGGCAGCAATGGAGTTTATGTAAGTTGGGCAACTCCTGGACTAACGCATTTAAGTAGCTTAAGTCCACACCCAGTAAGTGCAGGAACAA
>MDTB01035780.1_pt1 | contig 10563 bp, 3 predicted proteins | sample 811161 | NCBI WGS metagenome assembly MDTB01 (sample SAMN05326650, study PRJNA326480) | marine metagenome | isolation source: seawater | place: Mediterranean Sea | collected 2009
CAATTAATCTCCTTTTTTTAATAAAAAAGGAGCAAAAAATGTAAAAAAACAGACATTTTGTCTGTTTTTAATTATTTTCTGCTCTTTAATTGTCTTGTGTAGAGTTCTCTCCACACAATATAGTTAGACTACTATGCGGTACATTGGTTACTTTGTCAAAATTTTAAATTAATTTTTCTTAGATATTAGTTTGCCATACCAATCTTTTTGACACTCATTACAAAAAAAATTTGCATTTTTATCATATATTTTTTGATAGTTAATTTCTTCGATTAAATCTTTTATTTTCTCAGAATATTTTTTCGACTCTTCAGTAGTACAAGTATCTATATGAATAAAATCTCCTTTTTTATTAATTACGAATCCTTCAATTTTTTGGTTTTTACCTGTTTCTTTGCTTTCTAAATAGGCATAAGATAGGAGCTGTTTTTCTATGCTTTTTATGATTTTTTTTTCGTTGTCAAAAATCTTTCCAGTTTTATAATCTATAACAATAGATTTATTTTTACTTCTTAACACAATGTCAACTTTCCCATAAAAGGGATATGCAGGCTTATATGAGTGTTCTGAAATATATTCATAACTACTCTTGTTTAAAAAATTTCTGATTTTTTTAAGTGTTTTTAAGTTTCTTAATACGTATTCCATTCCTTCTCTTCCCTCAAAGAAATTGTTATCAAAGTCTATTTTTTTTAATTTGGTAATTTTAAAAAATTCTTTTTTAAGAAAATTTTCATCAAGTTCTACTTTTGGGTTATTTAAATAATTTGAAACGAGTTCGTGAGAAATAATACCTAAACTTGCTTTAGAATTTACTTCATTACTTGAGATTGGTGAATATTGATAAAAAAGATGATTATTTTCAACACAGTATTCAAAATTTGATACCTTAGAAGATGCTATACCTTCAATTTTATATTCAACCATTTATAGATCGCTTATACTCAACAAATGCAGCAATTGGATTTCTTATAACATCCAAATAATCTATTGAAAATAATTCTTCTGGATCTATATCATAAGTACTATAGAGTTTTCTTAAGATGTCCCTATATCTAAAATTCCAACCCTCAAGAGGATGAGACATTGTAAAGTATAGCTCAGATTCTTTGGTCAAATCACTCTTAACTTTAAAAACATGGGCTCCTTCAATATTTTCTGTATCGTTTAAATGCGATACAGAGTAACCCTCGTCAGTAAAGTCTTTAATAACATAATTAACTAATTTTGATTCATAACTATAAAAGTTACGCTTGATATCCTCGCCTAACAAGACCTTAATTAAGTCAATCCCCAACTGTAGATTCAAGTTATCATGTGAGAATCTGTTTCCATAAGTTTTTAAACAAGAGTAACAAGAATCAATACAACAGACTTGAGCATTTAAAATTTGTATATAATTTTTTAATTTGGTTTTATTGTTAAAAATATCTTCTTCAAATAATTTTTTAGTAAAACCACTTCCGTTAGCTAAGGTATCTGATAAATATATAGTTGGCTTTTCTCTTGTTTCATTATTTCTCGAAAAATAACCTACATCTTGCTCTATTTCATCAGAATCGCATTCTAAGATTTTTTGAGTAGCAAATTTTTTAAGAATTTCACCTGCTGAAAACCACGCTGTATAACGTGAATTAGAAAAATACTTGTTTGGAAAATTATAAAATTGTAAGTCGTCTTTAGAAACTTTTCCACTGTTCTTTAAATAATCTAAATCAATATTTTTATCATCTTTGATTGCTTGAAAAAGCAATGAGTTAGTTAGTTTCTTGTTTCCAACGCCGTATAACTCATGAGATTGATTTTTGGCAAAAAACCACTTATCATCCCCTAATGGAGTTTCAATAAAATCTCCAGTGTTAAGCTGTCCCAAATCTGAGGTGCTGGACAATAAAATTGATCCCCAAGAATTCCCAGGTTTTAAGTCTTTGGCTTTATTTAGAATTTTAAATTTATAACCAGCTTGATCGTTGTCATTAATGCTGAAAACATCAATGTAGCCATACTTTGAAAAGCTATTTTGACTCTCTTTGTTAAATTTATTTTCTGAGGAATTTATAAAACTATAGAACTTTTTCAGAAATTTACCCTTTTCTCTGTACATTTTTTGAACTTGAATTGCTGGATCAGCTATATAGTTATCAGGATCTAATATTTTCAACGAATTGAATCCTTCAGAGTTATCTACATTACAGGTGGGGCAATTTTCAATTGAACTCAAGTTCTCATCAACATAGCCACAATTGTAACAATATGTTAACTCAAAATTAGTTTCATCATCATCAAGCGGGTTTCTGTAATTATTTAAAAACCCTTTTGAATAATTACTTAACCCGATAGATTTATAAATATATTTATCTTTTCTTGTTTCACTTCCCATTGAAAATTGGGACAGAGAAAAATCTTTTGGTTTTGATATTGTTGCAGGGTTTTTTGATGTTGGATTAATTATGAGACTTCGGTCTGACCCAGGCAACCCGTACAATGGTAAGTATCCCCATTCAATTAATTTTTTTGCTAAATCAATTTCTAATTCTTCAAAGTCTTCATCAGAATCTTTTACGGTAAGTAATAAATTATTTATTCTTTCATTTATCTCCTCAATTTCTTTTAAAGTTAGCTTCTTTAAATTCTCTACATAATCTTTATTTTTTAATATTTCTTGACCCAAAAAAGGAATGTAGTTGTTAAATTCTTTTTCAACAGCATCAATTAATTTATCATAGACTTCTATACTCCAGTTAGAAATTTTGCCATAATCTCCAGCTATTTCAGGTGTAACGGGTACTTCTTGTGTTGAGAGACTATTTTTAAGGGTTAAATTGTCTAAGATATTTTTTAGAAGTGATCTGATCTGTATTTGTACTTCATCTTTAGAAAGAAATGGGTTTGGAACCTCTCCAAAAACTAGTTCAAAATCATTCTGAAAATAGTAAATATCATGAGTATTGTTCTGCATTGCAGTCAATGAATATGAAAATTTCTGATTTCTTCTTCCTGTTCTACCTACTCTTTGCTGGTAATTAAATCTCTGTGGAGGAGCGCCATTTAACCATACCAACTTTAATGAACCAATGTCTACACCTGCTTCCATAGTTGTTGTTACACTCAAAACATCTATACCGTCTGTTAATTCAATTTGAGATCTTTCATCAGGTAACTGATTTTGTTGCATTATTTGTGATTCTCTAGCTTCTTTTTCTACAAATGCACCTAAAAAGTTTTTTTGGATTACTTCTCTATTATCAGTTTGACCAGTAAGTTCTTCTATGTTTAATCTAAATATTTCATCTTCATTTAAAGCAAGTTTTGCGTAATAATTATCTGTTTTGTTAAATTCAGCATTTCCGATATTTTGATTACACTCAAAACATATTTGGGCAAGTTGTTGTAGATATTTTCTTGAACATTTACATTTTCTAAGCACCGAATCTTTTTCTGATGTTTTTATTGCTATCGATGATTCAAATTTACCTTGTGAATACACTGCATTTAATAAATAACCATCTTTTCTATCAGTTGTACAAACCCCAATACTTATTAAGAAATTTTTGATGTTTAATATTAATTCTTTTGAATCAATATTTTTTTCACCAATAAAATTATCAAAAAAATAAATCAAATTACGAGCTTTTGGAAAAGATTCAAAAAAGTATTTATCGGTCATGTCATTTCTCCATGAAGACCATCTGTAGTTTCTTGCTAAAAATCTAATAAATACTTCTGCTAAAAACCTATACTCTTCTTCTGAAATACCTAGTCTGTTTTCAGGAACATTTTCTTTAAAAGTTAAAATTCCTAAACCTAAATCTTCAAAATCGTTCTGTATGGATATATTTTCTATTATGCTTTCATAGAAACTGGATTTAATTACATTACGCCAATCTTTTAAATTTGGTTTGGAACGAAGTTCTAATTCACTCCAGTTTAATTCACCATCAAAAGATTTATATATGTCCGACCAGTGCCAATTGAAATCTTTTAATTGCCTTTTGCCACTTTGGCTTGAAATTAAATAATCATTGTAATGTTTAAAATAATTATTAGTAGGATTAATGCCCATACTTAAAAGTTCTTTTTCTACAAAATCAACAACATCTCCCAAAGATATACTGTTGGTTGATTTTAAAAGATTGAAATGGTATTTTGCTTCATCTGACATTTCATTTATGCCAATAGAACCTTGAGAGGCTTTAAAAAACTCTAACAAAACTGTACTTTCTAAACTATCAGCAAAAATTTTTATTGATTCTATGGTTTCTTCTTCCACATCTAAATCAATTTCTTCTTTTGTGACTAACTTCAAAATATCTATATCAGAAAATTTATCTAAATCGGTATTTAATAATTTTTCAGAAGACATGATTACCGTTCTAAGTGTGTTTATAAAATGCTCGTCTTCGAAGCGTGATGCAAAATCTGCAGCTCCCTGAACTGAATCGGTGAAAGTAACTACTTTTTTGTTTCCTTTATCAATACTTGTTATTTCTTTAAGAAAAACTTTTCCATAAATTCTTAAAATAGCATCAATTCTTGGTGCCATTTGTCGCATCAAGGGACTGCTTACTTTTTCAATTAAGTTAGTCGGCCTAACACTATCACTCACTTTTTTAAAATCTTTATCGTTGTTTGATGCGCATCTAGGACAAAAGTTTGGGACGTTTGGAAAATCTTTTATATTTTCATTTATAAATTCTTTAGTTTCATTATTTAAAGGCGTCAAGTTAATCACTACACCGTTAAAGTCATTTTTGTTAGACATATCAAGAACACCGGTTGACCTCAATTTGGCTGGATGTACCATGTATTTGAGTTCAAAATCTTTATATTTTACAGAATGTCCTTTTAATCCAATTAAGCCTTTTAAGTCTTCTTTGGAATTGCCTTTTATGGGCCAGAAAAATTTTGAATTATTTATAGTAGGGGATTCCTTGATTGTTCTAGAGCTTAAAGTGCAAACTTTAGAATCTGATATGTCATCATCAATTATGTTTCCATAAAAACACACTTCACCACAGTCAAAACAATAATTTAATTCAAGAGTTTTAGAGCCACATTCACACCTTGTTCTGGGTTCGCTATAAAGCTTTCCGATAAATCTTTGATTATCTTTATACTGATTTTGTATAGCATTGCAGTTTCTATCTATACAAGCCCATATTCCCTCAAAAGCTTTGATAAAATAATGAAATCGGTATCTAAATCTAGATGTTGTGAGTTCTAATAGATTTTCCATCAAATCGATAGAATTTTTATCTGAATCAAAAATTATTTCTGAAAGGTTTTTTAAAGATTTATCATTCTTGGCTTCTTTGTATGCATTAAATAACAAATAGTCGTAATCTTCTGTTGAGTCTGAATCAACGTTATTTTCAATCAATTTCTGTTTTAAATTGACTTTATCAATATTTTTTGATTTTTCCTCAATAGGTGGGTTGGTGATAATTTCAAATGATGTTTTATCCACTCCAAAAAAGTCTTCCAGAAAACCTTTATTATTTTCATCCATCGATGCACTGGATGCAATTATTTTTAATTTTCCTGTTTCTAAAGCTCCTATTTTGTTTAGAAACCTCCTAATCATATAGGCAATCTCTGTCCCCTGAGTCCCCCTGTAAGTGTGAATTTCATCTATGAGCAAGGTAAATACATTTCCATCTTTTTTTAGCCATTCCTTCGTAGAATTAATAATATTTTCTTCAAAACTTCTAGACATCATAATGCTCAGCATTGCATAGTTTGAAATAAGAATGTCTGGAGGTTTCAACTGCATTTCTTTTTTTGTTAACATTTCACCACCATCAAATGTTTCTGACATAAACCTAAGGTCGCTTGGATATTCATTATTTTCAATTTTGTTACATATATTTCGAAACTCACCTAAGCTTTTTCTTAGCTTTTCTCTTAAAGCTTTATAATTTTTGGAATTTAAGTTTGGAGAACCCCCACTTCCACCTGTATAGGAGCCAAAGTAAATTTTGTTTTGATTTATTATTTCCGAGAGTTGTTTTCCTGAATTTCCTGTAAATATTTTTCTTAATCTTGTTTTTTGATCATCAACTAAAGCATTCAAAGGGAAAAGCATCAAACATCTTACTGCAGCTTCACGAGTTTCATTACTTCTTTGCAAATTTGTTATTTTTTTAAATGTTTCATCGCTTTCAAACCAAAAGGAGTTGTCTAGTTTTTCAGGCTTTTCCCAAGACAAAGCCTCGTTTAGTAAGGTTTTAAATAGGGCTAAGTACATACCCTCGGTCTTTCCCGAACCTGTGCCAGTAGTTAAAACAACATTCTTATCATTGCTTGAATTAACTAAAGAGTTGGCTTGGTGTTCATACATTTTAAATGAATTTCCCAAACCATCAGAAAAAAGTGATTTATCCAAGAAATCAAAAAATTTTTCGTTAATCTCTCCCTTCTTATAAATTTCCTTGTTTGATAATTCAATTGTTGGATAATTGCTTAGCAGCTCAACTTGTGGCCATTTCCACATTATATTTTCCGTGTTTACTAAATTATCTCTTTCGTTTCTAATGCTTTTGTTTTCAATGTAAAACTGGGTGTTATAGTAACTAAGAAATTCCTGTTTCATTTTTGTAAATATAGTTATGGGATTTTCACTCATTATTCTTACCTATTAATTTTGGTATTTCACTTAAATTCTCTAATTCCTTAATTTTAAGATTCATTTTTGTATCACACAAAGTAGAAATTAAATCTTCTGGAATATTGAAATATAGATCATATTTGGGTGATAGACTATTCGTATCTTCACTTGAAAAATAAATTGTTTTTGGGTTTGTCCCAAGGCAAAAACCAAGAGCTTTATGAAATAATTTAGGTAATTTTAAAAAACTTGGAATTGCAAGAATAAATCCTGGGAGTTGTTTTTTATAAAATATATAATCAACATCAGAATTTGCTAGATGGAAATACTGTGCAATGTCTCTTGTGACTGAATGTGTTTTTTCATTTTTTCGTATGTAATATTTACTTGCATTGAAGTCCTTTATTCTATAAACCTGGTTCTCTTCGAGTGAAGTACCCAAGTATTCTCTGTAAAATTCTTTAATCCATACATATCCTTTATTAGTTTTTGAAATAATTAATTCATCTAATGGTTCAGGTTTTTCAAATCTTTTTATTTGTTTTTGTGGAGACAGCTCAATCATTTTTTCTATTGAAGGGGTTAAATTTATGTAAGAGTAACTGGTGTCGGTATTAATTTTTTCGATACCCAATTGCTCTTTTAAAGGTTCTAGTTCCTCTAAGTTTTCAAACTCACTTATCATTAAAGTAGTTGGAGAAAAGAGTTCATGAGAGTGGTGCTTTTCAATATTTTCAGGTGAAACTCTTACTGAACTTAATGAGCCATCTGCACTTGACTGAAGCTTAATATGGTTCAAGAATTTTGAATTATCTATACAAGAAACTGAATAAGTATCACTTCCTTTTATGTTTTGAAATAGTTCAAATAATAAATAATCATTTCTCGAACCAGTAATTATGGCTCTATTCTCAAGCCCTGGTAACAAGTTAATGCTTGGCTTAGCTATACACCATCTATTCTCAGAGTAATTTGTTTCAATATGCAATAAATAAGAGAAGTTTTCAATTATTCTATTTGTTATTCTTACTTCATCTTCCTGTAGATATTTTTTTAGTTTTAATCCCTTTAGAGTCTCACTTTCTGCGATGTTTACTATTGCTTTTCTAAGTGATGTAATTGTACCTTCCCCAACATTAGACATGTATCGTAAAAGCCTTTCTCCAGGCAATTCTCTAAATTCATAAATTGATTGAGAATATTTATTACCATTTTCTTCCTTCTTATAATCATTTTCTTCATTCAGAAACTCCGACTCAAAAATTTTTTCTGAATTATCATTTCCTAAAATAGTCTTAGAAGCTGTAATATATTCTAAAAATAAGTCCTGGTTAAATCTCTCTTCATTATCAATTTTTGATGAATAGTAGATTTTTTCATTTTTAAGAATTTTATTATTTACAAACAATATCCATTCTGCCCAATTGTTGTCAATGTCATCAAAACCTATTTTTGGTTTTTTTCCTCCATATTGAAAAATTTCAATTTTTTTATCATAAATGCAAAATGCCCAATTCAAATCTTTTATCAAAGACTTTTTGTTAAAAAAATTAAAATCAAAATTAAAGTGATCATAATTAGTAAATTTAATTTCTTCCTTTGATTCACTTTCATCTGGCTCCGTCAATCTATAAGATTTATACAGACTAGAAAATTCATCTATCCAGTTAAAACTATCCTTATCAACATTTATCTCATGAAATTGATTGGCACGATGTCCTAATAAAATGATTTTTTTACATTCGAATCTTTTGAAATTAATAAGGTCTAATTTTTCAAAATATTGTCTGTGTACTTCTGGAATATATAAGTGACCACCTGATAAAAAACCTGATTCATAATCTTCATAATCTAATGAGTCAGGATTTATATCATTCCATACTATTTCATCTGCAGAAAAATTAAAATCATAACCAATTGACCCTGCCAAATGTGAAGTTAATTCTGAGTCATCAAATTCAACATTGAATACGATCTTTATATCGTCTTTATTTACAGTTATTACATAATCTTTTTGGTATTCATCTACAACATACTCTGATTTCTTTATTACCTCTTTTTCATTTGAAAACTTTAAATCATTAATTTTTATTTCAAAATTCATATCCTCCCTCAAGGATTCTGGAATAAATATATCGGGAAGCTCTCGAGAAAGATATGTTTTTGATCCGAGTTTTAAACCACCTATGAGTTCAATCTTTTCAGATTTAGCTTCAGTTGGTAGGAAAACTTCCAAAAAAGAACTTGTTATTTTAAAATTTTGGGAATCAATTAACTTTAAATCTTCAATAACACATAAATCTCCATAATCTTTCAAATTATCAATGCTGTAATCGTAGTTTGGATTTTCGATAAGCCATTGATTAATTTCTTCTTTAAATTCTTTTTTAAAAACAACAATATATGGGGTTTTGAAGGCTATAGATTCGTTTTTAGATACTTCTACAAACTCTTGTAGTTGAAATTCTTCAAATTTAAAAAGGCGTATTTGTTTTTCATACGAAACAATTCTTGCATTGATATCATGGTTTACGATTTTCCAAATCTTTTCTTCAAAATCTATAGACTTTAGCTCTTCACTAAAATATTTTGATTTAATAAATAAATCTTCTTCTAGAAGGAGTTGATTTTTATCTTTTTCATCATTATCAACAGCAATAATTGAATCGCTCTCTAGACTATCAAATAAATTTTTACTTGAATCATCTAAAAATAATTTGATTTCTAGTTTTTCTCTATCAAATCCATTTTTCTCAATCACATAAAGAATCTCTAAAGATTTGTAACCCTCACGAGTAAGAATTTCTCCATCCCAGTTTGTGAAGCAATCTTTCAAAGTCTCTGAAATTCTGTTTCTAAAAGTCTCATCTAAACCCTCATCTAGAACATTATTTCTGAGAGATTTTGAAAAGCTTTTTGCTTTCAAATCATTTGATAAATATCTTTTAAATGCTTTATAAATTTGCTTTTCTGAATAATAAGGATTTCCATGCTCAAAGTTTTGATCTCTAAAAAATTCAGGTAATATATTTTTATCTTTTGTATTTATAAGGCACTGATTTAATATCCACCCTCTGTGGTCATCATCTGAATTGGTGTGGAAGGTGTTTTTTCCATAATTTGAGTTATTTTCAATCCAAGTAGAAAGTTTCATAAAAAGTTCTTCTCTATCTGTTGCAGTTGTTTGATTCCCAAAGGTGTCTCTAAAATCCCCTTCAAGTGAACCTTTACTTACCGAAGGACTCATGTATTTATGAAGCTGGGTGTAATAATTTCTCCAATCAATGAACTCTGAATCCTCTCCCATTTTTTCCGCAGCTACTACAAACATCGCTATAAAAGGCAACTGCGGAGGGAAATCATTATGGTCAGCTTCTTCCCATGATTTAACTAACCTTATCAATTGTTCAAAAATATTTCTTTCTTCTATGGCTACAAGTAAATCCATGCAGACATCTCTCAAATACTTTTCTCCAAATTTTTCCTCCCATCTAGATTTATAAGAAATAATATCTTCATTTAATCCATCAAATAACCTATTTAAATCTTCGGAATCGATAGTGAGGTATACATTTGTAGATTTTTTATTTACAAAATAGAAATTTCCCAACTTATCAACAATTTCAAAATATTTGTGAAACTTCGATTTTAATTCTTCATAATTTGATAGTGATGAACTGTTCATAACAATTGAATTAACCTTTTTCCTATTTTTTCGACTATACCAACCACTAAAGCATTTCCCATTAGAAAAGCTCTTTTGCTATTAGGTACATCTTCGTGCAAAGTATGATTTTCAGGAAACATGTTTAAACGTTCTAGCTCTAGTGGTGTAAGTCTTCGTAGTCCATATCTTGTTTTAACAACGTGCTTAATCCTACTTGGGCTTTTTCCACCTTCAGATGTAATTATTGTTCTAGAGGGCTTTTCTAAATCATCAGGAAAGCTTATCTTTC
>MDTB01071554.1_pt1 | contig 10563 bp, 9 predicted proteins | sample 811161 | NCBI WGS metagenome assembly MDTB01 (sample SAMN05326650, study PRJNA326480) | marine metagenome | isolation source: seawater | place: Mediterranean Sea | collected 2009
ATTACATTTATTGGACAACATTTTTTAAATCTTGCATTAGGAATATCACTAATTGGTTTGATAATTTATCTTTGTAATACACAACAAGAATATTTATTTTGGACCTTAATTGCCATTTCGTTTCTTGTTGGAATTCTTTTAATTATTCCAATTGGTGGTGCAGATATGCCGGTTGTTATATCGATGTTAAATTCTTATTCTGGTTGGGCAGCAGCAGGTATAGGTTTTACGTTAGAAAATAGTGCATTAATAATTACAGGAGCTCTTGTAGGTTCCTCAGGCGCAATATTATCTTACATAATGTGTAAAGGTATGAATAGATCTTTCTTTAATGTAATTCTAGGTGGATGGGGCGCAACAGAGGAAAGTTCAAAATCTGTATCAAAAGAGCAAAAACCTGTTAAAAATGGTAATGCCGATGATGCAGCATTTCTAATGAAAAACGCATCCTCTGTGATTATTGTACCAGGATATGGTATGGCAGTAGCTCAAGCTCAACATGCATTAAGGGAAATGGTCGACTCACTTAAAAAAAATGGAGTTAAAGTATCTTACGCAATTCATCCAGTTGCGGGAAGAATGCCTGGACATATGAACGTTTTACTTGCAGAGGCAAATGTTCCCTACGATGAAGTTTTTGAATTAGAAGATATTAATAACGATTTTGCAAATTGTGATGTTGCTTATGTAATTGGTGCAAACGATGTAACAAACCCAGTTGCAAAAACAGATCCACAAAGCCCTATATATGGAATGCCAATTTTAGACGTAGAAAAATCTAAATCAGTGTTATTCGTAAAAAGAAGTCTATCCCCAGGTTACGCAGGAATAGATAATGATTTATTTTATAGGGAAAATACTTTAATGTTGTTTGCTGATGCAAAAAAAATGACTGAGGAAATAACTAAAAGCCTATAAGGAAAATACTTGAGCACAAAAATTTTTTGTGACATTGCTGATATTAAAATAATAAAAAAATTTACTAAAAAAAAAGTAGTAAAAGGTTTTACTACAAATCCGTCATTAATTAGAAAAGCACGCGCTAAAAATTATATAAATTATTGTAGTAAAATTTTACAAGTCTGTAAGAATAAACCAGTCTCATTAGAAGTATTTGCTGATAATTATAGCGAAATGAGAAAACAGGCTTTAATAATAAATAATTTAGGAAAAAATGTTTACGTAAAGATCCCAGTATGTAATTCGAATGGAATTTTTTCTGGTAAAATAATTAATTTTTTAAGCAATAACAAAGTAAAACTTAACATAACTGCCGTATACACCGCAAATCAAACAAAAAAAATTTTAAATGCTATTAATAGAAAATCAGATGTTATAATTTCAATTTTTGTTGGTAGAGCAAGTGACGCTGGAAAAGACCCTTTACCAGAACTTATTAAAAGTATCAGATTGGCAAAAAAATTTAAAAAAGTGAAAATTTTATGGGCAAGCGTAAGAGAACCTTATAATTATCTTCAAGCGAAAAAAACCGGATGTCATATTATTACAGTGCCTCCAACTATAATTGAAAAAATTGAAAGTTTTGGAAAATCTTATAATCAACTTTCTTTGGAAACGGTAAAAACTTTTTTGATTGATAGCAAAAAGTCAAAATTTAAAATTTAATGAAAGCCTTCAATCATTTATTATGGCCTCAGCAATTGTAATACTTAATTGGAATGATTGGAAAAATACAATTGATTGTCTTGAAAGCATATATCAAAATGAGGGAAATTTTGACGTCTTCTTAGTTGACAATGGATCTGAACTTAAAAATATATTAAATGTATCCAATTGGTATAAAGGCAAATTAATATCAGATAAAAAATTTATTAAACCAAAATTTAAAAATTTTGGTGAATTAATTTACATGAATTTTAAAAATAATATTTTCAATAAAAAAAAAAATATGAGAAACTTATACTTATTTAGAAATAAAAAAAATCTTGGTTTAACTGCCGGGCTTAATAAAGCATATAGTTTTTTAATAAGAAATAATTATGAATATATTTTAAGAATTGACAATGATTTTGTTATAACAAGAAACTACTTTAAAAGAATATCTCACACAATAAAATTAAATGGTGTAGCAAGTGCATCACCAAAAATAATGCATGCTTATATAAAAAAAAATGTTTGGTTTAAAGGTTTTAAAATGACTTGGTCATTTCTAAAGTTTCAAAGAACCATGAATCTTAAAAAAAAAAGATATTTTGATAATCAGTACTTGAATAAAATTGTAAGCACAGATGCTATATGCGGTTGTTGCTCTATATATAAGACAAATATTTTAAAAAAATCAGGATTAGGTGATGAGGATTTTTTTTATGGTCCTGAGGACATTGAATTATCTCATAGGCTAAAAAAATATGGTAGATTAGTATGTGATCAAAAAATTAAAACTTTCCACAAAATAGCTAGGAGCGCCCATATAGCTAAAAAATTTGAAAGAACATTCCAGTCAACCCATGGTTTCCTAATTTTAATAAAAAAAATAGGTACTTTTTCAGATAAATTATTTGGATATACATTCTTTATTTTACGTGGTTTTCTTTATTTTTTAATTGAGAAAAACAATGAAAAGAAAATTGGATATAAAAAAGCATTAATTAAATTTTTTTTAAAAGATGCAAAGTAAAAGAAATCTAAAAAAAATAAATATTTTTTTTTATTTTGTTTTATATGTCTCATTAATAGTTGGTTTTGCTTTTGATGAGAATTTAAATCTTGGTTCTAAGCAAGACTGGTACGGAACTAATTTTCCAGCGATTAGAGATTTTTCTGAAAATTTCTATAAAACATTTTTAAATTATGATAATTACAATCACAGACATTCCCCTGTATATTTAATTTTTTTAAGTTTTTTTTCTAGAATTAGTATAGATTATGATATAATAAGATTTATTCATCTTAATATTAGTCTAATATTAATTTTTTTATTTTTTGAATGTTTAAAGATAAAATTTAAAAATATAGATAAAAATACTTTATTTTTACTTTCAATTTCAATTTTTTTATCACCAACATTTAGATCATTATCAATATGGCCAGATTCTAGAATTATAGGATTAATTTTTTTTACTTTATCTATATATGAATTTTTAAAATTTGATCAAAAAAAAAGTATTACATGTTTTTATAAAACTTTAATCTTCGTCATTTTATCATCTTATATAAGCCCAAATTTTTCTGTTTTTACTGTTTTCTATTACTTATATTTTTTTAAAAAAATAAATATTAAGCACATTTATCTTAGCTTTTTTATGTGTTTGGCATGTAGTTTACCAGCATTATACTATTTATTTATACTCGATGTAAATTTTTTAATAGCTTCTACACCTGGAGCTATTTTAGATGAAACTGTAAATTTAGATTTTAATATTTCGAATAAAATACTAATTGTTGGTTCAATCATTCTATTTCATTTAATACCTTTCTTGATAAATAAAGAATTTTTAAGCAAGTTTTTAAAATTCTTAAAAACAAACTTAATATTGGTTTTTATATTTTTTATATTTAATATTTATTTTTTTGATTATTTAGTAGTTTTTACAGGTGGAGGAATTTTTTTTCAGATATCTAACTTAATATTAAATAATAATATAATTTTTTATTTTTTAAGCTTTTTATCTCTTTTGATATTGGCTTATTTTTTTAAATATAATATTTATAATGCTGTTTTGTATACACTAGTCATACTATCTAACGTTCAAAATACAATTTATCATAAATATTATGACCCATTTATAATGATTATATTTTTTTTAATGACAATTCATTTTTTACCAGAAAGGTTTGTATCTCATAAAAAAAATTTGATAATTTTATATTTATTTTATTTTATATTTATATTAGCAAGAATTTTTAAAAACTTAGTTTTTAAATATTAGATTTTTTATATATCTTATAGTAAAAATGTATGATGCTAGATAAAGATATAGTAAGATTTTCAAATAAGACTAAAACTAAATTTTTATTTAATTATAATCTTAAAAAATTCAACTGGTTTAATATTGGAGGAAACGCAAAGTTTTTTTTTAAACCTGAAAGTTTAGATCAATTGTCACAATTTTTAAAAGAATTTGGCCATAGGTTAAATATATTTGTTTTGGGAGCTGGCTCAAATATTTTATTAAGCGATAAGGTATTTGATGGTGTTGTTATCAAATTAGGTAAGAATTTTTCAAATATAACATTGATGTCAAATAATATTATTATAGCAGGTGCTGCCGTGACCGATAAAAAATTATCTGAATTCGCTTGTAATAATTCTATTGGAGGATTTGAATTTTTATCTTGTATACCTGGAACAGTAGGAGGCGGATTAAAAATAAATTCTGGTTGTTATGGTAAAGAATTTAAGGATATATTGCTTTCAATTCAGGTTATCGATAAAAGAACTGGAATAATAAAAACAATACCAAGTTCAAATATTAAATTTTCTTATCGAAAAAGTAATATTAATAACAATTATATTTATTTAAGTGCCTCTTTTAAAGGTATTGCTAAAGAAAAGGTTTTAATAGAGAAAGAAATAAGTTTTTTTAAAAAAAAAAAAGAAATTGCACAACCCTCTAAAATTAAAACGGGTGGGAGTACATTTAAAAACCCGTTAAACCAAACTAATAAAAAAGTTTGGGAACTTATTGAAAAGTCTGTTCCATTAACCACATCTTTCGGGGAGGCAGCAATTTCAAAAAAACACTGTAATTTTATGATAAATAAAGGCAATGCTTCTTTTGAAGATATGTTGAGGTTAATTCGATTTATTGAAAAAAAAGTTAAATCAAAAACTGGAATTAAACTTGAAACAGAAATAGAAATTATTGAGTAAATGAAAAAAAAAATTTTGATATTGGGTGGTGGGATATCGAAAGAAAGACAGATAAGTCTCGAGACAGCCAAACAAGTTAAAAAAGCTCTTAAAAAAAAGTATAAGGTTTTACAGTCAGATTTAGATAAAAATTTTGAAACTAAACTGAAACTGTTTAAACCAGAAATAGTATTTAATGCTTTGCATGGTAGATTTGGTGAGGATGGTTATGCTCAAACCATCCTGGAGAGTAATAAAATCAAATATACACACTCCGGAGTTTTATCGTCAGCCTTGGCTATGGATAAAATAGTTTCAAAAAAAATATTTAAAAAAAATAATCTCCTTACTCCAAAATTTATAAAATTTTCCAATAATCTGGATGTTAATAAAAATTTAAAAAAAAAAATTAAAAAAAATTTAAAATTTCCTGTAGTTCTTAAGCCAATTAATGAAGGATCGAGTGTTGGTGTTTATATTTCTACTGAAAAAAATTTAAAGAAAAACTTAATAAAACTTAAGAAATATAAAGAAATTATAATAGAAGAGTTTATCAATGGAAGAGAAATACAAGTTGCGATATTAGGAAAAAAAAAATTAGGAGCAATTGAGCTTAAACCAAAAAGAAAGTTTTATGATTATAAAGCAAAATATGACCTTAAATCAAAAACTAAGCATATAATACCTGCCAATTTAACAACAAAAAATTTAAATAAAGTCTTAAATATTGCATTTAAAGCACATAAACTTTTAAAATGCAAAGGTGTTACCAGATCAGATTTCAAATTTTTTAGAAACAAATTTTATTTATTAGAACTTAATACACAACCAGGAATGACTAAATTATCATTAGTACCTGAAATTGCAGAATATAGAGGTATAAATTTTCTTGAATTATTAGAGTGGATTTTAAAAGATGCGTCTATTAATAGATAAAAAAATTAAAATTTATTTTTATTTAGTCTTATTCTTATTGTTTTCAACATTTTATAATTCAAATTTAGCATTGTATTTAAATACTAAATTTAAAATTAATAAAATTGAAAATAAAAATAGTAATATGGAAATTAGTGATTTAAATTATCTTTTAAATAATAATATATTTAGTGTAGATAAAAAACTTTTATCTGATAAATTGAAGGACAACACTATTTTAAGGTCTTATGAAATAAAAAAAATTTACCCAGATACCTTAAAAATAAATTTAGTTAAATCAAATCCAATTGCGAAAATTATCCAAAATGGAAGTTTTACTTATCTAGGAGATAATGGAAAAGTTTTTAATTCTTCTCAAGTAAATTACAAAATACCAGAAGTAATAGGAAAAATAAACTTAAGATACTTAAATAAAATTATAAAAATTATTAACTATTCATCCTTTAACTTAGACAAAGTCAAAATAATAAAAATTTTTCCATCCAATAGGTTTGACTTAATTTTTAATAATAATAGCACTATAAAATTTCCTGAGAATGTTGACCAAAAGTTATTAGAAAATGCTTTTATATTTCATAAAAACAATATCTATAATAAAACTATAGACTTAAGGATTAAAAATAAAATTATAATCGCTAATGAATGACTTTCAAATTTTTTTTAATATAAATATTAAATATAAGCGGGTAGATTTCATAGTTACTTCAATAAATAAATCAGATCCTATTTTTTCAAAAAGTGTAAGTTTAGATGGTTCAAACCAAAATGAATTTTCATCTTTTGAAAATTTGGAAATAATTTTAAAAAGAACAATTTTAGAAATAGAAAAAAAATTTAATATTGCAGTCAATTGGGTTAATTTAATGGTAGAAGATAAAAAAATGAATACAATAAATATAACTATTAAAAAAAACTTTGAATATAAAATTATTAATAAAACAACTATAGAATATTTACTACAGGATATTAAACAACAGATAACTGAAAACCATCCAGAAAAAAAAATTACTCACATAATAATAAAAAATTGTTTTATGGATGGAGAAGAATACAACAATATTCCTTTTGGAGATAAGTGTAAAAGTTTTGTAATGGAGATAAGTTTTATTTACCTAAAAAAATCTATTTTATCTGAGTTTAAGACTTTAATGAAAAATCACCAAATCGAGATTAATAAGATAATATGTACAAACTATGCTAAATCTTTACTTAATTTTGATATTGATAATTTATCAAGAGCAGGCTTGACAGTTCTTGATGATAGCAACCAGAATGAAGTTAAGGTTCTCTCAAAAAAAATAACTAAATTAGGCTTTTTTGAAAAATTGTTCCATATTTTTTCATAACTGTATTTTATTGTAATATTTATTGTTTTTATCGCATCTTAATAAAATCTTATAACATCTAATGGCTATACTGAATCAAAAAACAATAAATAAAGCTATAAATATCGAAGGCATAACACTTCATAAAGGCAAATACGCAAAACTGAAAATTCTTCCATCTCCTCCAAATAGTGGAATTTTATTCAAGAGAGTAGATTTAACTAAAAATAATATTCTTGTAGCAAATTTTTGCAATGTTAGTAGTGCAACTTTATGTACTACTTTATCCAATGAAGCTGGAGTAAGTATTTCCACCATAGAACATTTAATGGCGGCTTTATATGGAATGGGGGTTGATAATGCTTTAATTGAAATTGATCAAGATGAAATACCAATCATGGATGGTTCCTCAAAGAAATTTGTTCAGGAAATTAAGAATGTTGGTTTAAAAAATTCAGATACTCCAATTAAAATAATAAAAATTTTAAACAAAGTAGAAATTTTCGACAATAAAAAATATATATCAATTGAACCGACTACAACAACTCTAGAAATAGACTTTGAAATCAAATTTAATAATCAACTTATTGGAAATCAAAGAAACTCAGTTAATGTATATGAAAATGATCTTAACGATATTTATAATTCTAGAACCTTCTGTCTTTATGAAGATATTGAAAAATTAAAGAGTATGAATTTAGCAAAAGGTGGATCTTTAGAAAATGCTATTGTTGTAAAAGGTGATAATATTTTAAATAAAGAAAAACTAAGAAATAAGAAAGAGTTTGTTAATCATAAAATTTTGGATTGTATTGGGGATTTATTTTTGTCAGGACATAAAATTTTAGGAAAAGTTATCTGTTCCCAAGGAGGACATAAGTTAACTAATGAATTGTTAAGAAAGGTTTTTTTGGATAATAAAAACTTTTCAATATTTGAATTGAAAGAAAAAATAGTTCCTAACTCTTTCATAAACAAGAAAACTCTTAAATCTATAGCTTAAATTAATTTTAGTTTTCCAATTAATCTGCTAAATATTGTTAATGCAAAATATTTTCACTATTTTATTATCTACTATTTTATTTGTTAATGTAATTTCATGCAGTTCTAATAATGAAAAAGTATCTATTCTTGATGAAGAAAATCTCGAGTTACAAATGATCGATGCTTACAAAGATGCTTATGAGGAACTTGAGAAAGGAGATGTAATTTATGCTGCAAAAAAATTTAATGAAGCTGAACTGCTATATCCTCAATCAGAATGGGCTCCAAAATCAATTTTATTGGCTGCATATTCTTATTATTCACAAAATTATTATGATGAAGCTTTATCAGAATTAAATCGTTTTTTTAAAAAGTACCCAAAACATAAAAATTTAGATTATGCACATTTTTTGTATGCTATGTGTTATTATGAAAATATTATCGATGAAAAAAAAGATTTGGAACCTTTATTAATTTCAAAAAAAAGATTTAATTTTGTTATTCAAAATTTTCCTGATACAGATTTCGCTCAAGACGCTAAATTTAAAATTAATTTAATCAATGATGTTTTAGCCTCAAAAGAGATGTATTTAGGCAAATATTATCTTAAGAAACAAAAATGGGTAGCTGCGATTAATAGATTTAAAAATATTTTAAAATTATATGGAACAACAATTTATGTTGAGGAAGCTCTTCATCGACTTGTCGAAACAAATTATAAAATAGGATTAATAGAAGAGGCTGAAAAATATGCAAATTTACTTGGCTATAATTATCAATCGAGTCAATGGTATGAGCAATCATATAAAATATTTAACAAAGAATATCAAACCTCATTTCAAATTAGAAAAGATAAAGATTCTGTTTTTAGTAAATTTAAAAAATTATTTAAATGATCAAAAAATACGATTCAAAAATAAAAAAAACCTATCTGGAAAAAATTAAAATACTTAAAAAATACAATGAAGCATATTTTAATAAAAGCAACCCTATTGTTGAGGACAATGTTTATGATTTACTAAAAAATGAAATCCTTGGCCTTGAAAAGAAATATATATTTTTAAGTAGCAAAGATTCTCCCTCCACAAATGTAGGTTTTAAACCATTAAAAAATTTTAAAAAGGTTAAACATAAAACGCCCATGTTGTCTTTAAATAATGCTTTTGGTAGAGAAGATTTACTAAATTTTGAAAAAAAAATTTTTAATTTTTTAAGTTTGAGTAATAACATTAACTTAGAATATAGTGCAGAACCAAAAATTGATGGAATTTCAGCTTCCCTGATCTATAAAAATGGTAAATTTATTCAAGGTCTTTCTAGGGGCGACGGAGTGCAAGGTGAGGATATTACTGAAAATTTGAAAACTATTACTGATATTCCAAAAATACTAAAAGGTAGAAATATACCAACTGAAATTGATATTAGGGGGGAAGTTTTTATAAAGAATACAGATTTTAAAAAGTTGAGTCAAAAATTTGCAAATCCAAGAAATGCAGCATCTGGTTCTCTAAGGCAGAAAGATCCATTAAAAACAAAAGAAATTCCGTTAAACTTTATTGCATATACTTTTGGTTATTCAAAAAATCTGAATATTTCAAATCAATGTGAATTTTTGAAAAATTTAAAAAACTGGGGTTTTAAAGTAAATAAATTTAATAGACTTATAATAGGTGTTGATAATTTGATAGAAAATCATTTGAAACTTGAAGGAATCAGAAAAGAAATTGATTTTGATATTGATGGAATTGTTTATAAAATAAATGATTTTAATCTTCAAAAAAGATTAGGCTTTGTTGCTAATGCACCAAGATGGGCTATAGCTCATAAATTTTCTTCAAATAAATCAGTTTCTGAGATATTAAAAATCGAAATTCAAATTGGAAGAACTGGTGCATTAACGCCTGTTGCAAAAATAAAACCGATAAATATTGGTGGAGTTCTAGTATCAAATGCTACTTTACATAATGAAGATGAAATTGATAGGAAAGATATAAGAATCGGAGATATCGTAATAGTTGAACGAGCAGGAGATGTAATTCCCAGAGTAGTTTCAGTTGACATAAAAAAAAGAAATAAAAATTTAAAAAAATTTGTTTTTCCAAAAAAATGCCCTTGTGGTTTTGAGACAATAAAAGAATTTAACAATGTAACTAAAAAATTTGATGCAGTTAGGAGATGTCCAGATAGAGGTTTTGATTGTGATAGAATGGCACAAGAAAAATTAAAACATTTTGTTTCAAAAGAAGCATTAAATATTGAAGGTTTAGGAAAAAAAATAGTTGAAAATTTCTGGAACTTGGAGATGATACGTTACCCACACGATATATTTAAACTTGATTATAATAAAATTTCAAGATTGGAAGGTTGGGGCAAATTATCTGCTGCGAACTTGAAATATTCTATAGAGGAAAAAAAAAATATATCTCTAAGTAAGTTTATTTATTCAATTGGCATCAGACATATTGGTCAAGAAAATGCAAAATTATTATCTAAAACCTTAAAAAA
>MDTB01182133.1_pt1 | contig 10563 bp, 6 predicted proteins | sample 811161 | NCBI WGS metagenome assembly MDTB01 (sample SAMN05326650, study PRJNA326480) | marine metagenome | isolation source: seawater | place: Mediterranean Sea | collected 2009
CCAATCATAATACCCTTATTAGAAGCCTTAATAACTTTAGAAATTTCATTAATCTCGGTAAAAGTTCCCATTTGATTAGGATGAAGATTAAAATAATTTCCCATCCGCTTATCAAAATATTTTATACTTTTTGATGCCGGTCGCATAATTTTATCGGGAACAATCGATAACCCACCAACATTTGCCTGTAAAAAGATTAATTCCTCTTTATTCAAGCTCGCCGGATCTTCAACTCCATTCATTCCCGTCTTGTTAAGAGCAATCATTATTTTAGATAATTTATTGAGGTCTTTCTCCCCACAAAATTTAGCTGGTATACTTCTTGAAGTTCTGCCAATAATATGACTATATCCTCGATTAGGATCTCCTAAAATAAATGAATCTGGTCCAAGATATTTTCTAAGTGCACTAATATTTCTTTTATCGACATCGAATTCTCCAAACATTTTAATCTTTACATAACGATGCATATTCTGATCTACTGCTATTCTAGCTTGTTTAACAACCAACTCAGTATCTCTTTCTAAAATACAGAAAATTGCAGGAACAGGATTAGTGCCTTCCAAGCCCCATATTTTTATGGTAGGTTTGTTTTCCAATTTACCCATTAAATCATAAAGGGTCATTAACAGCCCTTCAGTAATTATGGGGTGCCAATTACCTTGAAGAAATTGATTTCTTACATCATCAATAGCTTCACCCAAATTCATGCCTCTTAGTTTTTTAAATTGTTTAGACCAAGCATCAATATCAAAATTGGGCTGATTACTGGAAACTTTTGTTTCACCCCAGCCTATGTGACCTCCTCCTTTAATATTAATCATTACATGTTGCCTATTTTTCCATACACCATAACTGAAGTTACGCTCCTTGTTAACATTAATCAAAAACAAATTGATTTGATCAATATTAATCTGTTTAGTGTGAGGTAATTTGAAATTAGAATAAATGGATGATGAAATCAGGAGTGGTAGTAAACTTCCTGATTGTTTAATAAATTTTCTTCTGGAGTTATTCATTATTCATGTTTATGTTTTAATTTGTTTTATCTCAGCATTGGCTTCTTCTAAAAATTCGATCAATGCATTATCTAATTTTTTAACTACGTCAGGCATTTTTTTTGAAAGATCAACTTTTTCCTCTATATCCTTAGAAAGGTCAAAAAGTTCTAATTTATTGTATCTCCAATCTTTTACCAACTTATAATCCCCAAAACGAATAGCAGATATAGGCTTTCTATTCGCGGCTTGGTGAAAAATTAAATATGGACTATTTCGCTCTACTTTTCCTTTTCCGTTATTATGAATAACAGTCTGAAGATTTCCTCCATCTAAAATTTTAGGTAATAAACCTTGATATCCCGCCAATCTTGCTACGGTTGGTAAAATATCTAAACCTGTAACTGGAATATCAGAATAGGAGTTTTTAGAAACACCCGGTCCGCAAATTATAAAAGGAACCCTAAGTCCACCCTCATACATAGAGCCTTTTCCGCCTCTGAGTGGAAAATTTCTAGCTATTTTTTGTTTAGGTCCAATCGGAATTGATGTTCTTCCTCCATTATCTGATAAAAAGATTATATATGTATTATCAGCAATTCCCAAAGAGTTGACTTTATCTAATAAAATTCCTATTCCCTGGTCCATGTCCTCAGTCATAGCAGCAAACTCTGGAGTAGCATGTTTTTTGCCTTTCTCTAGTTTATTATATTTAGCAATATTTATCTCACTATATGTAATCGCCAAATGGACTGCATAATGGGAAATCTGGATAAAAAAAGGTTTGTTTTTTTTGGTCTGTTCCTCTATAAAGTAATTAGATCTTTGAGTCAGTGAGAATATTAATTTTGGATCATCATAAGCTTTAGGCCACGCATCTCCCATTTTAAAAGAAGTTTCTCTCCCATTTAAATCTAATGTGTTTTTACCTCCCCCAGTATTATTCCCTGTTAATCCGTCACTAAAGTCATATCCCATTTCTTCAGGCGTAAAATCATCGTATCTGGCATCCCATTTTCCAAAATGAGCAGTTACATAATTCGAGTCGGCCAATTTAAGAATCTTAGGTATTGTCATCTGTTTTCTAAAAGCAGTAGTCCAATTAGCTCTATCTTTCTGATATTCATGCTTGGCAGGTGTAAGACCAGTTAAAATACTTTTCCTAGTAGGAGAACAAAAAGGTGCAGGTGCATATCCATTTGTCATTCTCATTCCTTTCTTTGCCATGCGCTCAATATTTGGAGTCTGGTAATAATCACTTTTAGAACGCTGATCATTTGGGTCAGCTAAAAAAGATGTACCAACCCAACTTTGATCATCTGTCAAAATCACAATAAAGCTGGGTTTTTTATTGGGGTTCTTTTGAGCAAAAAAAACAACTGTTTTAAATAACAGAAAAGACAAAAAGAAAAAATTAAGATAGGGTTTTACTACAATTATTTTCATTGAGTTTACAGCCTTATTTTAAAATACGTGTTCGAACACTAAAAATTCAAAAATAACATAAATTATTTCAGGTACAAAGCTATGATTAAGTGATTTATTCCCAATGATTTTCAATAATCTCTTTTAACTCGTCTGAGTCAGTTTTTTCATCGCCTAATTCAGTCCTTAAGCTCAACAAATCTCTTTTTAATTTTGATACTATATTTATGTTTTCAATATTATTGTATTGATTGCTTAATTCCTTAGGATCATTTTCCAAGTCATAATATTCCCAAGCTGGAGGAGTAGTTTGTTTTGTATATGTACCTTTATAACCCAATGGGTGGCCATAATAAAAAATTAATTTATCATGATTTGTTCGAATACCCATATGAGAAGGACGATTTTGAGCATGAGCATAATAGCGATAGTACATCTGCTTTCGCCAATCTGGAGGGGTTTTAAACATAAGATTGGATCTGAAACTCTTTCCTTGAAATGAATCCGGTTGTGGGACACCAGCATAATCTAATAGTAATGAAGGAAAGTCAACATTTAGAATAATATCATCTATTCTATTATTGGCGGGGATTTCTTTAGAATATTTTATGACAAAAGGCATTCGTAAAGACTCCTCTAAAAACATTCTTTTGTCCATCATCCCATGCTCACCAAGAAAATATCCTTGATCAGCTGTATAAATAATAACCGTATTATCTGCTAAATTATTTTCCTCTAAGTAGTCAAGCATTTTACCAATATTATCATCAATCGCAGCTGCACATCTCAAAAAATCTTTGACAAATTTTTGATATGTTTTTTTTCTGATTTGAATAGAGTCTAAACCTTCAGTATCAAATGGTAAACCAGGGTATCTATCACTTTTTGTCTGAGTTGCATTCCTCCAACGCTCTGTTAGTATTTCAAGTATTTGTCCTTCAAAAGTTCTACCTGATTCTCCAGGATAAAAATCAAGTAAAGATTCAGGTTCCGGTAAAGTTTCACCCTTAAATAAATCCTCAAAACGATCAGGATAATCAAATGGCTCATGGGTGGCTTTAAAATGGGTCATCAACATGAAGGGTTTACCCTTATCACGTCTATCTAACCATTTGATTGATTCATCCATTATGACATCTGACGAAAAACCTTCATATACTTTTCCACCTTGATTGCCATCCTCCCAATTATGAATATCTTTCAATAATGGATTGTTATATCTTCCCTGCCCTGGAAGCACATTGAAATAATCAAACCCTGATGGTTGTTTTTTGAGGTGCCACTTACCCACCAAAGCAGTCTGATAACCGGACGTCCTTAAAATTTTTGCAACGTTAAGTTGATCCGGATGTAGAGCATCAGTCAAAGTATAAACTTGGTTTTTATGACTGTACTGTCCAGTAAGTATTGATGCACGGCTGGGAACACAAATAGAGTTTGTACAAAAAGCATTTTCCAAAACCACTCCTTCGGCTGCCAAGCGTTTAATATTTTTATTTATTATGTATTTTTCTAAAACACCTCCATAAATTCCCCAAGCCTGACTTGTATGATCGTCAGACATCATGAATATTATGTTAGGCCTTTTCTGATTTTCTTTAGCGGGAATATTACAGCTAATTATAATAATTAATACAAGAAAAACTAGTTTTATTTTCACTTAATAATTTTTTGATTAAACATTAAGACATTACATTTGTGTGCGCCCACAATTTTCAGATAATTAATTGATATGAAATGATAATCAAATTTAAAATTTTTACAAAAGTAATATTTCTAGTTACATCTTTAGTTTTTTCTTTTGGAGTTGTAGCACAACCTAACTGGAAAAACCTATTCAACGGAAAAAACCTCTCTGGATGGGAAGTAAAAAATGGAACGGCGGAATATACAATTGATGGTGATGCAATAGTAGGCACCTCAAGAACGGGTACACCTAATACATTTTTGTGTACGAAAAAGAAATATTCGGATTTCATTTTTGAAGTTGAGGTTTTAGTATCAACTGGTCTTAACTCAGGTATTCAGTTTAGATCAAATTCAATAAAAAGTTATATGAACGGAAGGGTTCATGGATATCAATCTGAATTAGACACAAGTGAAAGAGCTTGGACTGGAGGAATTTTTGACGAAGGTAGAAGAGGCTGGTTATACCCACTAACTATTAACCCAAAAGGTCAAACGGCTTTTATTAACGGAAGTTGGAATAAGGTGAGGATTGAGGCTATAGGTAGTTCAATCAAAACATTTATTAACGGTATACAATGCGCTAATTTAGTTGATGGCATGACCTCTGAGGGTTTTATTGCCTTACAGGTACATTCAATAAAAGATAAAAGTGATGAAGAAAAAAAAATCAAATGGAAAAATATCAGGATTCTTACCGATGACTTAGAATCTAATAAAACTGCTAGCCACTCTTATGCAAAACAAGTAAGTAATTTAACTAATATGCTTACTGCTGAGGAGAAAAAAAAGGGTTGGCGATTACTTTGGGACGGTAAAACATCTAACGGATGGAAGGGAGCTGAAATAAATATTTTTCCAGAAAATGGTGTTGTACTAAAGGATGGAGTTGTTCATTTCCTACCGCACAAGATGAAGAAAGACCCAAATAGATCAGGAGATATTGTAACTGGTGAAAAGTTCAGTAATTTTGAGTTAGAAGTAGATTTTAAAATCCAAAAGGGAGGAAATAGTGGGATTAAATACTTTGTAGATTCTCTTGATGGGGAATACGGCAAAACTATCGGTTTAGAGTTTCAAATTCTTGACATTGCTCATGATGATTTTAAAATGGGAGTAGATGGTAATAGAACAGAGGGTTCATTGTATGATCTTATTTCTTCTGAAAACTTATCAGAAGTTGAAAGAAATGATCTTTATAACAGATCTCGCAAATACAAATTAAGATCTAAGGGTCCAAATGAGTGGAACAGAGCAAGGATAGTTGTTAAAAAAGGAGAGGTAGAGCATTGGTTAAATAATATTTTAGTTGTTAAATACAACAGATTTTCTCAAACTTTTAAAAATTTAATCAAGAAAAGTAAATTTTACGATAAGAAAGGTTACGGAATAGGTTCCGAAGGTCGAATTTTACTTCAAGACCATCACCCAGGGGATATTAAATTTAAAAACATTAAGATTCGTGAATTATAGAGGCTACATCCTAGCTATTACATTAATTCTTTTAACTTTTTTAAAATGTAAACAGCCTTCTAACATTGACCATCCTCCAAATGTCATTTTAATACTTGTTGATGATATGGGGTTTTCTGACATAGGAGCTTATGGTAGTGAAATCGAAACTCCAAATATTGATCGTTTAGCTTTTGAGGGTGTAAGATTTGCCAACGCCTACAATACTTCAAAATGTTTTCCATCTAGAGCTTGTATTCTGACAGGTTTATATTCTCAGCAAATCGGTTATCATAAGACCTTTAGACTAGAAATGAAAAATGCTATTACTTTAGGAGAACTATTCAAAACAGCTGGCTATACAACTCTTTGGTCTGGAAAACATCACAGCATAGAGAACCCAATTGCAAGAGGATTTGATCATTATAGTGGACTTTTAGATGGTGCCTCAAATCATTTTAATCCAGGAGTAAAAAGAACTGGCGAAGGTCAACCAGCTCAAAAAGGATGGATGAAAAGTAGTCCTTCAACTTACAGGAATTGGGTAGTCGAAGGAGAAATTTTTAATCCATATACTCCCGAGTCAACCGATTTTTATACCACAGACGTTTTTACAAATTATGCCCTTAATTGGATTAATAAGGTTGATAAGAAAAAACCTTTTTTTCTTTACCTAGCTTATACAGCACCACATGATCCTTTAATGGCTTGGCCAGAGGATATTGAAAAATATAAAGACCGCTATAATCTTGGCTACAAAAAAATTCGTCAAAATAGATTTAAAAAACAAAAAGAACTAGGTATTCTTCCTGAAAACGCAGAACTTTCAGTTGCTGCATATAATGACTGGGGAAGCCTAAGCGTTAAGGACAGAGCAGAGGAAAGTAGGGCAATGGAGGTATATGCTGCTATGATTGATCGGCTAGATCAGAATATTGGAAAAATACTTTCTATGTTAGAGAACCAAAAAAAATTAGAAAATACGCTTATTGTTTTTGCATCAGATAATGGAGGTTCTAGTGAGGTTGTGAACCTAAATGGTGGTACAGGAGAGATTGGAACATTAACTAATTGGAAGTCTTTAGGGAAAAGCTGGGCAAATGTTAGTAACACCCCATATAGAGAATATAAGAACTGGAGTCATGAAGGAGGAATTAAAACCCCTTTAATCGCTTTTTGGCCAAAAGGCATAAAATATAAAAATACTATTGCCAGAACTCCCATTCATTTTATCGATATCTTACCTACCTTCCAAGAAGTCTTAAAAGTAGAATACCCAAAAAGATTAAATGGTCAAGATATAATACCAACTGATGGAAAAAGTTTTTTATCTGCAATTAAGGGGGAAAACCAAAATTATGAAAGAGCAACTCCAATTTTCTGGCAGTGGAGGAATGGAAATGCAATTAGGGATCGAGATTGGAAATTGGTTTCTTACAAAAATAAGTGGGAGCTCTTTAACCTTAGAGAAGACCCAATAGAGGAAAATGACCTTTCACTAAAACAACCAGAAAAGGTCGAGTTTTTAAAAAAAGAATATTTTGATTGGGCTAAACAATTTGAATTTGACAGAAAAGATTAAACTCATTAATTACATAATAGTTCTATGTACAATATATAGTTGCGAAAGAACTATTATAAAACCCCCTAATATTCTTTGGGTAACTGTTGAGGACATAAGTCCTGACCTAGGCTGTTATGGAGATCAAAATGCTCATACCCCTACATTGGACAGATTAGCAGCAAAAGGTTTTAAATACATTAATGCAATTGCAAATGCTCCCGTTTGCGCACCGGCCAGAAATTCGATAATTACTGGAATGTATCCCTCCTCGCTTGGAACACTGGATATGAGGTCGTCTTCTAAACCCTGGATGAAAAGAGCTGGGTGGGTACCAGATGATATATTAATGTATCCAGAGGTTCTAAGAAGTCAAGGGTATTTTTGCACTAATAATACAAAGGAAGATTATAATTTTGATTTAAATAGAGAAATATGGGATGAATCAGGTTTACAAGCACATTGGAAAAATAGACCTCAAAAGGATACACCTTTCTTTTCAATATTTAATCTTACAATGACTCATGAAAGTTGTATAAATAGTAAACAGAAGCATGAGAAAAACACAAAAGAGTTACCTGAACACCTTCGTATTGATCCTCAAGATATCGATGTTCCACCCTATTATCCAGATACGCCTGTGATTAGGGAACTATTATCAAGGCATTATGATAATATTGCAACAATGGATATGGTTGTAAGTAATTTACTTCAAGATTTGGAGGATGCAGGACAAAGTGAAAACACAATTATTTTCTTTTATTCAGATCATGGAACTGGTTTACCTCGACATAAAAGATGGCTCTTTGATACAGGTGTTAAAGTACCCCTAATTATTTATATCCCAGAGGCCTATAAGAATATCTACCCTAGTGACCCCGGTAGTGTAATTAATCGATTGGTTAGCTTTATTGATCTTGCCCCAACTGTTATAAATTTGTCTAATGCTGAAATTCCCTCAACAATGCAGGGCCAAGCGTTTCTTGGAAAAGCACTAAATACTGAGTCTGAACACGTGCATATTGCAAGGGGTAGAATGGATGAGAGATATGATATGCAAAGGGGAGTCAGAACAAAAGATTATAAATACTTAAGATATTATGAGCCCAGCAAACCCTTCATACAGTTTATGAATACACCTGAGAGTGGTCCACTAATGACTGAACTTCGCAAGGTTCAAAAAGCCGGAAAACTTAGTCCTGAAGCCAAACAATTAGTAGCACTGGTTAAACCCAAGGAATCCTTATTTGATTTAAATGTGGATCCATATGAATTTAATGATTTGGCAAGAAATCCAAATTATAAAGACAAATTGACAGAGCTAAGAGGGGTTCACAATCAATGGATGGAGAAAGTTCTTGATGTAGGGCTAATCCCGGAGGCTATTATCCGCGATTGGGAAAGATCGAAAAACAAACCTATTTATCAAATCTTAAGAGAGGATTTTAAATTTTATAATGATTTATTAGTGATGTCCTCATCTAATGAAGAAAAAGTTTTATTAGATGGTTTAAATAATCCTAATGAAGCAGTAAGATATAGGGCGGCTATTGGAATATATAATATTGATGGTAAAATAAGTGATAAAACTATTTCTCTTCTCCAAGATAAAATGCATGAAGATAAAATAATCAACGTTTCTATAAGTGCAGCTAGAGCTCTATTAAGATTTGGTTTTGAATCAGATGATGTTATAGCAAAAATTTCAGAAGGCTTAGACGATGAAAACGAGTGGACTAGACTTCAATCGGCATTGGTTATTGATGATTTTACTTTTGCGGTTCGTTATCTGGAAAAAAAATCCAAAGAAATAATAAAAAACGATCCAAATAAATATGTAGTAAGGGTGCTCAATCATGCACTAAATGTTTACAATGGTACAGACAACAAGGTTAGGTAAGGCTCTATTGTAAAATTATTACTAAAAAGGCGTTATAACTTAATCAATAATTTAAAAAAAATCATAATTTTGAGATCATCCCGTGTACGTACACTTAAATAAATAATATTAAAATTAATATAATGCATTCAAACAGAAGAAAATTTATCAAAGACGCTTCTCTATTATCCGCTGGAGTTATTTCAGGAATAAGTGGGGTTAGCGCATCTTCTAACTCAATGAGCGCAGAGAGTTACAGAAGAATTATTGGCTCAAATGATCGAATCAATGTTGGAATTGTAGGTTTTTCAAGTAGAGCAAAAGGGTCATTAATTCCCGCTTTTCAAAACCATGCTAAGAGTCAAAACTGCGAAATCGTAGGGGTTTCAGATATTTGGAACAGAAGAAGGGAGGATGGAAAAGCATTTCTTGAGGAAAAAACAGGTAACAAAATAAAAACCTGGAGAAATAACGAAGAAATGTAAGATAAAAATAAAATTGACGCGGTTATTATTTCTACTGCAGATTTTCAACATGCCCTGCATACTGTTCAAGCAGCAAATGCTAAAAAAGATGTTTATGTTGAAAAGCCTTTTGCTGAGACTATGGCTGACGCTCGTGTTGGACTGAAAGCTGCAAATGATGCAGGTATTGTCCTTCAAGTAGGATCTCAGAGAAGAAGTGGTAAGAACTACCATGCTGCTGAAAAGTATATTAAATCTGGAGCATTTGGAGATGTTGTGATGGTTGAGATGACTTGGAATGTAAATCAACCTGGAAGATGGAGAGTTTATCCCAACAAAGTAAGTGATATAAGAGAATCCGATACTGACTGGAAAAGATATCTAATGAATCGACCATATGAGAAATGGGATCCAAGAAAATACCTTGAATACCGACTATTCTGGCCTTTCTCATCAGGTATTCCTGGTCAGTGGATGGCTCATCAAATAGATACAGTTCACTGGTTTTCAGGTCTTGCTCATCCGAGAAGTGTTGCTGCAAATGGAGGTATTTATTTGTGGAAGGACGGTAGAAGTAACTTTGACACAATGACTGCAGTATTTGATTATGGTCCGTTGAATAATAAAAATTCTGGATTCCAAGTTGTTTATTCGTCTAGATTTACAAATTCAGCTGGTGGAACAAAAGAAATCTATTATTCCAACGGTGGTGAACTTAATATGAAGACAAATAAAGTAACGCCGAACGGGGGGCTTTCTGAGAGATATTCTAAACAAATGAATATGAAGCCCAACCAATTGGATGAGTTTTCTTTATCTGATATGAAAACTAAAGTTGTAACATCTGCTAATACTGGGGTTGATAATATGACTTCTAATCATATGTTAAACTGGTTGGAGTGTATTCGAAGTAGAGAGGAAACAAATGCTCCTGTTGAAGTTGGTTACAATCACTCAATAGCTAATATAATGACTACGGCTTCAATGCGAACTGGTCTTAAAGCTACTTTTGATGAAAAAAATCAAGATGTATTGGCGGGAGGTAAAGTATTTAAATACTAAACTAGTTTAATGATTAGGGTATTATTCTTAATTTCA
>MDTB01194602.1_pt1 | contig 10561 bp, 8 predicted proteins | sample 811161 | NCBI WGS metagenome assembly MDTB01 (sample SAMN05326650, study PRJNA326480) | marine metagenome | isolation source: seawater | place: Mediterranean Sea | collected 2009
TAGGTTGACCACCAATTTGACTTTTTAAAGATTCATATTTATTTTTATATTTTAAATACTTAGATTTATAGTCCATTGATATATAATTTTATTTAGAAAATATTACTAAATATATTTATAAACAAGTTAATAAATCATTTTACTATGGAAGAACTATCAGAAAAATCAATCAAATTATTAAATGATATTGTAGCATTTGAGGGAAAAAGAAACTGTGCTCTTACAATATTCATGTATGCAAATTGTGATTATAATAAACTTATTAGTAGTTTAGAAAAACAAATTTATACCATCAAACACGAAAATAAAAAAAGACAACTAATATCAGTTATTAATAAAATAAAAAGATTCACAAAAGTGAACCTAATGAACATAGATTATTTTAAGACAAAGGGAATTATAATATGTTGCGGACTTTCAAATACTGATACAACAGTAGAATATTTTGAAATAGAGCCTAATAAAATTATTATTGAAAATGAATATTTTTATGATTACAAGTTCAATATAAACAAAATTTTTGAAAAATACTTTTATACTATAGAATTTGAATCTACAAAGTTGATCCAAAACGAACTTGACAAATTAAGGGAGAGGGAATTAATTTTATTCAAAAAAGAAATTAATAAAGACATGTATGATTCATTATCATATATAATCCATTTATCTAATGAGTTTTTAGATATCAACTTATGTATTGATTCTATCAAATACAATTTCAAAATTAAAATAATAAATGATACTGACAAACTTTTTAATTTAAAATCTAGTTATGGTGACATGGTTGGAATTTTATATTATCAACTATTAAAAAATTGAATATTAATCTTAAAATTTTTACAAAGTAACAAGCAAGAGTATATAGTATTATTATGTATATTTAGCTTACTAAGATGTGTATAACAAAAAATAAACAAACAATAAAAAGATCAAATGAAAATTTATATAAATCCATTGTTAAAAAATTTTTGGTTACAAAAATAAAAATAACACAACATAATTGATATATATAGAATTTCCTTTGATATAATGCATTATTGTTACTTTCAATTGTTTCTTTTAATTTATTTACTAATACCGAAGATTTTAATTCTTGATGACAATCATTAAAACATTTGGGTGAACAAAAATTAAAGTTTGTTGTAGACGTTTGACAATACTTACACTTCTCAAAACAATAGCTATTAATAATTTCATTTACTTCAACTGGCAATTGTTTAAAATTCGTATATATGAGTTTATCTACATTCTTATTCATATTATGAATTATATATGAAGAAGATTTACTTTGTTTATGAAAATTTTCTATGATTTCATTTTTTTTAGAATCTTCTAATTTTTTTATAAAAGATATATCGTTATCATTTAATTCTGTTTTAGATGATGGCTCTATATTCAGCTGATTAATTATCTTTCTATACCTTTCTTCAATGTATTCATCTGTACTTAAATCTTTTTCTGGTTTAATTGAATTAATAATACTATCAGATATAAACTTCTTCCTTTCTATGTTCATATCTTCCCATTTTTCGAACTTATCAAACATTAATGTTTTATTATGTAATAAGAAAATCATATCATGTATTAATCCATTAACTTTTTTTATTGATGATGAGTTACCACTTAATTCATATTGTACTTCTCTTAAATCGTACCTAAAATCACGAAAACTATCTATTATTTCTCTAAAATCATTTTCTGAAAAGGTGTCTGATCTTGGATAACTACTTATAGACATAGCCATAGCAATTTGCGTAACACTTTTTAAACTGCCATTTTTACTTCTAGGCCATTTTTCAGTATATTTAAGAATATTATTTTTTGACTCATTATTACCCGAGCCTTCTTTTAAGTTTGAGCATTTTAACATTTTTTAATTTTAAATTAATATGACAGATTTAGATTTTCAATTTTTAACCAATTAATTACATCAATTCTTTCTTTCATTGAAACACTATGATCCATATTTGGATAGCTATTTATTGTTAAAAGTTTTGAATTATATTTATTTTTCAAAAAATTATTAATATCTTCTAAATTACTATATTTAACTACATTATCCTTTGTCCCGTGTCCTACAAATACTTTAATATTATTATCTTTTTTTAATTTTTTTAAATTAGTTAGTTTTTCTTTTAGTAGCCATCCAGATAATATTATTAAGCCACCTAAATTATAATTCTCACAATTTAATCCAGATACCAATGATAAAGCTGCTCCTTGACTAAAACCTCCTAAAAAAATATTACTAGATTCTATTCCATTATTTATTTCATTATTTATAATATCATAAATAAATTTACAAGAATAATCTACATCACAATCTTGATTAATATCCTCAACATCAATCGGTATTTTTTTAATATCAAACCAAGATGGCATTTCTAATCCATTATTTACAGATACTTTATTAATAGGAGCTCTTGTTAAAATTATTCTAATATTTCCAATCTCTTTTAATATTTCATTAGCAAAAAATAACCAACTAGTTGGATTATCACCTAAACCATGGTTAAATATTAAAACCTTATTATAGTTACTATCTCCTACTACTAAATTTTCTTTATTTTCTTTTTTCTTAGGCATTTAATAATTTTGTAAAAAAGTCTTTAAATCTACTTTATAATAAAAATTGAAAATTTATCATAAATTCTATACCAATTATGTTATTATGGAAACACAACATATAGAGTCTCTTATGAGAAATTCAGCAGGTACATTTTATGGATGGACCAGATATACGACAGAAGATAACAAAGTATTAAGGTCAATCAAAATTGGGACACAAAGAAGCTGCAATGATGATGGACTAATTTGTGATCAAACAACAGAATCTAAAATTAAAAATATTTTTAATAAATACAATATAGATGATTACGATATTAAAAATATTCATACAAAAGATGTTTTTGCATCTGAAATTTTGTTAAAGGAAGATATTTATAATAATTTGATTAACAAGTTAACGTCTGACAATAAAGTTTAATTTAGAAATAATTTTTTATTGTTTAAATATATGTGTGGAATCATAGGAGTGCACAGCACAACTAAAAACGAAGAAACATTAAATGAAATACTTGAAGGATTAATGTGCTTGCAACATAGAGGTCAAGATAGCGTAGGTATTTGCAGTGAAAATAGTATACGAAAATATAATGGATTGGCAAAAGATTCATTTCAAAATGAAAATATAGATATTATTCCTTCTAACAATTATATGGGACATGTAAGATATGGAACAAATGGACTAGATAATAATAGTCAACCTTTTTATAATGTTTTACCAAGACGTGTTAGTTTATGCCATAATGGTAATATCATAAATACAGAAGAAATAAAAGAAATAATACATAATAAATACCATATAATGATTGATTCACAATCTGATTCTGAAATTATTTTATCGCTTTTTTCATGTAAATTGTATGATTTACTTTGTAATGATAATACAGATATAACTGATGAAAAAATATTTGATGTTGTTCATTTTTTACATCAGGTGTTAAAAGGAAGCTATTCTCTGTTACTTATAATTAAAGATTATGGCATGATTGCAATCAGAGATAATTTTGGTATTCGTCCCTTAATATATGGTAAAAAAGATAATAAATACATTGTATCAAGCGAATCAGTTTCTTTAAATTTATTAGATTATGAAATCATTAGAGATTTAAAAGCAGGTGAAACTATAATTTTTAGAAATGATCAAAAGGAACCAATTCATAATTTTTATGAAAATTCATTATTACAACCGTGTTTATTTGAATATCTATATTTTGCAAGACCAGATTCAGTTATTGATAAAATAAATGTAAATGAGGCTAGAATATTAATTGGTAAAATTATTGGAAGAAAAATGAAAGAAATATGGAATTGTGATGATATCGATTATATAATACCTGTTCCAGATACCAGTATTACTTTTGCAAATGGAATTCAAGAAATTATTAAAAGACCTCTTAGAGAAGGATTTATTAAAAATCGATATATAGACAGAACATTTATTATGAAAAATAAATATATTATTCAAAAGAATATTAAAAGAAAGCTATCTGCAATTAGAAATAGTTTTGAAAATAAAAATGTTCTAATTGTAGATGATTCTATCGTAAGAGGAAATACCAGTAAACATTTAATTGAAATGATAAAGAATTTCAAATGTAAAAAAGTATACTTTGCATCGTGTAGCCCAATTATTAAAAATACAAACAGATATGGTATTTATATTCCAACAAAAGAAGAATTAATTTCTTTTCAAAGAAATGAAGATGAAATTAAAAGGGAATTGGGTATTGATTATTTGATATATAATGATCTTGATAAAATAATAAAAGAACTGAGAAATTTGAATAAAAATATTGATGGTTTCGAAATATCAATGTTTATAGATAACCCTTAAATTTAAAAATATTGAAATTTAAATAACTACTTAGATTTCAATTAAAGGTATTAGAAATGAATATTTGCCAAGATTCCGATCAAGACAAAAAAATTATTAATATGTTTTGGAATACCAATGCATACACAACTGCTAAGTTGTCAGCTGAACCTAATTCAAAAAAAATATTAAAAGATGTACAGACTGAAACTAATTCATTGGAAAATAATATTACTAATTCAATAAGTGTTAAAATATCTAAACGTAAGAAGAACGACTAAATAAATTCAAAAACTAATTTTAAATATTCATTTAGTTGCTCTTCATCATCATATACAGCATCCATTAAAAATAATGGTATGACTTCATTTGCTCCTAATTCTTTTATCCTTTTTTGTAGTTTTTTACTGCTATAACAAAACATGCTATAGTTGCTATCTCCTAACCCGCATATTGATACATTTAATTTAGAATATAAAGTTTTATCAAGTTTTCTATTTTTAATATTTTTCCAAAATTTTTGAGTATCATCTGGAAAATCACCATTTCCAGTTGTTGAACATAACATTATAACAAAATCATAATTTATTAATGAACTGATATCATTGATTTCACTAAAACAATGTATTGAACAAGGATGATTATTATCAATAATATTTGCATATATTTCTTCTGACATAGCTTTTGCATTTCCTGTTTGAGTACCGTAAAGAATTAATATATTCATATATATCTTTATAAAAATTTTTTTATTAAACAAACACATTAACATACAGATATAGCATGAGCCACAGGTAACATCAACGAGTTTTCAAACTCTTTATCAACGGATGTAATTTCAGGAATATTCTTTATCACGTTCTCGATGATGAAAGCTGAAGTTGGAACAACATCACTAATAACCTCTACTCTAGCTTGTTTTTCGAAATCAGATCTTGAATAATCTAATTTCTTATAATTAATTAGGGGTGGAGATTCATCAATCTTTAAACTTTTATTTGGAGTTTGGGAAACTGACTTAGCTCCATCCTCCGGTATCTTATAGTTATACCTCTTAATTGGTTTATAGTTAGTTACTAACTTACGCGGCTTGTATCCAATCTTTGAATACGCCTTTTCACGTGAACTACTCAAATCAGGACACTTTAGGTATTTTTTATCTATAATATTAGTTTCTCCAACATCATAATTAATAGACAAATGAGCTACCGACATTGAACCCAAACATTGATTTACCATATTACTCATCTCTGACAACTCCATATTGTCTTTGAAAGTTCTATTCTTTTTACTTCTAAGTTTTTGATATTTATTTATCATACTATTTCTATTTTGGGTAGAATTAAATCCAGATCCTGACTCATCATTATCATCAGATCTATCATATCTATCAATCATTATCTGAGTACGATTCCTATTTATGTTATTAATAGAAGTAAACAAGCCACCAATAATATTAGATATCAAAGTTGGAACTCTAAATGCTGATGATCTAATAATTCTAAAGATTACAATAGTCATAATTCCGATAACGACTGGTCCTAACTCTAGTAATCCTAAAGGTCCAATAATTCTCAAAATAAGTTGTACTAAATAATTTTGCCCATACCTGGTACTAATAAATTGTGTAAACCATGTACAGTATGATGTAATTTGTCCCGTTGTACTCTTCCATAAAAGCCATCGTGTTCTTAATTCACTATTAATTAGAGGCAAGTTATTCTGAACAATATTCTCTGAAATGTCCATTACAAAATCATAGTAAGATCTATCATTTTTTTCGTCACAAATGTACGATCTTAGGGTGCTAATCCCAAATGATATTGTTGTGAACTGCAAAGATGAAACACAAACTCTTGTAAATTTAGATCTAGCTTTCATCCAAATTTTATATTCTGAGTTATTCGTAACAACTCCATTTATCCATTGTATCAAAAAATTTTGTGCCAAATTACCACAAAATTGTATCGACATATTTCTTAAAAAACCTAATGGATCATTTATAAGAACTGGATATAGCTTATCAAAGTTAGCTACAGTTCCACAGACCATACCTAGACCAGTTATATATGCCGTATTTTTGATATATCTAATTTGCTCTTTACTTAACCAAAATTTAAGATTAATCATATTTTTAAGATCATTATTGAAATCATTAACGATTTGATCATTTTTATCAATTTTATCATTTCCTGCTTTTAATTTTCTATTTTCTTCTTTTAATGTCTCATTTTCTTGTTTTAAGTTATTATTTTCCGTAACAAGAGGGTGAGGCATTGGAGCTGCTGGATCACCAAAAAAACTCATTTTATTTTTTTAAAATTTTAACAATATTTATATAAAGTAATTTTCAATTTTTTAATATACAGATACAGGACGTGCTATTGGTAAAGAACTCTCAAATGCCTTATCGACAAAAATAACACTTGGAATATTCTTAACAACATTCCTAACAACCTCTGCAAATGCTGGAGTAGCGTCACCAATAATTTCTGCTTGCAAAATCTTCTCCTCAACAATATTTTTAGAATCATCCAGCTTCTTAACTTCAGAATAATTAAACTTATTGTTAGAAGTACAAGATTTACTATTTTTACTAGATGTAAAATTAGTTTTACTTTTAGAAGACAAAAGCTTCTTATTAATCTTTTTTCCATTTAATTTTTGGATTTTACTATACTGACAATTAGTTTCCAACTTAACAGACTTGGCCTTTGTCAAAGGCATAACTGTTTTGTTATTAACATTAAGGTAAATAGGTTTAATATTAGATGTCAATTTTTTGGATCTGTCAGAAGTGTCCATTTTAACACTCTTATAATTTGTGTTCAACTTTTTGATAAAAGGTTGTAATATCAGAGTATTTTTATGAGTGTAAACGTCACCTTTTGTTGGTTCCAAATATATATCATCAACATTATAATTCAAAGAAAGGGAACAAATGATTTCCCTTTCAACAAGCTCATTATGAATACCAGCCATCATCATATTGTCAAAAAAGTTTCTGTTTCTACGTCTTCCTAATCTATGATACTGATTTGCCAAATTAATGTTTTCTTCTCTTAAATTTTCTTCCAGATTGACTCCTCCTCCATTATTACCTCCAAAATGTTGAATAATATAGTTAACTCCGTCTCCAAATCTAGAAATAAAACTCCAAATTCCTGAGAATGTCTTACTAATTAATGATCCAGTTTTAAATATTAATGATTTAATAGCTCTACATGTCAGCATAACCATAACACCAGATACAATTGGACCTGATTCAAGAAATCCAACTGGACCTAATATTGACGCAAGTAATTGAACCGTATAACACTTTCCGTAATTAACACTAAGAAATTTTGGTAACCATTCAGAATATGCCATACATATATTAGAGCATTTTTTCCAAAAAGTCCATTGGTCAACTAAAGCCTCATGAATATAAGTAATATTATTTTGGACAACATTTTCAGCAACTCCGTACCAAAACTCTAACCATGATCTATTATTCTGTTTGTCGAAAACAGCAGATCTTACAGAGCTTACCCCAAGAGAAATTCCTGAATAAATGTTTGTAGTCAGACATTTGAGGAACTTGTCAGATTTACTCTCTCTCCACAAGCTATCAAAAATAACATTATTGACGAACTTACTCAATTCTTTACAAATATGATTCTGACAGTAGTTGGAGGAAAATTGAGCAGATTTTGAAACCACGTAATTACCCGGACTTCTGTACATATTTGGTAGCTCATGATCAATGTAAGCAATGGTGCTACAAGTCATTCCTACTCCAGTTGATACACCAGTTTCAAAAAGATTACCTACTGAAAAAACGCTTCCTAATTGCTCATTACATAACCAAAATAAAACATTTTCTCTAGAGTATCTTCCTCCATTGGAATATTTTTGTTCAATTTGTTGCAATCTTTCATTTCCATATACATAACTTGGATCAATTCCAAGATATTTCAAAAACTCAACAATTAGAATATGTGGATCAAGTTCTTCTTTTGAAGAATTCTTAATTTCCTCCATTTCTTCAAGTTCATAGTCCCTAAGACTTTTCTTATCATCAGGAGTAAGTTCTACCTTTAGACTACCTCTACCTTTACCTTTTCTTATATTTGAATGAAATTTTAGTATTTTACCCTCTCTTTCTTTCTTTGCTTTTTCTTTTATTTTTTCAACAAAATCCCAAAAGTTTTTAGATTCTTTTTCCTTTAATTTATCAACTTCTTCTTTAAGTTCATCTTCAGTCATATCTTTCATATAGTTAGCATATCTTAAGAAATCTTCAACATCAACTCCAAAATAACTTAAAAATGCCTTGAATGGTTTTGATAACTTAATTTCTTGACACTTATGATGACCAGTTCTGAAAAACAAATGATATATAGCCTTAAGAGTGGTAGTTCTTGTGCTAAAATCACTAGTTATCAAAAACTTGCTAATATACTCCAGAATATTTAAGTTTTTATTTTCATCAAAGAATGATGACTTAATTCCTAATACCTGGTGAGTTAGTCTTAAATCTTTGGCTTCTTGACTTTCCTGCATTTGAAGGAAAAAAGTTCTTCTCTGATCTTCAGTCAAGTTATGATGATCTTGCCAATTTGATGTTAGCTTCATAACCCACAAAGACTTTATAAATGTATGATATATCGGGAGCTTTGTGTCAATAGGAGGTTTGAAAACATCAAGTTCTTCTCCACTAATCAATGAGTATGGAATTCCTATATAGGTATAACATCTTTCTTCCATCTGTTGTTTGCACTGTTCGACTGCCTGCTTCTCGGCTTCACTCTTAGATTTGTTATGAACAACTATGTGAATATCAAAAAGAGGAAAATCTATCTCATGTCGGTGTGACGTAGTAAGCCTAGGCTTAAATATTTTTTTCCAACTTAGATTAATACTAATCCTTGACGAAGACATAACAGAAAATGGACCAATTTTAATTTCCTTTCTCCTAGTGATTAATTCCTTAACAATATTATAGGCCTGATAAATTCCGTAAGCAATTGCACAAACAGGATCTAAATAACAAATAATATCAGTCATAATCTCTTGAACAGCTTGACTAACTACTTGGCTAAACTTTTCTGTTTTTTTGACAAGATTTGTTATCAAATTAACAATCCCTCCAGTAGGAAAACCATTTGAACATAAAGTATAAAGCTGACCAGCAACTTGCTCTACTCTTATCTTAGCAGAAGTTGCTAAGTTCAAAATAAAACCTACACCAGAAACCTCCTTACTTGTAAGTTCAAATGCTTTAGCAAAAGCTTCCCTTTTTATTAACTCTCCAATAAGAACCTTTGTAGCTAGTTTTGTTCTTTGCTTTTCTGTCAAATTTTTCCATCCTTTTAATTCTAAAGCTATTCCTAAATACTCTTTTGTAGTATTAACCCAACTAAGAATAGCCTCTTCTTTGGAATTTGGTTTAATTTTATCTGCATTCTCCTCGATTTCACTTATCGCTCCATAAGCAGCATTTTCTAACTTTTCGGCACCATCTTTTGTACCATAATTGAAATCTACATAGTCTTTCTCAGTAGAATTAGTACTTTCTTTACTTGTATTTTGAGTCGTAGTCTCATTTGTATTTTGAGTCGGAGTCTCACTTGTATTTTGAGTAGGTGTCTGACTTGTGTTTTGAGTCAGAGTCTCACTTGTATTTTGTTTCGGAGTTTCACTTGTATTTTGTTTTGGTATCTCACTTCTACTATTGTTATTATTCTGAGTAAAAGGATAACATTGATTACTATTTTCATGACTATTTTGGGAATAAAAGCTATCTGAAACAGAACCATCAGAATAATTAATTGGATCTCCTATTACAGTAGTACCATCTAAATAATTACGTAACGCGTGTCTATCTAAAATATAGAGAACACCTCCTAACTCTATTTTGATATGATTTACATTTCCACCCCAGGGTCCTCCCCCTTTACTTATATTATCACTATCTACTGTCCATTCAGTAACGTTAGGTCTTGGATGAGGAGATATAATATTTTTAAAATATTCAAGTGCCCAAGGTGTTTTACCTGGATTAAATGCAATTACTTTACTATAAAGGTCACTTGCTTGTATTACTTTAGTTCCTCCCAAAGAATGTCCTATAAGATGGACTTTCTTAAGACTTGCTTTTGCAAGGAATTCTTTCAAAATATTGGCATAATCATCAAACAA
>MDTB01199359.1_pt1 | contig 10561 bp, 12 predicted proteins | sample 811161 | NCBI WGS metagenome assembly MDTB01 (sample SAMN05326650, study PRJNA326480) | marine metagenome | isolation source: seawater | place: Mediterranean Sea | collected 2009
ACCAACAAAAAAATAAAATAATATTATAATTAGATGATGAGCAGTAGTTTAATCGAATTTACAAGAATAGAATTAGATTACAGATTTGATAAAGATCAAAATTTTATTAGTTTAAAAAATAATACTGATAATGAATTTATTTTAGAAAACGAAGGTACAAAATACATATTACTCGGCTCAGACACTATATCATTTGAATTTAAAAATAAAAATTTAAATTTAAAAATTTATGAAAATAAAGATAAATTAATTCAAGAAATGAATATAGATTTTTCTGAATATAAAATAAATGGTATAGGAGGAGATTCATTTATTGAATCTCCTAATGGAAAAATTATGATTAAAAATTTAAAATCTATGGATATTATTTATGATTCTAATTTAAATGATCTATTAGTAAAATGCATAATAGTATTTAAAATAAATAGCAATGATAATATTTATCCAATATTAATTAAAAAAAGTAACTGTGGAATTAATATACCATACTCAGATACTACCATAAGTATTAATCAAATATTAAGAATTAAAAATACATTTATAAAAGGTAGACAACTTTTTTTAAATAGAAAAGGTACAAAAGTAAATACAGATAACAATATTTTATATAATATCATATCAGACCCATCTAATACTTACTTTTCAAATGGATTTATATTAAATTCATATAATTTTTCTAATTCAATAAATTAATAACTTTTCCAACACCTTTTGTATTACCATCCATAAAAAAAAATATGTTATTTCCTTCAATGAATTCTGAATGATGCGAAAATTTAAATATTACTTTTTCAGTATCGCCACTTCTAATATGAATATCATCTGATGAACCTAATGATTCTTCAGATTTTATAAATTTTAATTTAGCAGCTTGACGTATTGGACCACAATGAATAACCGGAGAATATCCATTCTTTATTGTAGTTGAATGTTGTAATACTGTAATTTTTGCAACAAAACTTCTTACTACATTTTTTTTCCATTTATCTATATCATCAATTAAAACCATTCCTTTTTTAATTTCACATCTTTCTATTATATTTTTAGGATTACAATATTTTATTGCAAAACATGATTGAGTCTCATTTTTAGCTTCTAATGTAACCTGACTTATAGAATTATGTATACTTCTTACAATAACTGGATAAAAAGATCCATTCTTTGGACCTATGTACATCTTATCCTTGACTTTAATTGTTTTACCTTTGACAGATCCTGATACAACTAATCCTATTCCAGGAACTAAAAAATTACTATCTATATACACAATACTTCCTTTTTTTTCATCACAAATATCACCATTATCCCATTTTCCTTTAATCTTAATGTTTGCAAGTATTTTATGTAAATTATTTATATTTGTACCGTCTTTATTTGAAATAGATATTACAGGAACAACATCACGATTATTTATAAACTCTTTCAAATAATTATCAGTTTCACTGTCTTTTTTATCAGAATCACTTATAAAATATGTAATTTTTTGATAAACTTGACTACCTAGTAACTTTTTAATACGATTACAAAGCTGTTGATAAACATGTCTCGGAGCTAAATCTATTTTAGTTATACATATTATGAATGGTATATTTAGATAAAATAATATACCAATGTGTTCTCTTGTTAATTTTGTTATCCCTGTATTAGATCCAATTATTATTAAACCATAATTAGGAAATAAACCTGATACACCAAATACAGTCGTTTTTAAATACTTTTCATGACCTGCTAGATCTACAAATGATACAATCCTTTTTCTATTTTTATCATTGCTTTTATCCAATTCTATCTCTTGTTTTTTTACTGGAGAATTTTTTTTATTCCTAAAGTCATTAAATACATAATGAATTAACTTATTATCATTGATTTTATAAATTAAGGGATTAAATGTTATATTACTAGTTCTTCCTGATTCAATTTCATGAGGATGAATTAATACTTTATTCCTGGCGTAACCTTTACCATTATCAAGTTCTCCTGATGTTAATACACCTATTATTGTTGATTTACCTGCATCAACAGGACCACATACAGCTATAGTTATTTCTTCACTATTATTGGTAGAATCTACCCCATCATTCATCTAATATATAATTTTAAATACTAATATTTAAATCAAATCTTAATTTTATTTAAATATTAATTATTTTTTGGCATAAATTAAATATTCATTATTTGATTTATAACCTACATGTTTATAGTTATTTTTTTTCAAAATATTAACATATTTTAATGGATCATAATGCACATTCATAAAAAATATTCCATCTTCTTCCAAACAATCATAAACCATATTGAAATTATAATTTACTTTTTCACTAGAAATAAATATATCATCTAAAATTATATCATATTTTATCTTAGAATCAATGCAATTTTGCAAGTATTCTATAGCATTACCATGTATGTAGTTTATTTTATTTGAAACATTAATATTTTCTAATTTTGTAATTTTTTTAAATAATTTAAACAAATTATAATCCATGTCTATACTATCTATTTTATAAAATTCATTATAGTTAGAAAAATTTAAACATGCTCCTCCTAAACCAAATCCCAAAATTAAAATAGAGTATTTTTTATTTATTCCATTTTCTCTATTATATTTAATTAAATCATTAAGAATTTGTACCATCTCTTTTAAATATCCAAAATATAATTTAAAATTATCAGTGCTAAATTTTGTATACAAAGCAGTATCATTATATAAACTTATTTTGTTTGATGAAGATACTACTCTATAATTACCTAATTTAATTTCATTAATTTTATTATTATTAAATTTACATATTTTATCACAACTTATATCTTCAATATCATCATAATTGAAACTTTTAATCTCTAGACCTCCTCCAATCATTTTATTTTTCAAACCTATATATTTACTCTTGTATTTTTTGTAAAGTCTATAATAATCTTTATTATCCATATATTATAACTAAGAAATAATATTTATAATTGATAAAATTTTACTTATTTTAAAATTCATTTTTGATGAAATTTCATCATTATATTCTAATGAATAACAACTATCATCTATTTTTAACATTTTAAAGCCAATATTGCCCAGAAAATCAACTAATTGAATATTTTTTTGCGATATCTTTTTACCTTTTATTGGTAAAAAATCTAATGTTACCCTGCCATCACTTAAAAATGGTAATTTAGAATCAAGTAAATTTATATTTGATATTGCACTTTTTTCTTCTCTACATAATGGACATGTTATCTTAAATTCTTTAAGACTATCTTCAGATTCATTAGTATTTTGATTTGCTTTCATCCAATCATTCAAACAAGATATATGAAATCTATGCTTACAAAACAATTTTGCATATTTATTTCCCAATTTTTCTAAACATATTACACACTCTTCATCTTTTCTTCTATTATTTTGGCCAGAATTAATAAATTTTATGTTTGTATTAAATTTTAAATTATTAAAACAACAAGCATTTTCTAATGCACTTAATTTATCTTCACCAAATAATTGTCTTATATTATCAATTAAATTACAATCCAAATAATCATTATTTGGTTTTACATCTAGAGATTCTTGATCAATAGTATCACCATACAATGCTGTTAATCTACTGTAATAACCATTTTTATTACTTAACTCTTTCTTTTTTGTATAAAAATATTTATCCAATAAACAAAATAATTCAATTGATTTAAATCTCTCGCTGACAAATACAAATTTATCTTCTGTAATTCCTTTGTTAACTAATAAATTTCCCTCTATTTCATCAAAACTATTAAAAAATTCAAGAACAGATTTTAGTTTATTATACCTAACTTTACCTAAATATATAAGGTTTTTCAATAAATATTCATTTTCAAAATCAATATTATCTTCAATTATAGAGTTAGTAATTTCAATACTTGATTTATAAAAATAAAATTCATTTTCAGTTAAACTATTTTTGCTTTTTTTCATAATTATATATTTTTTACTTTCCATATCTACAAACTTTTAGACTAAATTTTTTTCATAATATTTTTTTACAATACAATATTTCAAAGCTGCAAATGATAAACTTGTTATCCATACATATCTTAAATCTTTATAAAATGGAATTGTTGAAAAAGTTAAAACAGATAAAATAATTGAAACTATTGAATGAAATTTAAATTTATTATTAGATTGTAATAATATTTCATAAAAACCTGTGATTCCGTTTAGATAACATGTTAAATTAGTAAACAATAATGTTTCACCAATTATTTTTAAAAAATATTTAATATCATTTATATTCTTGCTTTCAAATAAATAATTAGTTAACCAACTTAAATTTTTACTATGTAAATATTTTTGATCATTTAAAATATACAAAGCTGATATATTCGATATACAAATTAATAGCTGAAATAAACCTATTCTGTTTGCCCAAAAAATAAATCTATTAATAATTTCTTTTGAATCAAATTGATTAATATTTGATATAATTTTAGGAATTAATATACTTGCTACTGAATTAATACTTTTGAATAAAATATAAAATAAATCATAAAATTTACATAAAATAACATGAATTCCTAGTAATTTTCCTGTATTATCCATTGATAGAATTTTTGTATTAATTTTCATGTAAGTTGTCTTTCTTATTATATTCTTAAATTGTATAAAAATTCCATTATTAACAAAAAAACATAACTTTTCATAAAATCTTATAAAAAATAGTTTTGGATTCTGTTTAATCTTCCTTATATACATGTAAAATTTTACAGGTCCTATCATTCTTATTAAATTATATGTGAATATTACACATTTAATAAATTCAATAGATATACATAAAAAATTTATTCCATCAAGACCATAAAAATTTACAAAAAATGGATTTAGAATAATATAAATAAAATTGCATGTAAAATTACTTTTAATCAATATGTCAAAATTCATATTTCCTTTTAAAATTGAAAATAAAACTCCACAACACAAACATATTGGAAAAGATAAAAATTTTACTTTAAAATAGTATTCAAGATTGTTAATCATTGAATCTGAAATTTTGTTTTTAGATATTAATAAACCTGAAAATAAGATATTTTTGCTAAATGTAATCACAAAAATAGAAACAATGGAACCAATTAATAATGATATTAAAACAGAAATAAATGATAAATCTATAAGTTTAGAATCTTTGTTTCTATCATCTAATTTAGATATCAACGGAAGCAAAATTGGAGGAATAAAAGAGAATAAATTTAAAAATATTCCAAAAACTTGATCACCTAAAGTTTGAACTGCTAATTGATCTAGCCCTGATATTCTTGATACAATTATACTTTCTAAAATACCTAAAATTGGGTATATTAGATGATCAACAAATAAAGGTCTTCCTATTTCTAATATTTTGTTATCTATTGATTTCATTTTATGAATCTTTTTATTCACTTTATTATAATTATTTTGGGTACTCATTTTACTATTATTATTAAAAAGATTATTAATTTCTAATTTATTTATTTTTTTTTGATTCGCATTTATTATTATGTTTTTATGAAAGCTAAATAATAAAAAAATATAAAATAAAACATTGTAAAATTGTTTTACAAAACCCATTACTTATCTTCAAACATATTTTTTAAATCTATAAAATCTAAATATTATATACCAAAATCAATATTTAAATCTATCACATTAATAATGAATAATCAGAATTTGTATAGTGCTAATTTAAATTTAATTATTAATAACTTCATAAATATAATAATAATAATTCTTCTTGTTTTTTTAATTTATAAATCAATAGTAAAAAGTATTGAAAATTTTTCAGACACAAAATATGAAAAGAATACAGATGATCCTTTCAATACAGCTTTTTTACTCACTACTTGTGTAAATCCAAAAAAAGATTTTTTAAAAAAAGAAAAATCTGAAGATCCAGATAAAGAAAGAGAAAAAGATATTAAAGAAAGATTTGATATGTATAAAAAAATAATTAATAAATATTTAGAAAAAACAAATTTGAGACTGCATATAATAGAGTCAAGTAATAGTAATTTATTAGGAGAATTTTATAAAGATAATGATAGAATATCATATCATACATTTCAATTAGATAAACCAGTTTTTTTTAATAATATTGAAAATAATTCAACATCTTCATTTGAAGCCTATAGTATATTAAAGGCATATCAAGTATTTAGATTTGATAAATATGACAAAATACTAAAAGTTACAGGAAGATATTATATTCCAGATATTGAAAATATTATCAATAGTTTTGAAGACAGATATGATTTATATGTTCAAAGTCAAAGTCATGATGATCATAGATCACAAAGATCAGAAATTTTTGGAATGAAAAGTAATTTATGTCCCGGAATTATGATAGGTACAATAAGAAGTAAAACATTAATAGAATCATTTATTTACAATCTATACAAAAAATGGGAAGAAAATCCATACCCCCCATATGTTTCTCAAAGAATACCATTAATACATCTTGATGAACCTGTATTTAGAGGTGGAGATGGCGAAAAAATTACAGAATTATAAATCTATATATAAACTTATTATGTAAACTTCTATATATGAATGCAAGAAATTGAACTTGCAGAAAATTACCGATTAAATAATAAATTTATTAATATTATTTTTAGTGATAATAGGTCAATAATTAAAGAAGAAGTAAATATTTATGGATATTTAATTAAAAATATTAAAAATCAATATATTATAATTAAAGCTCCAGTAAAACAACAATTTTATATTAAACAAATAAAAAACAATGATATGAATCTAAAATACTCTATTGATCCATTATATTATTCAAGTAAACCACCTATAGAAACTAGATTCATAAAAATAAATTATAACAATATAAGAAAAATATGCTTAGATCAACTATATAATATTTTATCAAATAAAAAATTAGATGAAGATGTAGTAACAATAATTATAAAATTTTTATTCTAATATTTATAAAAGTTTTCTACAGTTAAATTTCTAAAGAATTTTTTTATTAATTAGATTATATATGTCAGACTTAAATAAAGATAAAAGCTTTTGGAAAAAGTCTATTTTTGAATCTTTTTCAGATACAACTTGGGAAGACGTAATGTGTTATGGGACAACAATGTTTTATGTTCATTGTTTTATTTTTTGGCTTGCAATATTTTTTTCATTTAAATGCAATAATGGTTTTGACTTACCAGATTTTTTTATGGCTGTCTCTTGTTCACCTTGTTATATTGCTTACAAGCTAGGAACATCATGGGAAACTTGTCTTAATTAAATTAATTTATAAAGTATAATAATGATAGAAATTATAATATTATCTTTTTTACTATATTCATGTAATGTCCAAAATAAAACAATTAATCAAATTTCTATGACCTTTTGTTGTTATTTATTATTCAGGTGGATTACCGATTATAGAAAATGTACAATGAGCTATTTAGAATGTAAATTAAGAGGTGTAAAAAAAGAAAAAGGTTATCTCTATCAGATTTTAAATAAAATATTTGATTATAACAGATCAAAATATAGATTCTTATTATATTTACTATTGTGTTTAATTTTTTACATAAATAATTATAATTTAAAATCAAATACATAATAATAAACATGCTTCTATTTATTATTATTATTATATCATTTTCACTATACATTCAATTAGATCCTGGTATGGGTAATATATGGATCAGGAAAAATTCGGAAGGAGAAATTTGGTTTTCCTTTATTAGTTTATTTAATTTAATAATTTATCCATTGAAAGAAATTAATATGTGGAATTTAAAAATGTGGAATATTAATTTTTATATTTGGGTTATCTCTATTTACTCAATAGATTTTTTCTTGTAAATATTAATTTGACTATTACCCCATGAAGCTTCACAAGATGATGTTTCAATATATTCAAATTTATCTGATTTATTTAATTTTTTCATTGAAACTAAATATCTTAAGTTTGGAGAAGAATATGCTAAATCTTCTACTTTTTTTAGTAATTCTTTAGAAAACATTATAGAATCTGTAAATATTATTGTTGCATCATTAAAACCATTTTTAAATTTTGTAAAATCATCTTTAATTAGAGAAACTTTATTATTCATATCTTTTATTTTTGAAAAATCTAAATTAATGTTTTCTGCTACTTCATGTCTACTATCTACTATTTCGTAGCCACAAGATTTAGCTTTTGTGGAATAAGATATTTTAAAACAAACATTACCAATACCTGAACCTAAATCATAAAAAACATCATTTTCATTTATATTTAATTTTTTTATTATATTATCAATACAATTATTTTTAATATAACCATAAGTTAGAAATTGATTATTAGCATCTCTTGCATACAAATTTTTATTTGTTTGATGTTTTTCGAATAATTCACTTAATAATTTGTTTTCATCAACCATACTAGCAGCTAAGTATGAGTTTTTAATTATATTTTTATATTGATTACTATCTATTAAACTTAATTTTAAGTCTGAATATTTTTTTTTGTATTTTAAGTATTTATTCTTGTACATATAGTAATACATAGATTTTATATCAAAAAATTGAAATTATAAGTATATTAAGTATTATATGAGAGTATCTTTTAATGTCAATTATAAATAGTTCAAATGGATTTGATAGTAAAGAATCAAAAATGAAGGAGGAAATTAGATATTTTGATAGATATCATAGAATATCAGAATATATAAGAGTAGAAGAAGCATTATGCCCCAAATGTAGGTTTTCAAAAGGAATATGTTCTGAGTGTTTGTGTGCTGAATCTTATAGAGAGATCAGTGATTTGCCTAAAGAAATTCCAAATATAGAAGTAAGAAGACATTTTTTGACAAAAGGTCCTCCATATTTCCCAGCAGATTTTTTTTCTAATATAAGTCATAACAATCTATATGACAGATATATTAATTATTGTTTTTTACTTGAGTATATTAATACCACTACAGGTACAGTATCAGAAAATTATCTAATTGATATTTTAAGATCAAGTTTAGATGAATTTTCTGATTTTTGTCCGGTTGAGACTTTATCAGGATCAAATTTCAAGTTAAAAAGAAATAAATTTGCTGATTATGTTGATAATTATGGTTGGAATTCAATTGTCGGGTCTCTTAAAGATAGATCTAAATTTAAATATAAAGAAGATGTTAGATTATCGAAACAAATTAATTTTGGTCCAGAAGTTGTTTCAAAGTTATCAGATTATTTACTTCCAATAGTAAAAGAAGAATTGGATCGTCAATTTATAAATTATTTGGATGTGAAATTTGAGCCTTCACATGGAAATATAATTCATTACAGAAAAGGTGGTAAATTTGAATTACACAGAGATGCATATATAAATACTTTGAATGATAATGAAGATCGTCATAATATGTTTGGAAATGAATTTAAAAAAACGAATGGAAAATCAGTTAACATTAGCGTTATGTATACTATGCTAATTTGTCTTGACTGTAATTTGGAGGATAGGTTTTTTTCTGATGAAGGTAATACTGTTGTATATCTTCCTAATGGAAATCAATTTATGGCTAACGATTATGGGGATGGAAGATTTAGAGAAGATGTCATAGTGGAAACATTTCCACATATATTTAATCAAAGTTGTATACCAGGTGAATGGTTAATCTTTCCTTCTGAATCAAGACATGCAAGTATTAAGATTGTATCTGAAAACTGTTATAAATGTATTCTGAAATTGGATTTACACATTAGCTACAAATCTGATTATATGAATACGTACAAAATCAATGAGAAAATAAATAAACGTTTTGATGATGTTTTTATTTCAATGGGAGCTATTCCATCATCTACTGATAAAATTTCAGATATTGATCATTTCTCTGACTCAACAGAACATTCTGTAAATACATTCTTTAGTAAACTTGAGAATAGGTTCATGTCATCAATGTTATGTAACTGTAAATTATGCGATAAATCTAAAGCATTATATATGGTTTATTCTAAGATAATTGATGATATGTGTAAATCACTAATTTCTAAATCATTACAGGAGGACAACTTATTTTTGATAATGGATTATTTGATGGATAATTCGCATCAAGTTATTTGTCCATCCATAAAATATAAAGGATTAGGAGGCTGTTGTATATCAGATAATGATCATATTATAAATTGTCCCCAATGTGAATTTAGGAGATGTCAATTTAAGGGTAATAAACACAGTGAAATTTTTCTGAGAGATGGTAATATGTACTACAGTGCAGATCTAGGAGTTTATAAAAATTCGTTTGGATTAGGGAAAAGAAATAATATGAATGAAATGGAGAATTATGAATATAATATTTTATTAGAAGAAGAGTATGATTATGACAGTGGATCTGACTGCAATGGAAATTAATATTTTTATACTTATTAAAAATTTAAATCTCTGCAGAATTTTTTTACTTGTAAATATTTTTAAAATTTTTTTTCAAGTATTTTATATTAGAATGAAGACATTATGTCTTAATATGATTGTTAAAAATGAAATAAAAATAATTAAAAGATGTTTTGACTCAATAGTTGATTATATTGATTATTGGGTTATTTGTGATACTGGATCTACAGATGGAACACAAAAATTTATAA
>MDTB01212017.1_pt1 | contig 10561 bp, 10 predicted proteins | sample 811161 | NCBI WGS metagenome assembly MDTB01 (sample SAMN05326650, study PRJNA326480) | marine metagenome | isolation source: seawater | place: Mediterranean Sea | collected 2009
TACCAGTAAATATTTTGATTAAAGCATAAGATACAAATGCTAAAGCAATACCATTACTAATACTATAAGTTAAAGGCATTGTTATCATTGCAAGTATTGCTGGAGCAGACTCCGAAATATCATTCCACTCTATGTCAGTAATATTTTTGATAAACAAAACTGATACAAAAAGTAAAGCAGCACCATCTATTTGTTTTGGCAAACTAGTTGCTAATGGTGCAAAAAATATACATGCTAAGAACAATAGGCCAATTACTAAAGATGTCATTCCAGTTTTGCCACCAGCTTTAACACCGGCGCCTGACTCTACATAACTTGTAACAGTTGATGTCCCCATCATTGCACCAGCCACCGTGCTTACACTATCAGACAACATAGCTTTATTTATATCTTTAACTTTTCCATCTTTCCCAACTTTACCAGCAACATTTGCTACTGAGGTTAAAGTTCCTGCTGTATCAAAGAAGTCTATGAATAGTAAAGTAAATATTACTGTAGACATACCAGCTGTTAAGGCTGCAGATAAATCAAATTCAAATAGATAAGTCATTGGTGGTGGGGAGCTTGCAATTCCATTAAATTTTGCAAGTCCAGCAGCCCATGCAATAATACTGAAAACAAGAATACCAATAATAATGTTTCCTTTTACATTCATTTTATCTAGAACAATTATTGCTATAAAAGTTGCACATCCTAATAAAACCAAAGGATCCCCTAAGTTTCCTAACTGTACTAAAGTAACAGGATTATCAACAACAACTTCCATTATTTGCAATCCGATAATTGCTAAGAATAAACCTATTCCTGCTCCTATTCCTAATTTTAAACTTCTAGGAATTGAATTAATCAACCAGGCTCTAATTGGAGTTAGTGATATAATCAAAAATAAGACTCCAGCAACTAGCACTGCTCCTAAAGCTTCTTGAGGTGAGTAACCCATTCCACCACAAACTCCAAAAGCAACGAAAGCATTAATACCCATACCAGGTGCCAAACCTATAGGCCAAGTTTTCCCGTAAAAAGCCATTATGAAGCAAGCTAGAGAAGTAGCTAAAATTGTTGCAGTATACACTGCGCCGAAATCAAAGAAACCTTTATCCGGTCCGGCAAATTCCCCAGATAAAATAAATGGATTCAAAAACATGATATAGGCCATGGTTAAAAAAGTAGTTGTTCCGGCTATTACTTCAGTTTTAAAATCTGTGTTATGTTTTTTATAATTAAAATAATTTTCGAGCATTTTTCCTCCTATGAAATGACTAATATTAGATTCTTCTTATAATTACCTTTTAAAAACCCTCTTTATTCACATATTTCAACTGAGAAGTTTATATTTATGCTCGAATTAGACTGTTATTATTTTTTATGCAAAAGATAAAATTTTTTCTACTTAGTTTTTTAATAATAACCCTATTAACAGGTTGTAAGACAATTAAAGAAAAAACAGATGCTATTGTAGAAAAAGAAAATAAAAAATTAAGTAAATTTATTGGAAAATCCTCAAATATTTTACAGACAGATCTGGGGAAGCCTGATGAGAATTTTAAAAATGAAAAAGGCAATATAGTATTTGTTTATAATACAAAGAAATATGGAATTCCTTGCGAAAGACGATTTGAAATAGACACTAAATCTGTTGTAGTTGGATTTGTATCTAATGGATGTTTTTAAAGTACTTGCGGGGAAAGTATCTCCGCAAGTAAGAGTTCTTCTTATTTAATTTCAATAAGTTTTTTCTTTTTATGTTCTGGAATAATTCTTTCACATGATATTGTTAAAAGACCGTCTTTAAGCTCAGCATCATTTACCTTTACATCATCTGCTATAGTAAACGATCTTGCAAATTGTCTTTGAGAAATACCTTTATGAATTATTTCACCACTTGTATCTTTATTGTTTGATTTACTAACTTGTTTAGTTCTAACAGTTAATAAATTATCTTCAAATTCAACTTCAACATCTTTTTTATTAAAGCCAGCTAAAGCAACTTCAATCGCGTAGTTGTCATTTCCAACTTTTTTAATGTTGTATGGTGGGTAATTTGACTGCATTGTCATTGCACCATTACCTAGTAAATTTTCAAATTGATCAAACATGTCGTCAAAACCAATAGAAAACGGTCTAAGTGAATTAAATATAGATAGATCTTTACTTGTCATAATGTCCTCCTTTTTTTTTAAAGCAAGTATATTTGGTATGCCCCATCAGGCGACATACTTGAAATTATATGGGTATTAATTAAATATTTTCAATAGATTTGAATTAATTTTTTTTTGCTATTTTTAAAGCAAAAGCATAATCTAAAGCAATTTCTTCTATTGCTCCATCTCTTCCAGACTTTCCACCATGACCGGCATTCATCTCAGTTTTTAAAAGAAGTAAATTGTCATCTGTTTTAAAATCTCTTAGCTTTGCTGTAAATTTTGCTGGCTCATCAAATAATACCCGGTTATCACTTAAGCTAGTTGTAATTAATATATGAGGGTAATCCATCTTTCTTATATTATTATAAGGAGCATATGAAAATATATAATCAAAATGATCTTTATTATCTTTAGCATTACCAAACTCATCAAATTCGCCAACCGTTAAAGGCAAAGAATGATCAAGGTTAGTAGTTAGAGAGTCAACAAATGGAACTGCCATTATAACTCCTAAAAATAAATCAGGATTTTTGTTTACAACTGCTCCCATCAATAATCCACCAGCAGAACCACCCATTCCGATTATTTTACCCTTAGAGGAATATTTATTTTCTATTAAATATTTTGCTGCATAAATATAATCTTCGAAAGTATTTTTTTTATTAGTCAGCTTACCTTCCTTCCACCACTTCATTCCTTTTTCCATTCCACCTCTTATATGTGCTGTTGCCCAAATTATATCTCTATTAATAAGACTTAATCTTGTTGAGGAAAAATTGGGACTCATTGAGTTTCCATAAGAACCATAGCCATATAAAAGCAAATTTGCAGTCCCATCCATTTTAGTTTTTTTATGTCTGGTGATTGTGAGAGGGACCATTCTTCCATCGTGTGACTTAAATTCTATCCTTTCCACAATAAAGTCATCAGGATTATGTCCTGATGGAATTTCTTGTTCTTTAATTAATTTTTTGGATTTTTTGGATAGATTATATACATAAACTCTTGAAGGAGTCTTAGGTGAGGAATAACCAAGATAAACTTCATCAGTATCCTTATCCTTTTGTTTAAAAGATATATTGGGTACATAAATTTTTTCATCAGAAAAAATTAATTCCTCCTCAACATCTGTATTAATATTTCTCAAAAATAGTTTATCTAATGCTTCAGAAGTTTCAGATCTAATTATCCAATTTTTCAAAAAATAACATCCACCAATTAATGTTTCTTTTTTTGGAGAAATGAAAGGTTTCCAATTTGGCTGTTTTAAATTATCTGATATATCGATTTTAAAATCTTCTGCATTTTTATTTGTATGATTGTAAAATCTATTATTCCAAGAATTGACCGAATATAAAATTCCTCTTTCTCTCTTACTTATTAATTTTGGGACTGGTCTTTCCTCATTTACTCTAAAATAATATTGTTCTGATGTATTATGATCTGAAGAATATATAAAATAATATTTTTCATCAGAACTTAAACTTATACTTACTGTAAAAGCCTCATTTTTTTCTTCAAATATTATTTCATCCTCATTTTTAGGATTTCCTATTTCGTGTCTTAAAATTTTCCTCGGTCTATGATTTTCATCTAATTTCGAGTAAAAAATATACTTATCGTCTAAGCTGAATGTTATATTTCCAGATGTATCTTTAATTTCTTTTGTAATTATTTTGTTTGAGATAATCTCTCTTAAATAAATGGTGTAATACTCTGATCCTTTAATATCTAAAGAATATCCCAGCAATTTATCATTATGACTAACTTCTAAATCTCCAATACCAAAATATTCTACACCAAGTTTTTCTTTTTCTTTATCTCCATTCCAAATTTCTTCAATTTCATCTTTTCCAATTTTTTTTCTAAGTTTTATAGAATAATTACCTTTTGATGTCGTTTTAGTCCAATATTCATAAGTATGATCTTTATAAGGAAGAGATTCGTCATCGAGTTTGATTCTAGCTTTAATTTCATCGAACAATTTTTTTTGTAATTCTTTAGTGTCTTTTAAATGATGATCAGTATATTCGTTTTCTTTAGTAAGATACTCTTCTACTTCAGGGTTTAATTTGCTTTTATCTTTTAAAACTTCTAAAATATTTTTCTGATGTACCCAACTATAATTATCCTCCCAGGTAGTACTGTGGCAAGATTTTATTTCTAGTTTTTTTCTAAGTTGTGGTACTTTCATAAAAAAGAAACTTATATGAATATTTTAATTTATACACTGGTCATATTAACAATTTTCTATTTCCTTTTGAAGTTTGTTAGTAATATTTCCTCAAAAAAGTTATCAAAAAGTTTAAGATTAATAACTATTTTAGGATTATTTGTTTTAGCAATTTTATTTGCGATAGGTGGAAAGCTTTTGTTAACTTTACCATTAACACTAGCAAGTTTAGCTCTATTAAAATTAAAAGGGTTAACCTTATTTCAAATGATATCTTTGTATAGATTAATACAAACATTAAGAAGGTCTGGAAGATTTTCTTTTAATCAATCCCAGAATAACAATATGTCAACTATGTCAGTAAATGAGGCATATAAGATTTTAAATTTAGATCAAAAAAAAAAGATTACTAAAGAAGATATAAATAAAGCCTATACAAAAATACAAAAAAAAATTCACCCTGATATTTCTCCTGAAACAGCAAGGTTGTCTACCTTAGTAAATGAAGCTAGAGATGTATTATTAAAAGATTTTATATAAAATTTTTTATTTGTCTAATTACCATTTCTACTGTTATAGAATTTGGATCTAACTTTGATCCATGGTCAATTTCATTAATATCTATATTTGGTGGAATAATCCTTTTTTGATTTTTGCTGTAATCTGAATAAGCTTTTGGGGTGTCTAGTAAAATTACAAAACTTGGCTTATCCATTTGACTTGAAACATGATGTCCAAAAGAATCGTTACCAATAAAAATATTACTACAATAGATATAATAAATTATTTCAGACACATCTTTAGTTGCTAAAGACATGCAATTATTTTTTCCTACCTCTAGAATTATTTTTTCGGCATCCTTTTTATCTTTTGGTCCACAAAGTAAATAAAAATAAAAATCATCTAATTGATTTAATTTTTTAATTAATTTTATAAAGTTACCATAACCCCATTTAGTTGTGGGGCCAGATGAGCTTATTCCTAGAATTATCTTTTTGAGATTATTAATTTTATATTTTTCTATTTTTGAATGATTAATTAAAATTTTAGTTTCAGTAGGACAATTTTCAATATTAAGTGATTTTTCTGTAAATCTTTTTGCTGCTTTTACTAGATGTAAGTTTTTTTTATTTAATAATGGATAATGATAAATATTTTTAATCCCTGCTAATTTACTTGATAAATAATGTCTAATACTTGGATAAAAAATAAAAATATTATCGAAATTAAATTTTTTAATGAAATTTGATAGTTTTAATAAATCAAAGAATTTTCGATGAAATTTGTCTAGATAAATTACCTCTTTAAAAGAAGGATCATCTTTTAAAACTTTTTCTAAATTAGGACATAAGGTAATTAAACTTATAGGTCCAAATCTTTTTGCGATTTGATGACAATAGCTAAGATGCAATAAATTAGCACCAAGTCCTTTGTAACTTAAAAAAATTCCTGTTTTCATATAAATAATTTTTCTATTATACTTAATTAAAAAAAATTTATGTCAAAAATTAAAGGGATATATGCAGCAGGAATGACAGTCTTAAATGCAGATTTAAGTCTTAATGTTGAGAAAACAATCTTACATTCAGAAAAAATTATTGATCAAGGTTGCCACGGAGTAGCAATTTTTGGAAGTACTGGTCAAGCACAACTTCTCCCTATCTCAGAAAAAATAGATTTATTAAATAAACTTTCCTTAAGTAAGTATAAAAAAAATTTTTTAATTGGCACTGGTTTAAACTCCTTAGGTGAAATTATAAACATAATGAAGATAGCTTTATCCTTAGGTTTCAAGAAATTTTTAATTATGCCACCTGCTTATTATGAATATGGAGATGGAGAAGTATTAAGTTTTTATACTAGAATAGTAGAAGCTCATCCCGATAGTGAAGTTATCCTTTATAACTTTGAAAAACTTTGTGGATACAAATTTAGCTTGGATTGTATAAAAGAACTTGTAAGAAGATTTCCTAATCAAATAATCGGGGTTAAAGATAGCTCATATAATTTATTTGAACATTTAAAATTGGAGAATTTTTCAGTTTTACCTGGCTCTGAATTAAAATTGTTAAAAGGTCTTGAATTAGGTTGCTCCGGCATAATCACTGCTACTTGTAATGTAACAGCAATATTAGCTAGAAAGGTTTATGATGATTTTCTCTCAGGAAATGAGCAAGAATATAATATAAAACTATGTAATGTAAGAAGTTCATTTGATAAATATAATTTAATTTCTGGTTTGCATACTTATTATTCTCAAAAAGAAAAAATTTATAAAAATATATTACCCCCTTTGAGTTTACTTAATAAAAATGAAGAAAAAAATTTAATTGAAACTCTAAATGAATTAAATTTTTCAACAAGTTCAACCTTAGCAGCCTAATGTATCTAGCAAGATTTTTAAATAAAGTTTTTAAAAAAGGAGGTTTTATTTTAACAGATGCTAATTTGAAAGATTATATAATTGGAAATCCTAATTCTAACCCTATTAGATTAAAGATTTTAGATAAAAGACTTCATTATAAATTATTACTCCATCCTGATTTATATTTTGGAGAAGCTTATACCAATGGTGAGATAGCTATTGAAAATGGAACTCTTACAGATTTTTTAGATTTAGCCCTAGAGAACTTTGGAAGAGGAGAATTAAATTTTTTCAGTTATTTAATAAATAGACTTAAAGGATCTTATAGGTATCTGACAAATTTTAATTTTATTAAAAAATCGAAAATGAATGTGTCTCATCATTATGATATATCTGACGATTTATATGATTTATTTTTAGACTCAAAAAGACAGTATTCATGTGCTTATTTTGAAAATAAAAATGATACTTTAGAAACTGCCCAAAATAAAAAGATTCAACATATAATTAAAAAACTTAATATTAAAGAAAATCAAAAAGTACTGGATATAGGTTGCGGTTGGGGCTCGCTGGCTCTTGACATAGCAAAGAATACTAAATGTGAAGTTACAGGAATTACACTTTCAAAAAATCAGTTAAATTATTGCAATAAAAAAGCAAAAGAAATGAATTTAGAAAATCAGGTAAAATTTAGATTAATGGATTACAGGCAGTTATCAGAAAAATTTGATAGAATAGTAAGCGTTGGAATGTTTGAACACGTTGGCCGTAAATTTTATAAAAAATTTTTTAAACAAATTGAAAATTTGTTAAATTACAATGGAGTTTCACTAATTCACACAATCGGATCAGTAAATCCACCAAGAGACCCTCATCCTTGGATAACAAAGTATATTTTTCCTGGTGGGTATACACCAAGCTTAAGCGAAGTAACTAATCCAATAGAAAATGCAGGTTTAATCGTTACTGATATTGAGGTTTTGAGGCTTCATTACTCTCATACTTTGAGACATTGGAAAGAAAATTGTATTAAAAATAAAGAAAAAATTATCAAAATGTTTGATGAAAAATTTTTTAGAATGTGGGAATTTTACCTCACAGGGTGTGAAATGGCATTTAAGTGGGGTGATCAAGTTGTATACCAATTTCAACTTACAAAAAACTATACTTCAACTCCCGTGACGAGAGACTATATTTATCAATAAATTATTGATAAGATTATTTCTTCTCAGAAATGAAAAAAAAACAAAAAAAATTAAAAAAAAAAAGGAAAATACTAAAAAAAACAAAACTTTATAAGATTTCAAATAGACTTAAAAAAAATAAAAAGAGAACAAAAAAGTTTAAAAAAAGAAGAGTTGTCATAAAAAAAAAAATTAGATTTAAAAAATCAAAAAAAAATAATTATTCAACACAGATAAAAAAAACTCAAAATGAAAGCATAGTTCTAAAATTTGTTAAATTTCAATTATCTCTAAAGTCTCAATTTAATTTTAAACTTAATTTTAGTTTAGAAAAACATATTCAAAGTTTTTTTGATAAAATTTCTGAAATAATTTCAAGTTACAAGGTTTTAAAATTTGATGAAAAAAGAAGAATAAAAATAGAAAAATTTGAAAAAGAGAGAGAAGTAAAAATTGCACTGATAAAAAAGAGAGAAGAGCAAGAGACTTTAAGAGTAAAGCTAAAAGAACAAACACTCAAAGAAGAAGCTAGGTTAGAAAAACAAAGGGTAAGGGATATAAAATTATTTCTAAGAAAAGAACAAGCAATTTTAAGAATTGAGCAGGCAGAAAAACAAAAACAATTTTTAAAACAATTAAAATTAGATAAACAAATTGAAAAATTTAGAATTAGAGAAGTTAAGGAACTTGAAAAGCTTGAGAAAATTTCTTTAAAAGAAAAAAGAGAAGATTATGGTGGATTACAAGACAGAATTGATAAACTTAAAGAAAAATACCGTTTACTTCGAGATCAAAAAATTAAAGAAAGAGTTGAAGCTCTAGGAGTCAAACTTCAAGGCAATGAAGATAGAGAAACTTTATTAGAAAAAGAAAAAGAATATACTTTAGCAAGACAAAAAATTGAATTTGCTTTAGAAAGTTTTTATAGGAGTGCTAGTAGTCTGGTATTTCAATTAAATAAAAGACATATCACTCGAGAAATGTCTATATTTCGCTGTATAGATAGACGATTTGAAACTGGAGAAGTTTTTATTAAATGGGACGAGTCACAAGATGATGATTGGTTATTATTAATTTATATAAAAAATAATTCTCCAGATGAAGGAATTGTAATTGAAGATAAAACCAATCCTGAAAAAAATCTGTCTCATGAGTTTAGAAATGTAGATATCTTCAAAGCTTCAGATACCATGGTAGACTCTTTAACGCAACTCATTGCAAGGAAAAGAGCCAAAAATAATAATTAAACATTTATATTTAATTAGGTATTATCTCACATGTTTTTAGGATCTGCTTTTTTAATAATTTTATATTTAATTTTCAGATACATTATTTCTTGGATTACATATTATAATAATTTAGACCCAAGACTTGGAGATAGTACATGGAGATTTACTTACGACTATCCAGTAGTTGGTGAAAGAGATATTTCTGATTTAGATGATAAAGATTTTGTAAGATTGAGGAGAAAAAAAAATAAGATTATATTATTAATGTATTCTCTTGTTTTGATTATGTTCATATCCTCTATGTCTTTACTGAGTAAATTTTTATTATTTTTCTTTAGTTAGATTTTTTAATTGCTTCCTATTTTTAAGGTACAGAAAAAAAGCCACTATTTCATATACAATAGCAAATATATTGAAAATGATTGGTAATTTAAAAAAATTATAAAGAAATTTATATTTTGGCATTTTCTTCCACAATAATAAAAAAGCTTCTGCACCTCCAAAAACTTTTTCACCAACTTTAACATGAAGCCTTCTTAGAAGTTGTTTACTATCTTTAGAAGTTTCCTTTTCAGCTAATTGGTTATTTGTAATATCAACCCAATTAATTTTCTCAATTTTTTGCTTCTTATAAAGGTCAATTTCAGCTTTACAAATTTTACAAGAATTATTAAAATAAACTTTCATAATAAGTTGGTTTATTACTAATTTGTCTCACTAATGTACATGCGTAAAATACTCTAGTTGAAAAATCTATGAAACTATTTATGTAATAGGGAAGATGAGTAATTTCTTTGAAAAAACTGATATATCTAGAAATGAGGCCGAAAATATTGTTTCTGATACATTACAAAAGTGTGATGATGGCGAATTGTACTTAGAAAATTCTAAATCGGAGTCAATTTTGTTAGATGATAATAAAATTAGAAACTCCAGTTATAATTCAGATTTAGGATTTGGACTTAGAGCTATATCAAATGAAGTAGTTGCCTATTCACACTCTAATGAAATTTCAAAAAATTCTTTAAAACAATCTTCAGATAATCTAAAATTAACACTAAAATCTGCCAATGGTACTTATAATCATGAAATTCCCAAATCTAATAAAAAATATTACGATAATATTAATCCTATTGAACAAAAATCACTTAAAGAAAAAATTAAAATACTTAATGATGTAAATAAATATTTACGTTCAAAAGATGATAATGTTAAACAAGTTACTGCTAATTTTTTGGGAGAACAAAAGTCTATAGAAATAATTAGATCTGGTGGTGAAACTTTATCAGATGTTCGTCCTTTAATAAGATTCAATGTATCGGTCATGCTTGAGAAAAATGGAAGAAAAGAAACAGGAGTATATGGAGTTGGTGGAAGACAATCTTATGAATCATATTTGAAAAATGATAATTGGAAAAATGTTTGTGATGAAGCTTTAAGAATAGCTTCAGTAAATTTAGAGAGTA
>MDTB01224786.1_pt1 | contig 10561 bp, 12 predicted proteins | sample 811161 | NCBI WGS metagenome assembly MDTB01 (sample SAMN05326650, study PRJNA326480) | marine metagenome | isolation source: seawater | place: Mediterranean Sea | collected 2009
ACGAAGAAACTAAAAAAATATTAGATACAATTGTTCCAATCTATGATATAAAGTTTGAACAAAGAGAATTGTTAAAAGATTTTGCAGGACAAAAAAATCATCTAAAAAATATGTGCACTGGTGATTACATATTTAATTTAGATGCAGATGAATTACCAAACAAATGGTTGATACAAAATATAAAAGATATACTACAGGCAAATCCAACAGTAGATTTATATTGGGTGCCAAGAGTAAATACGGTTGATGGACTAACAGAGGCCCATACAAGAGCGTGGGGTTGGGATGTGAACGAACAAGGTTGGGTAAATTGGCCTGATTATCAAGGTAGGATTTGGAGGAATCGTCCAAACATATTATGGAAGAATAAAGTGCACGAGGTATTAGCAGGTTACAAAGAACACGCATATCTTCCGGCAGAAGAGGATTTTTGTTTTTATCATCCAAAAGATATAGGAAGACAAGAACAACAAAATAATTTTTACGAAGGTATCTAAATGGTATTTTGGAGAGTTTATAATAATAAAGTGTACGATGTAGAACTCGTAGATAAATTAGGTTTCGATATATCAGACCCGTCTTATATACCCGATGAGTATTTAGAAAAACAAGAATTTGTAATTTTAAGAACTGCACATGGTTTAGGAGATTGGGGTATCATATCTGCAATACCAAGGTTATTAAAAGAAAAATATCCAAAGTGTAAAGTATATATTCCATCCACAAAGTTATTACAAAAACTGTTTGGGGAATATGCACAGATGTGGTCATCTTGGGGTAATCCTTTTGAAAACTCACAACATATATTTAAAAATAATCCTTATGTAGATAATTTCGTAGATTCAGTAGATGGGGATATATTTCACGACCATTATAGAATTTACGATACTAAACATTCAGAAATACCATTAACTCAACAAATACTAAAGTTTTGGCAATTTAATGAAGATGAGTATGAAGATTATCAACCAGAACTTTATTTTACAGATGATGAAATACAATTTGGTAATAGTATGATAAAAGAACATACTGATGGTGAGTTTGGTACTTTGTTATTATCTGATAGGTATGAATCTGATACAGATGATAAAATTTCTAAAGTATTAAAAGATAATGATATTCCTTATTTCTATTGGACATCAATCCCAATCAAAGAAACTTCTTGTAATTTTATTAAAAAAGCCTTAGATTTAAGACATGTACATCCGAGGATACAGTTATACATAAAATCAAAGGCAAAATTAAATGTTGGGAATCAATGTGGTGTCAATGATTCTGTTTGTAGATATACAGAAACTTATACTGTACCTCGTTCAAATGATTTAAGAGAGAATTTTATCAAAGGACAAATATATTTAAGATGAAAAAAGTAATATATACTACTATATTCGGTGATTATGATGATTTATTAGAACCATCTTTTAAACCAGATGGGTATGATTTTGTATGTTTTACTGATTCTGATTTAAAATCAGATACATGGGAAATTAGAAAAGTATTACCATTGTATAATGACCCAACAAGAAGTGCTAAAAAATATAAAATACTTCCACATAGATTTTTATCAGAATATGATTATAGTTTTTTTGTTGATGGTAACATCTTAGTAAGAGGAAATCCAGATGATATAATAAATCAATACTTAACAGATTCAAATATGGCAATGTTTGACCATAATAAATGTGAAATATATGATAGAAGAAATTGTGTATATCAAGAATTACAGGCGATATTACATCTTGGTCAACAAAATGGAAAGTATAAAGATAATCCACAATTAATGATTAACCAAGTACAGAAATATCAGAAAGAAGGATATCCTCAGAATAACGGATTGGTTTGTTGTATGATTATGTCGAGAAAACATAATGAACCTGATGTAATTCAAACAATGGAAGATTGGTGGATAGAGATAAAACATCACAGTAGAAGAGACCAACTAAGTTTTAATTATACAGCATGGAAAAATAATTTTAATTTTGTGTACATGGGTGATGAGGATGTAAGAAATAACAAGTGGTTTAAAAATATGGGGCCACACAAAAAATAATTATATGAAAAAAGTTATACTAATAGGTAATGCAGATTTTATGAAACCAACCGATGGTAGAATAAAAACTTTTGGTGATAAAATTGATAGTTTTGATAAAGTTATAAGAATAAATAGATTCAGAACTAAAGGTTATGAGAAATATATAGGTTCAAAAACAGATGAGTGGATTTTAAACAGAAAAATATTATTAGACAAAAATAATATGTATTTTCGTTATTACGATGAACATTGGGAAAAATATAAAAAACAATCACCAACTCTAAAAAAATGTACTGTGATGACATACTGTCACTTTGAAAGTCAGGCAAATGATTTAAGAAAACAAGATATTGTAAAAAAGAATAATATTGAAATTGCAGATACTTTTAAAACTACAAATGAATTTAAAAAACATTGGGAAAACTTTTTTAAAAATAAAAATTTTCAAAATCCATCTACAGGTATATCTGCTATTTTGTATTATTTAACTATATATGATAAGATTTATATTTATAATTTTGATTGTGGTAAAACAAACCATTATTGGGGTGTGAAAAACATAGCAGATAAACCAAGTGTACATCACAAATGGAACTTAGAACAAAAAATTATAGATGATTTAATAAAGGAAAACAAGATAGAGGTATTAGATATGAGTAATTATAAAGAAGAAAGACCATGGGGAACATTTGAAAATCTATTAGATACAGAGTATTGTAAAGTAAAAGAGATAGTGATTAAAAAAGGTGGAAGACCAAGTTATCAATATCATCACAAAAGAAGTGAAGCTTGGGTTGTGGTTCAAGGTGAGGCTGTTGCTACATTAGATGATGTGGAAACAACATATAAAGTTGGTGAAGTAATAACAGTTCCTGTTGGTACAAAACATAGAGTAGAAAACAGACAGGATGAAGATTTGAAATTCATCGAGGTTCAGACTGGAACATATTTTGGTGAAGATGATATAGTTAGATTAGAAGATGATTATGGTAGAGAAGGAACGAATGAGTAACTATAAAGTATTTATACCATGTGCAGGAACAGGCACAAGGTTAGGAGATTTAACTACACATTTAAACAAAACACTTTTATCAATTTCTAACAAACCTATCATATCACATATAGTTGATAAGTTTGATGAAGAGATAGAAATAGTTATCGCATTAGGATATAAAGGGGAGTACATAAAACAATTTTTAAATCTTGCATATCCTAACAGAAATTTTACATTTGTAAATATAGATAAATATGAGGGTGAAGGTTCAGGTCTTGGTTATACATTAAACAAATGTAGAGAGTATTTACAGAGTGAGTTTATTTTTATATCTAATGATACTGTGATTATAGATGAGTTACCATCACTTCAAAAAATGAAGTTTAACAATTGGATAGGATATTCGAATATAAAGGGTGGTGATGATTATAGGTCGTTACAGATAAGTGATGGAAAGATAAAAAAGTTATATGAAAAGAATGAATCACCAAATACACCATCATATATTGGTGTGTGTGGAATAAAAGATTACGATATTTTTTGGAAACATATAGATGACAACTCTATACTGTCAAATACATCTTTACAAGATAGTATAGATAGTGGTGAGATAGAACCATCTTCTATACCTATACTTACTGGTGAAAGTTATGCAATCCAAAAAATGATAGAAGATAAGTTATCATTTGATGCCATTAAATTTGATTGGTATGATGCAGGAAATGAATCAATACTAAATCAGGCAAAGAAAAAATTAAAAAAACAGAATGAACCAAATATTTTAGAAAAACCAAATGAGGCTATTTGGTTTGTAGAGGATAAAGTTATCAAGTTTTGTATAGATACTGATTTTATTAAAAATAGAACCATAAGGTCTGAATCACTAAAACCATATGTTCCAAAAGTATTAGATGTTACAAAAAATATGTATTCATATAAAAAAGTTAATGGAACAATATTTTCAGAAGCAGTAACAACAGAGAATTTTAGATTTTTATTAGATTGGTTAAAAGAATTTCATGAACCAATTAAAGTAAATAAAAAAGAATTTAAAAAAAGTTGTTTAGGATTTTATAAAGATAAAACATATCAAAGAGTTGATGAGTACTTTGAAAGATTTGGTAATTCAGATAGTGATAGAGAGGTTATAAATGGAACAAAAGTTCCTTCAGTAAAATCTTTATTAGATAGAGTTGATTGGAATTGGATTTCAGATGGAGTACCTGTTAGATTTCATGGAGATTTACACTTTGAAAACATATTAGTATCTGAGGGTAATAATCATAATACTTTACCAATCACTCTTTTAGATTGGAGACAAGATTTCTGTGGTAGATTAGATTATGGTGATGTTTATTATGATTTGGCCAAACTAATGCATGGATTAATTATATCTCATGATATTATAAATGATGATTTGTATAGTTTTGATAGGTCTATGAACGAAATCAAATATGATTTTTTAAGAAAAAATATAAATATTGATTGTGAAGATATATTTGTGGAATATATAAATCAATGGGGTTACGATGTTAAAAAAGTTAAAGTAATGACAGCACTAATATTTTTAAATATAGCAATGTTTCATCACTATCCTTACTGTCATTTACTATTTTATTTAGGTAAGAATTTATTAAATAATAATTTGGAGAATTAAATGAAGGATACTAAATTTTATATTGGTCCTATGAGTAAAAATGTAGTTGATGCTATTATAGAGTACACAGAAGAAACTAAAAATAAAGTAGGTTTTATACCATCACGAAGACAAGTTGAATTTAATGGTGGTTATGTTAATAATTGGACAACAGAAGAATTTTCAAAGTATGTAGATGGTAGAGTTCTAATTGAAAGAGACCACGGTGGTCCAGGTCAAGGTTACAGAGATGATGATGGTATAGTTTCATTTTATAATGATTCTAAATATTTAGATATCATTCACATAGACCCGTGGAAATCATACCCAAACCTAACAGAGGGTATAGAAAGTACTATTCATTATATAAATAAAATTTACAACATGAATCCAAAAGTATTATTTGAAGTGGGTACGGAAGAGGCAATTAGAAAATTTACACCAGATGAATTAGATACACTACTACAAACCTTATCTAAGTTTGATTTTTTTGATAATATAAAATATGCAGTGGTTCAATCGGGTGTTGGGTTAGATTTAGGTAAGAGAGTTAATACAGGTAACTTTGATTTGAATAGATTGAAAGATTTTATTAGAGTTTGTAAGAGATGGGATAAACTGAGTAAAGAACATAATGGTGATTATTTAACGAATAAAGATGTTAAAGTTAGGTTTGAAGCTGGATTAGATGCATTAAATATCGCACCAGAGTTTGGACAATTAGAAACACTATGTTACTTAGAACATATAGGTGATGATATAGAAGATTATTATAAAATATGTTACGATTCAAAACGATGGGAAAAGTGGGTTGATGATGATTTTATACCTGAAGATAATAAAGAAGAATTAATAAAAATATGTGGACATTATGTTTTATCAGATAAAAAGTTTTTGGAAATAAAACCTAATATAGATGATAAAATTAAACAGAGGATTAAAAATAAATTAGAGGATTTGTTCAATGTCGAATAAACCAAAAACAATAATCTGTGATATTGACGGTGTGTTATTACAACATCGTAATCAAGGATTATCAAGTCAATTGTATTCAAAACCTTTGGATGGAACAATAGAAAAAATAAATGAATGGGATGCTAAAGGATACAACATTATTTTGATAACTGGTAGAAGAGAAAGTTTAAGAAAAAAAACTGAAGAACAGTTGTTGATGTATGACATATTTTACGACCAGTTAATTATGGGTGTAGGTGGTGGAGATAGAGTTGTTATAAATGATAGAAAACCAAATAGTGATAGAGATACCACTTATGCAATTAACTTATATAGAAATGAAGGAGTATCAGAGGTAAAAATATGAAAATTGCATTATGTCTTACAGGTTTAATTGGAAATCTTAAAGGTAAATCATATAACAAAGGAGAAGGTACTCAAAAAGTTTTAGATATTTGTTCCGAAAAAACTAAAAAACATATACTTGATAAAAATGATGTCGATATTTTTTTACATTCGTGGGAAACTGATTATGAAAACCAACTGATAGAAAAATACAATCCCAAAGGTTGTATAATTGAGAAACAAATAAAGTTTAAGCCGGGTATAGATGTACAAAGTAATGCAAGAACTCAAGCACACTACAGTAAGTGGTATAGTATTAAAAAAGCAATAGAACTTAAAAAAGCATATGAACAACAAAATAAATTTACATATGATTTTGTTTTACAGGCACGATTTGATTTAGTGTGGTTAGTTGATATATTATTTGAAAAGTTTGATAAAGATAAGTTTTACATTCCTAAAATGTCTCAAGGTGGTGTACCATGGGGTTGGCCAAATAAATTGGCAAAAAAAGAAATAGGTGATTTTTTCTTTTTTTCTAATAGTGAAAACATGGATAGATTTGCAGAGTTATACGATAATATAAACCCTTATATAAAAGGAGGGTGTCCAACTTGGGCAGGTATATCAAATCATATGTTGGCTAAATATCATTTAAGTAAATTGGGATTATTACCAGATAACATAGAGTTGGCAGGTGATGATGGTATTGATAATATTGACTTTCAATTGTGTAGGTCTTATGTAAAGTTTAGGGAGAAATTAAAAAATGATAAATAAATCACAATACAAAGAAGATGGTTATTATTTAGCAAAAAATGTGTTAAGTGATGATTGGATATCTCAAGCAAAACAATCCATAAAACAATTAGAACCAAAAGTTTATCTACCATTTAGTAATGTACCTTGGGGATATGGTCAATTATTTGATATTTCACCATTTGATGAAATTGTAAAAAATGATACATTTATAAACTTTCACAAAAATGTTTTAGATGTTGAAAAATATAAAATTAATCATTTATTAGTTTCAAATAAATCTGCATTTATAGGACCAGAAGAGATGTGGCACCAAGAGTGGCCTAACATAGATACCTTTGCTCCAGGTTGTAGTGCTGAAAAAGATTGGGAAAAGTTTGTTCAAGTTTTTATAGCAATAGATGAGATGACTATTGATAATGGTTGTTTAAGAATTGTACCAAAATCACATAAGTTAGGAATGGTTGAACATGAAGATATAGTGTGGAACAACATGGCACATAAAAAAAGAGCAAAATATTCAGAAATAAAAAGTGCAGTTGATAAGTTTGGTATTTTAAATGTTACCATGAAACCAGGTGATATGTTATTTTTTAATCATAGAATCCTTCATTCATCATCAAGTAATGTTAGTGAAAAAGATAGAAAAGCGATTATAATGCAATTACAGTTTCATAACATAGAAAAAGATAAGAAAGTATTTGATACCTATAACAATTATAGAAAAAAATTCTTGATAGATACATATCAAAATAAAATTAATAAAGAATTAGGTGATGATAAATATTCTGATTTTAATAAAAACAAGGTAAGTTCATGAATTTAGCAATCTGTATACATGGAATCATAGGTGGTTCGAATGGTAAGAATGGAACTGGTAGAGTTTTAGGTGTAAAAGAACTATACGAACATATAGACAAAAGAATAATTAAACCAAACAAAGATGAGTTTGATGAGATTAATTTTTTTATTCACACTTGGAGTACAGATAAAGTAGATTTAATTAAAGAGTATTTTAAACCTAAACAGATAAAATCTGAATCCCAAAAACATTCAAAACATAAACAATATTCGAGAAAATTTAGTAAATTTAATTCATTGTTTGAGAGTATACAATTGTGTAAAAAACATGTCAATGATAATGATATTATTTTATCAATCAGATTTGATTGTGCATATAAACATGAATTTAAAATTTTAAAGGGTAGAGTAAAAACTATAGAAAACAATTCAAATATTTTTTTTCCAAAAGATGACCCGGTGTGGGTAGGTAAACATCACAAAAATAGATTATCAGATTATTTCTTTTTTGGAAAAGCAAAAAATATAGTAAATATTTTTACAGATGAGAATTGGGAAATTGTGTACAACTCTATGCTAGAAGAAAATGAACTTACTACACGGTGTGTTAATAGATATGGTAAATCTCTTACACCATTTTTAGATAATCATACAATAATTAAATCTATATTTAAACATTTTTTTGATGTAAAAATGATTATTCATAAATGTAAGGAATTTGTATCACATGTCCATGTGGATGTTTACAGAGATAAAGGAGATGAATGGGAATGAAAATATTGTGTATCACACCAGTAAAACATTTAAAAGGTGTTTATGAATCACTTGAGTCTTATGGAATTGTAGACTATTATCCTAATATAGATTACACAAATCTAAACAATTTATTAGATAATTTCGATTATGATGTTATATTTTGTAATCCAAATAAACAGAGTTATATATTAGATAATCATATTTTAACAAAATTTAACGGAACTATAGTAACCGCAAGTACTGGTTTAAATCACATCGATACTGATTATTGTAATGAAAAAGGTATAAAGATTTTATCTTTAAAATCTGATTATGAGTTAATAAACAATCTACCATCTACCGCAGAGTTGGCATTTGGATTATTGTTATCAATGTTAAGAAATATACCAAGTAGTTTTGATGATGTAAAAGTAGGTGGTTGGGATTATGATATGTTTATAGGTCACCAATTAGAGGGTAAAACTGTAGGTATAATAGGATATGGTAGATTAGGTAAAATGATGGAAAAATACTGTAGAGCTTTTGGGATGTTTACACATCTATACGACCCATATCAAGGATTTAACGATTTGGATTCTTTATTAAAAAAATCGGATATAATTTCACTACATGTTCATGTTACTGATAAAACAAAATACATGATTGACAAAAAAGTTCTTGGAAAAATGAAAAAAGAGTCGTATATTGTTAATACATCTCGTGGTGAGATAGTTAATGAAAGAGATATACTTGATTATTTAGAAAGTGGTCATCTTAAAGGTTACGCTACAGATGTGTTAGAAGATGAGTTTGATGATATAAAAATAAGAAGAAGTCCAATATTACAAGGAGTTAATAGAGGATTGAATATATTAGTTACACCACATGTTGGTGGTATGACGTGGGAAGGTCAACAAAAAGCATATAAATGGTCAGTAGATAAACTTAAAAACTTATGAAAATATTAACAATAATACCTACTAAATTAGATTCAACAAGACTGAGAGAAAAGAATATTCAAAAAATAAATGGTAAACCAATGTTTTATCATTCAATAGAATATGCACAAAATACAAAACATCAAAATAAAATAATCATATCATCTGAAAGTGATAAAGTAAGTAATTTATTACCAGATGGTGTATTTTTTCATAAAAGAGATTTGAGTTTGTGTGGTGATGTTGAAGTTGTAGATGTATACTTAAATGTAATTAAAGAGATTGATGAGAATTTTGATTATGTTGTATGTTTACAACCTGATAATCCAGATAGAACAAATACTTTTGATGAGTGTTTGGATTATATAGTTGATAATAATTATGATGATTTGATTACAGTTAATGATAATTACAAAAGAAGTGGTTCTGTAAGAATATTTAAGTATGAACATTTAAAAAATAAATTTGTTAGTAAACGGATGGGGGTTATAAAGGATAGTGCAACAGATATTCATTATAAAAATGATTTGGATAAAGTAAAGGAGAAGTATGACTAAATTAATTGCAGAAATAGGTTGGAATCATATGGGAGATATGAAACTAGCTAAAGAAATGATACTAGCTGCAAAAGAAAGTGGTTGTGATTTTGCAAAGTTTCAAACTTGGAGTGTGGATAGATTAAAACCAGGTGTTTGGGATACTGATGGTAGAAGAGAAATATATGAGAAAGCAGAATTAGATTTAGATAAACACATTGAGTTGAAAGAATATTGTGATGGGATTGGTATAAGATTTATGTCTTCAGTATTTTCAATTGAAGATGCAAAGTTATTAAAACAAGTGGTTACAGATTATGTTAAGATACCGAGTTTTGAATCAAGAAATAGAGAATTAATTCATTATTGTTTAAAACATTTTGAACACTTGATAATATCAACAGGAACATCAACTTATGATGAAATAAGGTCGGTGATTATCAATCTTCCACCAGAGAGATATACACTTTTACATTGTGTATCTTCATATCCTTGTAATTTCGATATAGTTAATTTACCACGAATGGAATATCTAAAAAATCTAAGTAACTCTGTTGGGTTTAGTGACCATTCACAAGGTATAGAGAGTTCAGTATTATCTCTTGGTATGGGTGTTGAATTTATTGAAAAACATTTTACAACTGATAATGATTTACCAGGTAGAGATAATAAGTTTGCAATCTTACCAAATGATATGAAAAGATTAAGTGAATATGTTAAAATATCACAAAAAGTTATGAGTGATAATGGAGTAGATTATCAAGAGTGTGAATTAGATTCAAGAAAAAATTATGCCGGGAGATTTGATGGATAATATATCAATTATAATAA
>MDTB01091399.1_pt1 | contig 10560 bp, 7 predicted proteins | sample 811161 | NCBI WGS metagenome assembly MDTB01 (sample SAMN05326650, study PRJNA326480) | marine metagenome | isolation source: seawater | place: Mediterranean Sea | collected 2009
AAAAAAACATAAAATACATATGAATTTTATAACAAATATCTAACGAAGGACTTAATATGGTAGAGACTAAAAAGGAATTTGGAAAGTTGCGCAGCTTTTTTTGGCCAGTATACAATTTTGAGCTAAAAAAACTAGTACCTATGCTTTTGCTGTTTTTTCTAATATTATTTAACTACACAATACTAAGAGACACAAAAGACACCTTGATTGTTTCTGGAACTGCTGCTGGAGCAGAGATTATACCTTTCCTAAAACTATGGGGAGTATTGCCCTTTGCTTTCTTATTTCTATTTCTCTATGCTAAATTTAGTAATACACTAAGTAAAAAGGCCCTTTTTTATTCCACAATAACTCCTTTTTTGGTCTTTTTTGCTCTTTTTGCAACGGTAATCTATCCGTATCAAGATGCTCTTAGCCCAACGACTCTCACCAACTTTATGTCTTCAAAACTACCAAGTGGTTTTAAAGGTCTTATTGGTATTATACAATATTGGCCTAGCTCTCTTTTTTATATTATGAGTGAGCTTTGGGGCAGTGTTTGCCTCTCTCTTCTTTTTTGGGGCTTTGCAAATGACATCACACGTGTTAGTGAGTCAAAAAGGTTCTACAACCTTTTTGGTCTTGGAGCTAATTTCTCATTAATTGTAGCAGGAGCTTACATCAAGTGGGCTTCCACTGCTTTCACTCATCTTGGGCCTCAGGCGTGGCAGATGTCATTAAACTATTTAGTTTCTATGGTTATTCTTTCGGGTATATTAATTATGGGTGTCTACTGGTGGATTAACAAATATGTTCTTACAGATCCAAAATTTTATGATAAGGCTGATGTTAAAAAAACTAAAAAATCTAAGCCAAAGCTTTCATTAAAAGAAAGTTTTAAAATGATTCTTAGCTCAAAATACCTTGGGTGTATTGCTCTATTAGTTATAGGATATGGTATATGTATTAACCTTGTTGAAGTAACTTGGAAGAGTCAATTGAAACTTGCCTATCCTGACTCAACTTCTTATAGTGCATTTATGGGTGGTTTTTCTCAAATGACTGGTATTGTCACCATATTAATGATGTTTTTTGTTACTGGTAATGTCGTAAGAAAGCTAGGCTGGAAATTTGCAGCTCTAATAACACCAGTTGTTTTACTCATCACTGGGGTAGGATTTTTTAGCTTTATTGTATTCGGAAATCTAATGACAGGATTTGTTGCTCTACTAGGCACAACACCAATTATGTTAGCAGTTATCTTTGGTACAGCTCAAAATATTATGAGTAAATCGGCAAAATACTCGCTATTTGACCCGACCAAAGAAATGGCCTACATCCCCCTTGATGAGGATTCAAAGGTAAAAGGAAAGGCTGCAATTGATGTTGTTGGTGCAAGACTTGGTAAATCTGGCGGTGCCTTTATTAATGTATTTTTTATAAGTACATTAGGATCATTAACTGCATCAGCTCCGTATATTGGCATTATTCTATGTGTCATAATCAGCCTTTGGATTTGGGCAGCAAGCTCACTTAGCAAACAATTCAAGGTTGCTAATGCAAAAACAAGCGAAGGAAATGAAGATCCATCAAAAAAGATGCAGGCTTCTACAGGCAAGACTTAAGCACAGCCCGTAGTAAGCAAGAAGAAGATTAATGCTTAATATAACAATAATATTAATCTTCTAAAGATCTCTTATAAAGCCCTATTCAAAGTGAATAGGGCTTTTTTTTTATTCATCTTTTTAGTACCATTGAATCATGTCAGACCAAGATCCAAAATATATTCGAAACTTTTCTATCATAGCTCATATTGACCATGGTAAGTCAACCATCGCTGATCGTCTTTTAGAAATGACGAGTACAGTAACTAAGCGTGATATGTCAGAGCAAATTCTTGATAACATGGAGCTTGAAAAGGAACGTGGGATTACGATTAAAGCTAGGCCTGTCACTATGACATATACAGAAGATGGTATACAATACCAGATTAATTTTATTGACACACCTGGACATGTCGATTTTTCTTATGAAGTCAGTCGCTCCCTTTGCGCATGTGAAGGTGCTCTTTTAGTTGTGGATGCAGCTCAGGGCGTTCAAGCTCAAACCATTGCAAATGTACATCTAGCAAAAGATCGAGGACTTGAAATTCTACCTGTTATTAACAAGATTGATCTACCTGCTGCAGACGTCGATAGTGCAAAAAAACAAATTAAGGAAATTATTAAAATACCAACACACAACGCCATTTTAACATCAGCTAAAACAGGCAAAGGTGTTAGTGAAATTCTCACAGAAATTATCTATTCCTTCCCTCCACCTATTGTTAATGAAAACGAGACAAAACTAAAAGCTCTTGTTTTTGACTCACACTATGATCCTTACAAAGGAGTTATGGTCTATATTCGAGTTATTAGCGGAACAATCACTAAAAAAATGCTGATTAAAATGATGGCAACAGGAAAACAATTTGAGGTAACACAGGTTGGTATATTCTGCCCTAATGAAAAGCCTGTTGAAGATTTAAGTGCGGGTGAAGTCGGCTTTATGATTGCAAACATAAAAACACCCACTGATGTTAAGATCGGCGATACCATTTCCGATGCTAAAAATCCAGTCTCTAAACCACTTGAGGGCTTTAAGATGATTAAGCCCGTTTTATTTGCTTCGTTATACCCATCTGACACAAACGACTATCAGCAATTAGTCGAAGCTTTAGAAAAACTCAAGCTCAATGATTCAGCTCTTCATGTTGAACAAGAAAACTCTCTTGTACTTGGAATGGGCTTTCGCTGCGGCTTTTTAGGGCTTCTGCACCTAGAAATTATTTCAGAGCGTATTTCGCGTGAATTTGATATTGAGCTCATTACGACAGCCCCCTCTGTTCAATACAAAATACATCTCAATAGCGGCAAGGTGATCCCACTAGATAATCCAACCCATTTCCCAGATGCATCTCAAATAGATTATGTTGAGGAACCATGGGCTCGATCACAGATTATTACCCCAAGCTCATATCTTGGCAACTGTATGTCCCTGATTTCCGAAAAACGTGCACATTTGCTAAAAACTGACAGTATAGACGAGAATAGAATTCTCCTACACATCAAGATCCCCCTCAATGAAATGATTTCTGATTTTAGTGACAAGTTAAAATCCTACACACAGGGATATGCCTCATTTGACTATGAATCCGATGAGTATCAAAAAAGTGATATCATTAAGCTGGAAATCAAGGTTAATGAAGAACGTGTAGATGCCTTTTCGAACCTTGTTCATAAATCTAAGGCTGAACAAAAAGGCAGAGCCATATGTAAAAAATTAATAGAGGAAATACCACGCCAGCAATTTAAAGTCCCGATTCAAGCGGCTATTGGTGGAAAAATTGTAGCTCGCGAGACCCTTAGCGCTATTAGTAAAAACGTTACCGCAAAATGCTATGGCGGTGATATATCAAGAAAGCGAAAACTTTGGGAAAAACAAAAAAAAGGTAAAAAGAAGATGCGTGAATTTGGAAAAGTCCAAATCCCACAATCTGCCTTTATCAATGTATTAAAAGCTGAATAATTCACGCCAATGCACTGCCTATAATCATGTCTTAAATGATTTACCCCTATTAAACAGTATGTTAACTTAACCCTAAAGTTTTAGATTCATAGTTTGCAATTTTATCAACGTTCGTTATTAAGCACCTTTAATACAATAATAGGATTGATCAGGTATTTCCTTTATGGTGAATTTTTTCGTAAAACTATAGTCTGCTTAAGGAAAGCGTATTAGGAAAAAGGATTTAGTTAATATTATACAATAACAATATTCTAAATCAAAATCAGATTCTAGCTAAATATCGCTTTATTACTACTTAGGCATTATAACTTGAAGAGGCCACATCTCCACCTGTACCAGTCCAGTTTTCATGGAAATATTGCCCTCTAGGCTTATCAATACGCTCGAATGTATGAGCACCAAAATAATCACGCAATGCCTGTAATAAATTCGCTGGGAGTCGCTCTGCAGTCATACCATCAAAAAAGCTTAATGCTGAACTTAATGCTGGTGTGTACATTTCATGCTCTATTCCTAAAGCAGCAATTTTTCTTAAGCCACTAATATTTTCTTTCATAGCAGATTTGAAAAAGTCATCAACAAGAAGAGATTGAAGCTTTGGATTTTTTTTATAGGCCTTATTAATATCATTTAAAAATACAGATCGTATAATACAACCACCTCTCCACATAAGAGCCAATGCACCAAAATTTAAATCCCACTTATAATGATTAGAGGCCTCTCGCATCAGCATAAATCCTTGAGCATAACTTAAAATTTTTGCAGCATAAAGAGCCTTTTCTATTAACTTTACCATCTCTTTTTTATCACCATTGTAAAGCTTAACAATCTTTTTATATTCCTTGCTTAAGGACACCCTTTCTTCCTTCATTGCACTAAGGCATCTTGCAAACACTGCCTCGCCTATGAGAGTTACTGGAACACCTTCATCAAGAGCACTTTGTGCCGTCCACTTTCCAGTTCCTTTTTGACCTGCTACATCAAGGATCTTGTCTAGTAAGAATTTACCATCCTGGTCCTTATGTGCAAAAATATCCCCTGCAATCTCGATGAGATAGCTCCCTAAGACCCCTTTGTCATATTCCTTAAAAATATTTGATAATTCCTGATTATCAAAGCCTAGTAAGTGTTTTAAAATAGCATACCCTTCGCAAATAAGCTGTATATCACCGTATTCAATACCATTGTGAACCATTTTCACATAATGACCAGCACCACCCGTTCCGACCCAATCGCAACAAGGCTCACCATTATCAGCTTTTGCAGCTATTTTTTGCAAAATAGGCTTAATTTCGTTCCATGCATCTTGATGCCCTCCTGGCATAAGTGACGGACCATGGCGCGCACCTTCCTCACCGCCTGAAACACCACAGCCAACAAATAAAAATCCTTTTTCCTTGAGCGTTTCAAAGCGCCTTTGGCTGTCTGGGAAATGACTATTCCCCCCATCGATAATAATATCCCCTTTTTCCATATAGGGTAGACATTCCTCAATCAGATCATCAACAGCCTGACCCGCTTTAACCAGAAACATCACTTTTCTTGGCCGTTTAAGTGATGCAAAAAGAGACTTTAAATCGTGACATCCAATGACCTTACTGCCCTTAGCCGCATCATTTAAAAATGCATCCACCTTTGCAGTTGTTCTATTAAAACATGCTACTGTATAACCATGATCGTTCATATTCATGATAAGATTTTGTCCCATTACTGCTAATCCAATCATTGCTATATCGGCTTTTGGCTCTGTCATAAAAAATCCTCTTTTTTTTCTTGTATAAAGAACTAAAACTGTATATTCTCTTTTTTTTGTCTCCGTAGCTCAGCAGGATAGAGCGGTTGCCTCCTAAGCAACAGGCCGTGCGTTCGAATCGCGCCGGGGACAAATAATTTACAATCTCTGCCCTATTTCAACTCCCATAACATCTATGACCCTATTTTTTTGCCAGTAAAAAAAGCTAACAAAATAGAACTTCCTTATTCTAAATACGCTACATGATAAAATAATTCTTTATACTCCTAGCCATTGAGGCTGCAAGAATGTGCAAATACTCATCGCTTTTAAGCTTTTTACTTTCAAACTCATTGGTTATAAAACCACACTCAACTAGTATAGCAGGCATTTTAGTCTCTCGTATAACACAAAAATTACCTGGTTTAACTCCCCTAGATTTTGAACTAGAAGCGTTAATTAAATGATACAGAGTCCTTTGAGCTATATTTTTAGAACGCTCTAGTCGCCATTTATGATTTTTTTGAGGAAAGTAGTAAATCTCAATACCACTAGCCTCTTTATTGCTTGATGAATTCATATGAAGGCTAACAAACAGCTCCACTTTATGGTCATTGGCAAGCTTAACTCTCTTTTTAAGAGTTATATACTCATCGCGCTCCCGTGTCATAATAACATTAATATTCTGATTCTCAAGATTGTCTCTTAATAATTTAGCAACTTTTAAACATAAATCTTTTTCTTGAATACGATTGCAACATGCGCCTATATCTAAGCCACCATGCCCCGGATCTAAAACAACTGTTTTCTTTGAGATTGTCCTATCTGGCTTAAAAACTTCTTTTTCATGTGCCCTGTAGCGGTACGCTATATCATCCTTAGAAGAGACCCTCGTAGCACATGAGCAAAACAAAACAGCTAAAGTGAAAATTTTTACTTTAAACATGGATTAAATCTAGGTCTTTTGCGTATTTTTGTACAACACTTTTATCACTAAATGATAAGCTCGTAGCTCCAATAACTTGATCCTCTTCATGACCCTTACCAGCAATACATAAAACATCTCCCTTTCGAAGAAGATTTAGGCAATAGCCTATCGCAGAGTCCCTATTTTCAATTACTTTATAATCAGTACGTTGATCAAGACCCTTTTTCATCTGATCAATAATGAACATCGGATCCTCATCTCTTGGATTATCAGAGGTAAAAATAAGCTGATCTGCAAATTGACATGCTGATTCAGTCATCTTAGAGCGTTTTAAACCATCGCGATTTCCACCACAGCCAAAAACAACAAATAATCTCTTTTTACAAACCGCTCTTAAGGCCTTTAATGTCGAAGACAGAGCGCAAGGCGTATGAGCAAAATCTATAAAAACCCTAGCACCATTACTAAGAGTAACTTCGTCAAGGCGCCCTTTAGGTAAACAAAAGTCCTTAAATGCCCATTTAAAATCAGATAGACGAAAACCCTCAAAAAGAAGAGTTAAAATACAGGCAAGGGCATTACTTAAATTATACTCTCCAATCAAATCAAAATAAATCTCTTGACGACAACCCTGAAAATTTAGACTAAACCATGGACCATTCACAGCCTCAACAAACAAGTCAGCTGCTGGATTAAGCAATGAAAAGTAAAGAGTCTTTCTCTTCATATTAATCTTAGAAAAATAAGGACAGTCAAGATTAACAACTACCACACCCTCTTCATTAAGATTGTCTAGCAACCTTAATTTACAACCTAAATACTCATCCATTGTACCATGATAATCAAGGTGATCGTGACTTAAATTAGTAAAAACTGCAACTCTACAATCAATCCCCTTCAAGCGATCCTGATCTAGTCCGTGTGATGATGCTTCAACCACTGCGTGCGAGCATTCATCTGATGCCATTAAGTGGAAATCCTTATAATTTGTAATAAGATCCTCTGTAGTTAGTCTAGCAGGATACACGTGTTGCCCTGACATTCTTGATATAGTGGTTAAGAGGCCGGCTACTTTCGAAAACTTACCTAACAAATGATGCAGCATAAAGCAGCAAGTTGTCTTACCATTCGTTCCAGAAACAAAGTATTTAATTATCTTTTTTGTATGAGCATAAAAATTTTCAGCTAACTGAGCTTCAATACTTGCAGGGTCAGAGTGTATGAGCTGTACAATCTGTTTTAAAAAGGGGTTGTATATATCGCAAGCAATAGCTGTTGCGCCTGACTTAACAGCCTCATCTATAAATTTTTGCGTTGTAAAATCTTTTGATTTTTTAGCTATAAAAAGATCCTTTGGTTGAACCAGCTTTGAGTGACTGGAAAGCCCCATTACATCGAGCTCTTTACTGCCTTTAATCTCAAGATTTTCAACACCATGTATTATTTTTTTTATTTTCATTAATGGATCTAATCAGAAAAATTTAAAATAATTATACAAAATTTATGTATTACATGCATTATATTTTTTATATAAAAGCTCAAGCTGCTCTATCTTGTTTACCATATCTGCTTTTTGCTTATTATATCGTGGATCTTGAAAATGAAAGCCAAATGGATCGTCAAATTCAACTCCCAAATATTCAAGGGCACGTTTAGAAATGTCTGCAAAAATAGGGGCTGCGCATTTACCACCAAAATGAGTGGAGCCAAACCCAGGCAAGTTTTTTTTACATGGCTCATCAATCAAAACATAAATAACAAATTGTGCATTTTTGGCAGGTGCAAATCCAATAAAGGTAGAAAGATGACTGTCTTTAGAATAGCTACCAGCAATGAGTTTTTCACTTGTACTTGTTTTACCTGCCTGAGTAAACCCCTTAACATCAGCTAAAAAGGCAGACCCACCTCTCTTGGTTGCAAGCTTCATTCCATTGAGCACCTGGTTAATTATATCCTGATCCAAAATTTTTTTTAACATCGTGTTCGCCTTTGACTCATAGAGTAGTTTACCTTGCCTTACAATCTTTTTTATCAAGGTAGGTCTTACTTCATAGCCTCCATTTGCAAACAAACAAAAGGCCTTAAGCATTTGAAGGGGACTTACTAAAATATTATAGCCAATAGACAGCGAATATGTTGTTGGCATAGACCATTGAAGCTGACCAGAAGCATACATTTTACCTGGTGTTGGAACAAATCCAGCATTTTCTGCAGGAAGCTCTATATTTGTTTTTTTTGAAAAACCAAATAAATCAACTAAAATCCGTCTATACCAGCTTTGACTAAATTCTGCTATTACCTTTTCAATGATTTTAGCAATATAGACATTTGAAGATTTTTGTAGTGCCATATCCATATTTAAAAACCCATGCCTTCTTATATCAAAAATAGGACACGACCTCCCTTTAAAATGAGCTTTTTGACACGCAATCATCTCATCTGGATTAAAAATAGGCTGGCGTCCTTTTTTTTTACACTCTTTATTAGCCATTAAACAAATAGCCATCGTTATAGGTTTCATGATTGATCCAATTTCATAACAATCACTGTGTGCCTTTATTCTTGTACAACTTTCAAGGTCTTTATTATTGTAATACTCTTCGTAGCGCCTTGGATCAAAAAATGGATATTGGGCAAGCGCTAATACATGACCTGTCTTAGGGCACATCATGATTGCCTGCCCACCCTTCGCCTCAACTTTTCTGACACCCTTTTCAAGCTCCTCCTCACATATAGTCTGCAGTGTATGGTTGACTGTTAAGTAGATGTCAGCTCCATCAATGGGCTTAATTTCATCTTTAGACTTTTCGAGAGCATACCTTGGACTTCTCAAGAAAACCTTCTCTCCTTTCTTACCCCTTAAAAGAGGATCAAACATAAACTCTAAACCTGCATTAGGAATATGATGTCCTGTTTTTGGATCTTTTTGATGCCTTACTGAATGCAAAACTTGACCTAAACAATGTCCAAACGGATATGATCGACAATACTGCATTTCAAAAAAAAGTGCATTTGAAGCAAGCCTATACTTTTTTGCAAAAGCTTCAAAAAACAGCTCCACTCTCTGCTTTTCCTGTATAGATAGATGAATCATGATTTTTCTAGAGCGCAATGGTTTTTTTAATTCCGCTAAAATCTTTTTACTGGAAACTTTGTTCTCAAGTAATTTTGATAAACTACGACTTAAGGTCTCATGATCACATTTTTTAAGAGCAACAGGATCGAGATATAAATCAAACTTTGGCACATCAAAGACAAATGCTGTTTCATCCTGCTTATGATGCTTTAAAATCTCAGTATTTGAAAAAAAACGGCCACGCTGATAGGGATGTTCAACAAGCTTTTCATGTTGACGACGACCCCTTTTAGTCCACAATTCACAATCAACAATTTGTAATTGAAAAAACTGCATGATAAGTGTACTAAATAAAAAACATAAAAAAAAGACCACAACAAGTGATCTAATATTTTTATTTCTTAGCTCTTTATTCATAAAAAATATTACTAATTACTGGCTTTGCATCGTTTCAACTTCATTTTTTTTCAAAAACTTTAAATGACTATATTCAGGTTTATCTTTTAGTTGCATCAAGCGTTTTGGATCCTCAAAACTTGCTTGCTCGAGCTTTAACCTCTGATTATCCTCTTCTATAAATCGCACTAAATTCTCAAGCTTAGGGCTTTTAACCTTTAAATCTAGAACCGAGCGCATCCTCATTAAATAACATCCTAGATATACAAATGAAATAGCTAAACAAATCAAAAGGTTAATAGAAAAACGCTTAAACATAGACATAATCTTAATTAGCCACTTCGCACTTTCTTCTTAACAAACGCATTTTTGCACTTCTAGCACGTGCATTTTTACGTCGTTCAAGAAATGAGGGCGCTATCGGCTTTTTTGTTAGATTTTCAAACTTAGCTAAATCTACAATTTTACCACGCACATCTCTTGCTGGCAGGCTAGCTTCTTTAAAAATATTCTTCACGATTCTGTCTTCTAGACTATGAAAACTAATCACACCAATTTTTCCACCAGGAGCTAATAAGCTAATGGCTTTTTTTAATGATGACTCAACAGTCTCTAGCTCTCGATTAATATAGATTCTAATCGCCTGAAAAATCTTTGTGGCGGGGTGAATTTTACCCCGACTTGGCTTTGCCTGCACAATGCAATCACTCAGATCCTTCGTCGTTCTAAAGCTTTTCTTTTTTCTCGCAGAAACAATACTATCAGCAAACTTTTTGTGCTGTCTTTCTTCACCATATGTTTTAAAAATTTCTGATAACTCTTTTTTCGAATATGTATTAACCACTTTTTCTGCTGTAAGAGTTATATCTTGACCCATTCTCA
>MDTB01101869.1_pt1 | contig 10560 bp, 6 predicted proteins | sample 811161 | NCBI WGS metagenome assembly MDTB01 (sample SAMN05326650, study PRJNA326480) | marine metagenome | isolation source: seawater | place: Mediterranean Sea | collected 2009
CATCGAGAATAAAGTTCTGCGGTTCTTTATCCGTCTGAATGGCAAAATGGAATCGGTTGACGCTGATCAGAAGCTTGGCGACAAGGAAATGAAAATCCAAGCAATACTGCACGCATCCGGAGAGGTGGAACTATATGCCGGAAAGCGCAAACTCGGGAGAGGCATGGTGAGTAGTCTGGTAAAAGAAATGCCTCAAGACGGACTGCAAATGGGACAAGATGAAGGAGGGAGAGTTGGCGAATATAAGGATGCATTTGCCTTTGACGGGGAGATCAAGAAGGGCAGAATCAAAATAAAGTAACTTTCTCCCATGCCTTTCATTCACGACGATTTTCTTCTTTCCAATAATCAGGCCGTATCCTTGTATCATGAATATGCCAAGAATGAACCCATTCTTGACTTTCATAACCATCTACCGCCCGATGAGATCGCCAAGGACCGGAGATTTGAAAACCTAGCGGAAGCCTGGCTCGAAGCCGACCACTACAAATGGCGGGCCATGCGGGCAAATGGAACACCCGAGGAACTGGTAACCGGAAACGGAGACCCGAAGGAAAAATATTTGGCATGGGCCGCCACCCTACCCCATGCACTGGGCAATCCTTTATATCATTGGACACATCTGGAATTGAAGCGGTGCTTCGATATCGATATCCTGCTTGGGCCCGACACGGCCGAGGAAATATGGGACGCAGCTAATCAAAAGCTACAGGCTCCGGATTTCAGTGCATGTGGAATGCTCGAAAAATTTCAGGTCAAAGCACTCTGCACGACCGATGACCCCGCAAATCCGACATCCGATCATCAAAAGATCGTGGCAGATGAACAAGTAAGCACTTGTGTGTATCCGACCTTCCGGCCGGACAAAGCGTGGGGGATCCGTGATGCTTCGGCTTTCCTTGACTGGCTGGAAAATTTGATCGAACAAACCTCCAAGGAAATCACTACACTGAATGATTTTTTGGAATGTCTTGCCAAACGGGTGAATCATTTCCATGAGATTGGCTGCCGATTATCCGACCATAGCTTCCCCTCATTTCCCAGTTGCTTCCCGACCGAAAGTGAAGCACGGAATATTTTCACCAAAGTTCTAAACGAAGAAAATGCCACGGCTGAAGAAACGCAAAAATTTACCGGGTTTATCATGCTTTTTCTCGGACGCCTTTACTCAGCGAAAGGCTGGACCATGCAGGTTCATCTTGGACCTCTCAGAAACAATGCCAGTAGACTCCTTAAGAAGTTTGGACCGGATGCGGGCACGGATTCGATCGGTGACTGGAACCAGGCCCAAAATATGGGTAAATTTTTGGATAAACTGGACAGCGAGGATTCCCTGCCCAAAACCATAGTCTATAATAACAACCCGGCGGATAATTTTTCAATCGCCACGATGCTGGGAAATTTCCAGCGTGACCTACCGGGAAAAATGCAATTTGGATCAGGTTGGTGGCATCTCGACCAACGGGACGGTATGGAGGAGCAACTAAAGACATTGGCCAATGTCGGACTCCTTTCGCATTTTGTGGGTATGCTTACGGATTCTCGTTCATTTCTGTCTTTCCCCCGTCATGAATATTTCCGGCGCATTCTTTGCAACCTTTTAGGAACATGGATGGCTGAAGGGTTTGTGCCCGACAGTACGGATTTGGTTGGAAATTTGGCCAAGCGAATCTGCTACTCCAATGCCAAGGATTACTTAGGATTGGAAATTAGCTAACTGCCTCTCTCTGTCACTTCTCGGAAATATCGAAGGTCAAGACCTTGGCCATAATACTAGGCCTCAACTTATGCTGCTGAGATAGCGAATCGGTAAGCAAAATGTAAGTAACCGGATTATTCGACCTTTGAGGAACCCATGCTTGCGGTTCATTACCGGTTAGGTAGCCAAGCCCTAAAGGAAGGTCAATCACCTCAGCCGATCCGTTTTTACGTATAACCTGAAGCCGGCCCCCTGCTCCCCGGGTATTGCCAGGCTTTCCTTTCACACGAACAAGCAAGCAGGGATGCCCTATTCCACTGCTAAGAAAAGCCTGCATTGAAGAATTATTATTAGCTACCACTAGGTCGGGCTGAAAATCATTATTGAGATCGAGGGTACTAAGAGCCGTGGCATCCCCGGGCATAATCAACCCACTTTCTCTGGCAAATCGAGGGACCCAGCCCCCTTCCTTATTTCCCAGAAGAAGCATACCCAAGCCTCCATTGATCCGTCCGGTCTCTGGTTGCATAGGAAAAAAGTTTTGGGCAAGGCAGAGATCCACCCAACCGTCCCCATTGAAGTCAGCCGCAGTGATTCCGAAAACAGCCGATGTCTGGGCAAGACTGGGAAAGGGCTGAAAAGAAAATCGACCATCCGTGTTGACCCATATGCCGGACGCGAGTTGATTGACTTCGAGACGTAAAGATTGCTGAAGAAACTTGGGTTGGTAAATTTGGGTAAGTTCAGCAGAAGCAAATTCATGAAAAGTCTTGAATTTCTGGGCCAGACTTGGGATGGCGTTGGTCGAGCAACTCTTCCCCCGGATGGGCAGAAACTTTCCACTTTTGTAACAAGCTTCAATCAGCCGGGGCGTTCCTGTCCCGTCCATATCCCCCCAATGTAAAACCAACGGCTCCTCCGAGCTTGCGGTGTACTTGGAGTTGTAGCCAAGATTTCCGACCGCGTAGTCCATGTCACCGTCGGAATCAAAATCGACAGGTAAAATGGATGTCCACCACCCCTTGATTTTTTGAACCCCAACGGTTCTTGTCACTTCTATAAGCTTACCCTTTTGATTTTCCCATAACCGGATAGTACCCCACTCTGGTACAACCCAAAGATCAATCCAACCATCCCCATTGTAATCGCTCCATACGGCAGCATTAACAAGTCCGGCCTCGATCAGACCAGAAGCCAACTTTTCAGTTTGGTCCGAAAAGACTCCACCTTGATTTAGGAGGAGCCTACTCTTTGGAGTCTGAGGGTATTTCCCGGGAACCAGCCGACCTCCAACAAAAAGATCAAGGTCCCCGTCGCGATCAAAATCAGCCGCACAGACCGGTCCACTGGAGTCCCTTATATCTGGGGTGTTAGGCAGACCCAAAATAAAGTCCCCCTTCCCCTGGTTCAGGAAGAGACGATCACGTAAATAGAGCGAACGAACGCTGGGATCATATCCACCGGAGGTGACATAAAGGTCCAAATCACCATCCGAATCGGCATCTAGAAAAAGAGAACCCATATCTTTGAAGGGAACCAGTTGAGCATCGGAAAAATATTTCTGTTCCTTTTTCTCAAATGAACCGTCCTTTTTCTGAAGGTACAATTCTGAACCAGTCGACCGTGACTGGCCAACAAACAAATCGAGATCACCATCGCTGTCCACATCGCCCCAGCTGACTCCGGGTCCCAAACGTGATAAGCGGTAAGGAAGAAGGGGCTGCAGAGTAAAATCATCCACGAGGTTTTCCTCATGCCGAATCTTAGATAAGTGATCGCCTGGTTGGAAAAGAGTTATTGAATCCGGGCTCTTGTCGGGCAGACCATTTTCCTTAGACTGGTGTAAATGATGGTGAGAATTGATAGAGAGATCTCTAAAACTTTCCGACTTACCGTCCGGCCAGAGCACCTGAATCTCCCTGATTTCTTGTGCCTGACCCAACCCGAAATGCAAGATCGGAGAATTGGAAGATGCATAGCCTTGGGAGGAAGTAAGTGTGCGCCAATGACTGCCCGTCTCCGTGGTGACCCGTACGGTTGCCCCGATGGCCCAAGTGTTTAGCCCATTACCATGAAGACGGAGGGTGACTGCGGATCCTCCAACGGTCAGATCATTGCGGTATAATTTGTATGGTTCTTCCATAGAAGCAACCGCCACATCCAGATCGCCATCCCGATCGAAATCAGCGAGAGCCGTTCCAAAACTAACGCCAAGAAAATCAAAGTTCCATTGCTTACCCATCTTGGCAAAGTGTAAACCATCCAGGTTGCGAAAAACGAAATTCTGATCTTTTTTTGGCGGGACTTTTTTCCAGAAGTTTACTTTTTCTTCCTTGGACTTTAGAGACTTTGCCATGGTTAGAAGATCTGAATTCGTCCGATCCTGCATCATTCCATTGGTTCCAAGCAAATCGACCCAACCATCATTATCAAGATCACCAAATTTGACTGACCAAGTCCAATCGGTACTAGATACACCGGACTGTTGGGCAATTTCCATAAACTTGCCTTGCCCCGTATTTAAGAACAAAGCATTGCGCATATACTGCTTCGGGTTGGAACTTCGTAAGAACCAACCACTATCTTCCATATCTCCCATCCCCATTTTAGCTTTATAATGGTCGGAACCTGCCATATCCGAGGTCATGAGGTCGGGCCAACCATCATTGTTGATATCAGCTGAATCCGTGCCCATCGAAAACCAAGGGACATGAGGAAGCACAGAACTTGTGACTTCCTCAAATCTCTTACCCTGCAGGTTACGATACAGTCTATCCGGGCCATAAAAATCATTGGCCACATAAAGATCAGGCCAACCATCCTGATCATAATCAAACCAGCTAACCGCCAATCCTTCATCCGTTCCACTGATGCCCAGAGTCGTGGACACTTCAACAAATTTCCCACTATCATTTCTATAGAAAAGATCCCGCTCCCCCGCATTGACCACCCGGAATTTTTCATCTGGATGCAAGACAACATTGAAAATCTCATCATATTGTGTTTCAACCAGAAGTTTTCCGTTACCCGCCTCAGCCTTAACCTCTAAACCCGGGGTTGGATCTGGCAAGGTACTCAAACGGTTCGTCACCAGATATCCATCCAAGTCTCCATCACGATCAAAATCGGCAAAGGCCATTTGTACACTCGCTCCTTTTCTACTCAAACCGAGGTCAGCAGAAGACTCGACAAAAGATTTACCTGATTGGCTGATAAGAACAAGATTGGGATCACCGGTTCCGGCCACAAATAAATCTAACCACCCATCCCCATTGATATCGACAAAAGAACAACCAACGGCCCAATGGTCGCGGAAAAGCTTTTTCAGTCCTAATTTCTTAGTTACATCCTCAAATTGGAAGTCTCCCAAATTTCTGAAAAGTTGGTGTCCTCCATACGAATTTACAAAAAGAATATCATCCCAGCCATCGTTATCAAAGTCTCCTGAAGATACTCCAATGGATTGTCTGTTTGTCACAAAAAATGGATTTTTATCTAATTGAGAATTTACATCACCCTTATTCTCCCATTGAAAAATTACCCCACTTTGCGATGGTGCCACTTCAGCAAACGAAGCTGGGCTCTTTCCTTTAGATATTAAAAATGGAAAGCTTTTCACTTTTGCATGCTGAGCAATAGCTGGCGCACTAGTAAGTAAAACAAGCCAACAAAGCAGGAATCCAGATGAAAATCCAAAAGTTGAGCTCATCCTAAAAGTGAAGATTCTCCGACTCCCTTCTTCAAGATTAAAATTACCTTGAAACTTTTCTGATTTAGCCGCGTTTATGCTAGTAACAATAACCTTAGAACCTAAATACACATATGAAAAAAATACTCTTTATTGTCTCCATATTTGCTTTTGCAATAGGAATTCATGCCAAACCTGAAAATGATGGTAAGAAAACAGTCCGAGGCGAAGGTCGTCCATCCCGAGAAGAAATCATGAAAAAATTTGATAAGGACGGTGATGGAAAACTTAATGATGAAGAAAAAGCTGAATTACGCAAAAGAATGGCCGATCGTAGCGGAGGTCGTAGCAAACTCCCTCCTTTTCTTATGAAAAAATTCGATAAGGACGGAGACGGTAAGTTAAGCGAGGAAGAAAGAGCCGAAGCCCGTAAATCGATGGAGGATCGGCGCAAGGAAATGATGGCTAAGTTTGATAAGGACGGGGACGGAAAACTCAATGAAAAGGAAAGAAAAGAGGCTATGGCTTCCCGCCCAAAACCTGAAGAAGGTAAGAAATCAGACGGAAAAGATGGAAAAAAGAAAAAAGGAAAAAAATAAACATCCAAAATAATTTAAATGTATCAAAAATGCCTTTTTCGAAAGGCATTTTTGTTTATATTAGAAAATATAAACGAATACACTTCACCCCAAGCGAGACTTCTTTTAATACAAAAGGATGAGTAATTCCCTATCTTCTGAAATTGAAGCCATTGCCAAGCGTGCCAGAAATGCATCCCTGCATCTATGCAGTGCCACTGCGTCCGAAAAAAACCAAGCCTTGCAGGCGATTGCCCGGGGGATTGAATCCAACCGCAAACTCCTTAAAGAAGAAAATGAAAAAGATTTAGCACTAGCAGAGGAAAATAAACTCTCAGAAGCAATGGTAGACCGCTTACGACTGACCCATGAACGGATTGACGGAATGGTCAAGGGACTACGGCAATTAATTGAGCTTCCTGACCCCGTGGGCACAACTCTTGAATCCAAGACCCGGCCGAATGGATTGGAAATTAACAAGGTTCGAGTACCCATCGGAGTTATTGGCATTATTTACGAATCCCGACCAAATGTAACTATTGACTGTGCCGGACTATGCCTAAAGTCAGGAAATGCTTCGATTCTACGCGGTGGAAAAGAAGCCATGCATTCTAATCGGGCACTGGCTTCAATCATTTCTGAAGCCCTCCAAGCTTCCCCATTACCAGCTGATGCGGTGCAGTTAATTCCGACCGTCGAGCGGGAAGCCCTCAACCATCTCTTAACGATGGACCAGTATGTTCACTGCATAATTCCAAGAGGTGGAGAAGGTTTAATCCGTTTTGTGTCTGAAAACAGCAGCGTTCCTGTAATCAAGCACTACAAGGGAGTATGCAATTTATTTGTGGATGCCAGCGCGAACCTGCAAATGGCCGAACAGATTGCGGTCTCCTCAAAATGTGGAAGACCTGGGGTTTGCAATGCGATTGAAAACCTGATCGTGGACTCCTCCATTGCCGAAAGATTTCTCCCATCCGTAGCCAAGAAATTCCAGGAGGAAGGCTGTGAACTTTGGGTAGATGACAGAGCGGGAAATATCCTCAATGATTTTGAGACACAAATCGCAAATGATAATGATTATGCTGAAGAATTTCTCGACCTTAGACTCGCAATCAAAGTCGTGGACAGCTTGGAAGAAGCTATTGCTTTTGTAAACCGTTTTGGCAGCGGGCACAGTGAATCCATAATAACAAGTAATAAAAGTCGGGCAGAGACCTTCCTGAATAAAGTCGATGCATCTTCAGTCTATTGGAACGCCAGCACCCGCTTCACAGATGGTTTTGAATTTGGACTAGGGGCAGAAATCGGAATTTCTACTGATCGACTGCACGCCCGTGGCCCCATGGGTCTTGAGGAACTTTGCACTTACAAATACCAGATCATTGGCGACGGACAGTGGAAATAAGATAAGCCGATAATTGATGACGGACTTACTTATTTCCGGGGGTACCCTTGTTAATGAGGGGCAAAAAACTGAAAATGATTTATTGATTCGGAATGGGAGGATTGAGTCGATTGGCCCCGTCATGCCAAAGCCAGCCAATTGCCAAGTTATCGATGCAACTGGAAAACTGGTTCTCCCTGGGTTGATCGATGATCAGGTACATTTCCGCGAACCCGGGCTTACGCACAAGGCATGCATTCAAACTGAAGCACAGGCTGCAGTGGCAGGGGGTGTGACCACTTTCTTCGAGATGCCTAATGTATCTCCTCCTACCCTGAGTATGGAAAGAATCGAAGAAAAGTGTGCGATCGCCAATCAGGATTCTTTAGCCAATTATGCCTTTTTTCTGGGTGCCAGTAATGAGAACCTTGAAAATGTAAAATCTGCGGATCCAGCCCTGATTGCAGGGATCAAGGTCTTTATGGGATCATCCACCGGAAACATGCTGGTAGATGAGGAAACCGTATTGGAGGGAATCTTTCAGCATGCCCCCACCATCATAGCGACCCATTGCGAAGATACCCCCATGATTTTGGAAAACGAAAAGCTTGCCCGCCATAAGCATGGTGCGAATGTTCCTTTTTCTGAACATGGCAATATCCGCTCGCGCGAAGCCTGCCTCAAATCCTCATCCATGGCCGTGGAACTTGCCAGACGAGAAGGAGCTAAACTGCATGTCCTTCACATAACCACTGAGGAAGAGTTGCAACTTTTTGAATCTGGGCACGATCGAATTACAGCGGAAGCATGCGTTCATCACTTGTGGTTTGAGGAGCAAAGCTATGCAACCCTGGGTTCCCTGATTAAATGCAACCCGGCAATCAAGAAAGGAAGTGATCGCGATGCGATTCGTCGTGCCGTTGTGGATGGTAGAATTTCGATTCTAGCGACTGATCATGCCCCGCACACTTGGGAGGAGAAACAGGGTACTTATTTCAATGCTCCATCCGGTCTGCCCTTACTTCAGCATACCCTGCTCCTGATGCTGGAAATGTGCGAACAGAAATGTTTCACGCCCGAACTGATTGTAGAGCGGGCCTGCCATACCCCTGCCCTTTTGTTTCAGGTGGAAGAGCGCGGCTTTTTACGTGAAGGCTACTGGGCAGATGTGGTGGTAGTGGATCCTGAAGGGAAGACTTCAGTCAAGGATACGGAGCTATTTAGTAAATGCGGGTGGTCCCCTTTCCCTCACTTGACATTTACCAACTCCATTGAAACCACCATTGTTTCGGGACAGGTTGCTTATCACCAGGGTAAGCTCCAAATGGATTGCCGTGGACAAAGAGCCCAGTTTTCAAAGAATCGCAGGTGACTATAACGATGCCGATAAAATTTCTTTTCTTACTTCCCCTCTCTTTGGCAATAATTTCTTCTGCTAAAAGTAAGACATCAAAACCGAATGTTATTCTTTTTCTGATCGATGATTTGGGCTGGTCCGATATTGGGGTCAATGGAAGCACTTTTTATGAAACCCCCGTGATCGATCAACTGGCAAGAGACGGGGCTACCTTTACCGATGCATATGCCGCGAGCCCGGTCTGCTCTCCATCTCGGGCCAGTATCCTCACAGGGAAATACCCGAGCCGGATCAATGTAAGCTATATCAGTGGAACCAGTGGGCCGAAAGGAAAAGGATATAAACTCACTCCCCCCCAACCAGACGGCTTTATTGCCTTCGACGAAACCTCGATGGCCGAAGCCCTACGCGTACACGGTTATAAAACAGTACATATAGGAAAGTGGCATTTACAAAACCACACTGATCGGGGAACCAAGCATTTCCCGGAAAACCATGGATTTGACTTTAATATTGCGGGGTTCAGGATGGGACAGCCCGGTTCTTATTATTTTCCTTTCAAAAGTGAAAGACACCCAAATACCAATGTGCCGGGATTGGAGGACGGTCAGGAAGGTGACTATTTAACTGACACGCTTAGCGACAAGGCCATTTCCTTCATCAAGCAAAACAAAGATCAGCCCTTCTTTATTAATTTCTGGTATTATACCGTGCACACGCCGATACAGCCCAAGAAAAGTAAAATGGCAAAATACCAAAAAAAAGCTGAAACTCTCGGGTATCCACAAAAACACCAGGATGGAATTCCTGTATGGGACAGCATTACTCGGAAGCGCCAGGACTCACCAGCCTACGCCTGCATGGTGGAAAGCATGGATGAAAACATTGGAAGAGTTTTGAAAGTACTCAAATCCCAGGATCTGGAGCAGGATACTCTGGTAATTTTCTTTTCTGATAATGGCGGACTATGCACAGGTTCCAGTCCCAACATGCCCACATCCTGCTTGCCCTTGCGTGGTGGAAAAGCCTGGCTCTATGAAGGTGGTATACGGGTGCCCCTGATCATCAAATTTCCAGGCAAAATAAAAGCGGGCACACAAATATCAGAACCAGTTGTGGGAACTGATCTGTACCCCACCATACTCGACTTCCTCGATCTCCCCCTTACTCCTCATCAGCACATGGATGGGGAAAGTGTGAAACCGTTACTGGCGGGGAAAAAATCGCTTGAGCGGGAGGCTATTTATTTTCACCTTCCACACTACCACCACATCAATTCAATGGGCCCAAGCGGAGCAATACGTAAGGGAGATTTCAAACTGATTGAAATATTCGAAACTGGAAAATATGAACTTTATCATGTCCGTGAAGATATAGGTGAGCACCATGACTTAGCCGAGAAAATGCCCGACTTGGTAGGTAAATTGGCGAATGATTTGAAGCAGTGGAGGGAAAAATCCAATGCCCGCATGGCCGTAATCAATCAACAGTACGACCCAGCCTCTGACTTCAGAAAGAAAAAGAAGTAGACCCGATCAGGGTAACCAAGGATATTTTTCGAAATCGGGCTTTCTCTTCTCAAGAAAAGCTTTCTTCCCTTCCGAGCCTTCCTCGGATAAGTAATATAAGAGAGTGGCATTGCCCGCGAGTTCCTGTATTCCGGACTGCCCATCGAGTTCTGCATTGAATGCTGACTTCAAACAACGGATCGCTAAAGGGCTTTTATCCATGACTTCACTCGCCCACTGCAGGCCTTCCGCTTCCAGTTGTGCAACGGGAACTACCTTATTAACTAAACCCATATCCAGGGCTTCCTCCGCATTGTACTGGCGACAGAGATACCAAATTTCGCGG